>Ga0070658_10000155_pt1 | contig 60553 bp, 63 predicted proteins | sample KBSC13metaG_FD_64664 | JGI IMG/M metagenome (GOLD analysis project Ga0070658, IMG submission 64664) | Corn rhizosphere microbial communities from Kellogg Biological Station, Michigan, USA - KBS C1-3 metaG | ecosystem: Host-associated > Plants > Roots > Rhizosphere > Soil ...
GGAAGGGCCTCGCTCGACTTGCATGTGTTAAGCACGCCGCCAGCGTTCGTCCTGAGCCAGGATCAAACTCTCCGTTAAGGTCTATTGATGCCGCGAGCAAGACTCGCGGGTCATCGACTAGAGAGTTCGGGTTCTGGTGAACCCGTTGATTCTGGCAATGAGCAAGACGTTCGTAGCTGTCTTAATCATCACCAAAGGAATCCGCATCGCGGCACGCCGAAGCGAGCCCCGATGACGGGGTTTTTTGGCACTGACTTTTGGCACGCTGTTGAGTTCTCAAGGAACGGACGCGCACCGGCCAGGGTCGTCTCCAACCCTTCGCGGGGCAACCTATCCACGCTATGTCCCGCCAGCCCTCGCTGTCAAAGCCGCGAGCCGGCCGAACCACCCGCGCGCATGCGACCGCCGAAGCGGTTGACGCTCGAGAGTGGCCCCTCGGGCCGGCCGCTTGCAGCGTCCGGCTCCCCGTAGGGCTCTACGAGACTAAGGATCCCGGACGGCCGGGTCAAATTCGCACCGTCCGCCGATGCCGTTTCGTGACCAATCGGTCGCAACAGCCGACTTCGCCGTTCGACGTGGCGCGGGCTAGCGAACCTCGACGCCGGCGATCGACCGCTTGCCCTTGCGCAGCACCAACCAGCGCCCGTGCAGCACCGCCTCGTCGCCCGGCGCGGCATCGGGGTCTTCGACGCGCGCGTTGTTGACGTAGGCACCGCCCTCGGCGACCGTGCGCCGGGCGGCCGACTTGCTCGCGTCCAGGCCGGTCGCGACCAGCAGGTCCGCCACCGGCGGCAGCGGCCGGCTGACCGCGGCGTGCGGCGCCTCGGTGAGCGCCGCGGCGAGAGTGGGCTCGTCCAGCTCGGCCAGGTCGCCCTGCCCGAACAGCGCCCGGCTGGCCGCCTCGACCCGCTGCGTCTCGGTCTCACCGTGCACCAGGGAGGTGATTTCCTGCGCGAGCCGTCGCTGCGCCGCCCGCGCCTTCGGGCGCTCCGCCGTTTCGGCGTCGAGCGCCTCGATCTCGTCGCGGGGCAGGAAGGTGAAGTAGCGCAGGTAGAGCCCGGCATCCCGGTCGTCGACATTGATCCAGTACTGGTAGAACGCGTACGGCGAGGTCAGCGCCGGGTCCAGCCACAACGACCCGCCACCGGTGGATTTGCCGAACTTCTCCCCGCTGGCCGAGGTGACCAGCGGCGTCGTCAGCGCGTGCACGTGCTGCCCCGCGACCCGGCGGATCAGGTCGACCCCGCCGAGGATGTTGCCCCACTGGTCGGAGCCGCCGATTTGCAGCCGGCAGCCGTGCCGCCGCAACAGTTCGAGGTAGTCCAGCGACTGCAGCAGCAGGTAGCTGAACTCGGTGTAGCTGATCCCCTCGCCGGCCAGCCGCGCCTTGACCGTCTCACGCGCCAGCATGACGTTGACGGAGAAGTGCTTGCCGATGTCGCGCAGGAACTCGAGCACCGGCATGTCGCCGGTCCAGTCCAAGTTGTTCGCGGTCAGCGCGGCGTTGTCGCCCTCGAAGACGACGAAGCGGTCAAGCTGGCCACGGATCCGCTGGGTCCAGTCGCCGACGACGTCGACCGACTGCAAGGTCCGCTCCCCCACGTCGCGCGGGTCGCCGATCATGCCGGTCGCGCCACCTGCGAGCACGATCGGCCGGTGCCCGGCCTGCTGGAAGCGCCGCAGCGTCAGCAGCGGAACGAGGTTGCCCGCGTGCAGGCTCGGCGCCGTCGGGTCGAACCCGCAGTAGAGCGTGACCGGTCCGGCGTCGAGCTCCTTGCGAAGCGCGTCGAGGTCGGTGCTCTGCGCGAGCAGGCCGCGCCAGGACAGCTCGTCGATGATGTCGGCGGACACGCGGCCATCTTCGCCTACGCCGCCAGCCCTTTACCGCTTAGCGCTTCTTCGGCGTGTGCGGGCGGTAGACCGAGACCGACGGATCGGCATCGACCCACATCCGCCACGGCAGGTCCTTCGCGGCGTTGACGCCGACCCGCGGGCCCCGTCGTACGTCGACGTCCTCGACAGGACGGCCCACGTGCACCCGCAGTGGGGACCCGCTGGCAGTGACGTCGGCGCCGTTGAGGCGACGGTCGATCGCGAGTGACTTCGTCAACCGGGCCGGTCCGCGGGCCAGGTCGCGGTCGGGCGCATCACCCCGACGCGCCCGCGCCACGTCGATGCCGGCAACGACCTCGCCGGCGCGCAGCAGCACGGCGGAGGCGGCGCCGTCCGGTCCGCAGACCAGGTTGACGCAGAAGTGCATGCCGTAGGTGAAGTAGACGTAGGCGTGCCCGCCGGGACCGAACATGACCTCGTTGCGCGCGGTCGGGCCGCGGAACGCATGCGAGGCCGGGTCATGGCCGCCGGCGTAGGCCTCGACCTCGGTCAGCCGGATCGCGACGGCGACATCGCCGCTGTCGTGCACCAGCACGCAGCCGAGCAGGTCGCGCGCGACATCCAGCACGGGACGGTCGTAGAACCGCCGCGGGATTACTCGCCCGAAGCCCATGCCGCGTGGCTGTGCACGAGCTCTCGAGTGGCAGCAAGTTGCTCGCGCACCCGTGCCGGCGCGGTGCCGCCACGGGCCGATCGAGCGGCGAGCGCACCTTCAACCGAGAGCACATCGCGGACGTCCGGCGTCAGATGCGGGCTGATCGCGAGCAGGTCCTCGTCGGACACGTCGGCGAGGTCGGCGTCATGCACCGTGCACCAGACGACGAGATGCCCAACCGCTTCGTGCGCGTCGCGGAACGGCACGCCGCGGCGCACCAGGTGCTCGGCGACATCGGTGGCGAGCGCATAGCCGTCGGCGGCGGTCGCGGACAGTCGTTCGCTGTCGACACGCATCGTGGCGATCATCCCGGCAACAGCCGGTACGACGAGAAGCAGCGTGTCGACCGCGTCGAAGACCGGCTCCTTGTCCTCCTGTAGGTCGCGGTCGTAGGCGAGGGGTAGCCCCTTGAGCACCGTCAGCAGCGCGGTGAGGTCGCCGACCAACCGGCCGGCCTTTCCGCGGGCGAGCTCCGCGACGTCGGGATTCTTCTTCTGCGGCATGATCGACGAGCCAGTGCTGTAGGAGTCGTCGAGCTCCACCCAGCGGAACTCGCGCGTGGTCCAGAGCACTACTTCCTCGCCCAGGCGCGACAGATGCACACCGATCAGCGCGGCGCAGAACAGGAACTCAACCGCGAAGTCGCGGTCGCTGACCGCATCAATGGAGTTGGCGGCAGCCGACGTGAAGCCCAGCTCGGTCGCCACGGTGTCCGGATCAAGCGGCAGTGACGAACCGGCGAGCGCACCGGCGCCCAACGGTGACACCGCCGCGCGCCGGTCCCAGTCGCGCAGCCGATCCACGTCGCGGACGAACGCTTGCACATGCGCCAGCAGCTGATGGGCGAACACGACCGGCTGCGCATGCTGCATGTGCGTCATGCCGGCCGCGGGTACGTCGACTGTGCGCTCGGCCTGTTCGATCAGCGCGGTCTCGAGCTCCACCAAGCGCGACACGAGCTGTCGGACGTGGTCGCGCAGGTAGAGCCGCAGGTCGGTCGCGACCTGGTCGTTGCGGCTGCGTCCGGCCCGCAACTTGCCGCCGAGCGCGCCCACCCGTTCGAGCAGACCGCGCTCGAGCGCGGTATGCACGTCCTCGTCCTCCGGCGACGGCCGGAACAACCCGTGCCGGGCGTCGTGGTCGAGCTCGTCCAGTGCGACCAGCAGGCGTTGCACCTCGTGCTCGTCGAGCAGGCCCGCGCGGTGAAGCACGCGGGCATGCGCCCGGCTGGCCAGCAGGTCGTAGGGAGCCAACCGCCAGTCGAAGTGCACGCTCATCGACAGCCGGGAGAGAGCGTCAGCGGGGCCGCCGGTGAACCGGCCGCCCCACAGTCGGGTGGGCGGTGCGGTGTCCGTCACTCAGCCGTCCCGCTCGCGTGCTGGGCAAGGCGCTGGTCGCGCGCAGCGGCGATGCGGCTCGGCAGGCCCCACAGCTCGACGAAACCCTTGGCCAGCGTCTGGTCGAAGGTGTCCTCGGCGTCGTAGGTCGCGAGCTTGTAGTCGTAGAGCGAGGCGGGGCTGCGCCGCCCGGTGACAACTGCGCGGCCGCCGTGCAACGTCATCCGGATCTCGCCGCTGACATGCCGTTGCGACGAGTCGATGAACGCATCGAGCGCGTGCTTCAACGGCGAGAACCACAAGCCGTCGTAGACGAGCTCGGCCCAGCGCTGCTCGACGGTGCGCTTGAACCGCGCCGTGTCGCGCTCGATGGTGACGTTCTCCAGTTCCTGGTGCGCCGTGATGAGTGCGATTGCGCCGGGGCACTCATAGACCTCACGGCTCTTGATGCCGACCAACCGGTCCTCGACCATGTCGAGCCGCCCGACTCCTTGCGCACCGGCGCGCTTGTTGAGCTCCTGCACGGCTTCCAGCATGGTCACGGCGCGGCCGTCGATCGACGTCGGCACCCCGTCCGTGAAGGCGACGACGACCTCATCCGGGTCGCGCGGTGTGGCCGGATTGTCGGTGTAGGAGTAGACGTCCTCGATCGGGCCGTTCCACACGTCTTCGAGGAAACCGGTCTCGACCGCCCGACCCCAGAGGTTCTGGTCGATCGAGTAGGGCGACTTCTTCGTCACATCGATCGGCAGACCCTTTTCCTCGGCGAACGCGATCGCCTTGTCGCGGGTCATCCCGGAGTCACGCACCGGGGCGAGCACCTTGAGCTCGGGTGCGAGCGCGCCGATGCCGACCTCGAACCGCACCTGGTCGTTGCCCTTGCCAGTGCAGCCGTGCGCGACCATCGACGCGCCGTGGTAGCGCGCGGCCTCGACCAGGTGCTTCACGATCGTCGGTCGCGACAGCGCGGACACCAGCGGATAGCGGTCCATGTACAACGCGTTCGCGCGGAGCGCGGGCAGGCAGTAGTCGTCGGCGAACTCGGCTCGCGCGTCGACGACGACGGCCTCGACCGCGCCGCAGTCGAGGGCTCGCTGCCGGATGACGTCGAGGTCCTCTCCACCCTGGCCGACGTCGGCCGCGACGGCGACCACTTCGGCACCCGTCTCGGCGGCGATCCAACCGATCGCTACCGACGTGTCGAGGCCTCCCGAGTAGGCGAGGACGACGCGATCGCTCATGACTGACGTGCTCCGTTTCTGCGAGTGGCGTTGTCTGTTTGTGCGTGCGTGGAACCGGCGCCAGCGAGCTGATGCAGCCGAGCCGCGAGCTGAGCGCCGCCGGCAGGGTCGCGGGCGACGAGGAGAACGGTGTCGTCACCGGCAATCGTTCCGATGACGTCGTGGAGGTCGGCACGGTCGATCGCCGAGGCGAGCAAGTTGGCGCCGCCCGGCGGCGTGCGCAGGACGACGAGGTTGGCGCTCGCCTCTACCGAAACGAGCAACTCGGCCGCGAGCCGGGAGATGCGCATCTCGGTCGGGTCGCCGAGCGAGCGCAACGTCGGGCCCGGCGGCTCGTCCGGTACGGCGTAGACGGTGCCGATGCCGGGTCGTCGTACCTTGACCGCGCCGATCTCCTCGAGGTCCCGCGAGAGCGTCGCCTGGGTGACCTCGACACCTTCCGCTGCGAGCAACCGCCCGAGCTCGCTCTGCGAGCGCACCGCACCCGCGGTGATGATGGCGCTGATCCGTGCGTGCCGGGCGGCTTTCGTCGCCGGCGCGGACGGCTGCGGGTGCGCCATCATCTCCTCCCGGCGAGGAACGCGAGCAGCGCCTTCTGCGCGTGCAGCCGGTTCTCCGCCTGGTCGAACACGACGCTGTGCGGACCGTCGATGACCTCGGCCGCGATCTCCTCGCCGCGGTGTGCAGGCAGGCAGTGCAGCACGATCACGTCGGCCGCAGCCGACTCGACCAGCCGCGCATCGAGCCGGAATGGCTGGAAGACGAGCAGGCGGCTCGCCGCCTCGCTCTCCTGGCCCATCGAGGCCCAGACGTCCGTGTACAGCACGTCCGCACCGCTGGCGGCATCGAACGCGTCGTTGCCGATGCTGACGCTGCCGCCGGTCGCCTCGCCGATCTCTGTCGCTCTGCGCACCACCTGGTCGATCGGCTCGTAACCGGGTGGCGATGCGACGCGAACATGCATGCCGGCAAGCGCGCCCGCGAGCAGCAGCGAGTGGGCCATGTTGTTGCCGTCGCCGACATAGGTCAGCGTGATCCCGGCGAGGTCACCCTTCTTCTCGCGGATCGTCTGCAGGTCGGCCAGCGCCTGGCAGGGGTGCGCGTAGTCGGTGAGTGCGTTGACGACGGGCACGGACGCGGCGTCGGCCAAGGCCTCGATCCGGTCCTGACCGAACGTGCGGATGACGATCGCGGACACGTAACGCGACAGCACCGCGGCGGTGTCCTCGATCGTTTCGCCGCGGCCGAGCTGGGTGCTACGGGCGTCGAGCACGACCGGGTGACCACCGAGCTCGGCGATGCCTACCTCGAAGGACAACCGGGTGCGCGTGGACGGCTTCTCGAAAATGACGGCAACCGACTGCGGGCCTTCGAGCGCGCGTGAGGAGAAGCGGTCCTTCTTCATCCGTTCCGCTTCGTCGAGGATCTGCTGCTGCTCGTTGCTCGTGATGTCGTCGTCTACGAGAAAGTGCCGCAACTCGGCCTGCTCCGTCATAGTGGTCCCTCCCCTTTCTGGTCTTCCCCGTCGACACCGTTGGCGCCCGGTCCGCCGGTGATCTCGGCGACGCGCGCGAGCAGGTCGGCCACCCCGAATGGCTTGGCGAACACTGAGTTCTCGCCCAAGACCTGCTGCAGGCCGGGCACTGCTTCGACTTTGCCGGTCACCACCACGACGGGCACGTCGGCGAGCGACGGGTCGCCACGCAGCTCTTCCAGCACACGGATGCCGCCGAGGTCGGGCATCATCAAGTCGAGCAGGATCAGCGCCGGGCGCCTGCTGCTCGCCTTCACCAGTCCGGCCAGCCCGTCGGAGGCGACGGCCACGTCGTAGCCCTCCGCGGTGAGGAGCGTCTGCAGCAGCCCGCGGACGCTCGGGTCGTCCTCGACGACGAGGACATGCGGCGTGCTCATCGGACGCCTGCCGCGGTCAGGACGTCGGGCAGCGCATCGGCGAACGACAACGCTTCATCGGCAGACAGGATCAGCGGCGGTGCGAGCCGGACCGCGTCCGGTGCGACCGCATTGACGATGAACCCCTTGGTCCGCGCCTGGACCTCGATCTCAGCCGCCGAGCCCTCGACGACCTCGAGCGCGAGCCACAACCCGCGGCCCCGGACACCCTGGATCGCGCTCCCGCCGGCGGCGGACAACTGCTGGCGCCACGTCTCGCCCACAGTCTGCACGTGCTCGAGCAGGCCTTCCTTCTCGATCGTGTCGAGGACGGCAAGGGCAGCCGCGCAGCTCACCGGGTTGCCGCCGAACGTGGAGCCGTGGTCGCCCTTCTGCAATGCCTCGCCCGCGGGCCCGGCGGCGATGCACGCGCCGATCGGCAGCCCGCCGGCGAGTCCCTTCGCGACCGTCACGATGTCGGGCGTCACGCCGTCATGCTGATGGCCGAACCACCGCCCGGTCCGCCCGACCCCGGCCTGGATCTCGTCGAGCACGAGAAGTGCCCCGGCCTGGTCGCAGATCTCCCGCGCCTTCGCGAGGTAGCCGGCCGGCGGCGGCACCACGCCGGCCTCGCCGAGGGTCGGTTCGAGGAAGACAGCAGCGGTGCCGGTGTCGACAGCAGCCGCGAGCGCGTCGGCGTCGCCGTAGTCGACGAACGTGACCTCGATCCCGAACGGTGCGAACGGCTCGCGTGCCGCAGCCTTGCCCGTCAGGGCGAGCGCACCGAGCGACCGGCCGTGGAACGATCGGTTCGCGGAGACGAACGTACGTCGGCCCGGTTGCGCCCGCAGCACCGTCTTGATGGCCGCCTCGTTGGCGGTCGTGCCGTCGTTGCACAGGAACACCCGTGCGCCGGGGATCGCCAGGATCTCGACGAGCCGCTCGGCAAGCGCGACCGCAGGCTCGTTGATGCAGAGGTTGGACGTGTGCGCGATCCGGCGGACCTGTGCGTCCACTGCGGCTACCAGCGCCGGGTGGGCGTGCCCGAGGGCGGACACCGCGATGCCGCCGACCAGGTCCAGATAGGACTGCCCGTCGGCGTCCCAGACCCGGCAGCCCTCGCCGCGCACGAGCGCGACGGCCGGAGTGCCGTAATTGCGTGCCATGACCCGGTCCCACCGCGCCTGAAGCGCCGCGGTCAGCTCGCCGGTCCCGCTCGTCATGACGGCACCACCATGGTCCCAACTCCCGAGTCTGTGAAGATCTCCAGCAACAGCGAGTGCGGGACCCGCCCGTCCAACACGTGCGCCCCTGGTACTCCCCCGCGCACCGCCCGCAGGCATGCTTCCATCTTCGGCACCATCCCGTCCGCCAGCGACGGAAGCAACCCTTCCAGCGTGTCGGCGTCGAGTTCGCTGATCAGCTCGTTGCTCGAGGGGTAGTCGGCGTACAAGCCTTCGACGTCGGTGAGCACGACGAGTTTTTCCGCGCCCAGCGCGACGGCCAATGCCGCGGCGGCGGTGTCGGCGTTGACGTTGTAGACGCCGCCATCCTCGGCGCGCGAGACGCTGGACACGATCGGGATGCGGCCGTCGTCGAGCAGGCCGCGGACGATGCCGGCGTCGACGGCGACGACGTCGCCGACGAGGCCGATGTCGATCTCCTCGCCGTCGACGAGAGCGGTGCGGCGTACGGCGGTGAACAGGCGCGCGTCCTCACCCGAGATGCCGACTGCGAACGGGCCGTGCCGGTTGAGCAAGCCGACGATCTCGCGCTGCACCTGCCCGACGAGAACCATGCGTACGACGTCCATCGTCTCCGGCGTCGTCACGCGCAGGCCGCCGGCGAAAACCTGGTCGATGCCGAGTTTGTCGAGATGGGCGTTGATCTGCGGACCGCCGCCGTGCACGACGACCACGCGAATGCCGGCATAGCGAAGAAAGACGACGTCTTCGGCGAATGCTTCCCGCAGCGAGTCGTCAGTCATCGCGTGACCGCCGTACTTCACCACCACCGTGCGCTGGTGAAAGCGCTCCAACCAGGGCAACGCCTCGACCAGGGTGGCGGCCTTCGCCAACGACTGCTCGGTCCTGGTCATGTCGAATACGCCTTCATGTCGAGTAAGCAGAATTCTCATGAACGTAAGCGGCCGTGAGGTCAGTCGTGCGGATCGTTGCCTTCTCAGAGCCGGCGTGCAGGTCGACGGTGATGGTGACGAGTCGGGGCGTCATGTCGACGAGCGTGCGGTCAGCGGCGGCCGCGCCACCTTTGCAGACCCATACGTCGTTGATCGCGACGTCGAGCGAATCGGAGTCGAAGGCGGCATTCGTTGTGCCCACAGCGGAAAGCACCCGACCCCAGTTGGGGTCGTTGCCGTGCAACGCGCATTTGAGCAAGTTGCTGCGCGACACGGCGCGTCCCACTTCGACGGCGTCGTGTTCGCTTGCTGCGCCGATGACATCGATGACGACGTGCTTGCTGGCGCCCTCGGCGTCGTCGACGAGCTGCGCCGCCAGGTCGGCACACACCTCGTGCACGAGACCGGCCAGAGCCGCGGCGTCCAGCTCGACGCCGCTGGCGCCGCTGGCGAGCAACAGGACGGTGTCGTTGGTCGACATACAGCCGTCGGTGTCCACGCGGTCGAAGGTCGTGCGCACCGCATCACGCAGTGCCGCGTCCAACGTTGCCGGCGACGCGACGGCGTCCGTCGTCAGCACGCAGAGCATCGTGGCCAGGCCCGGTGCGAGCATGCCCGCACCCTTGGCCATGCCGCCGACGGTGACACCGTTTTGGGCCGCGACGGCCACCTTGCGATGCGTGTCGGTGGTGCAGATCGCGTCCGCGGCATCGTCGCCGCCGGCCGCCACGACGGCGCCGGCGGCCTTCTCGACCCCGGTCAGCAGCAGATCCATCGGAAGCCGCTCGCCGATCAGGCCGGTCGAGCAGACGGCGACCTCGGCGGCGCCGCACTCGAGCAACTGGGCGACGTGCTCAGCGGTGGAGTGAGTGTCCTGAAAGCCTGCCGGGCCGGTGCATGCGTTGGCTCCGCCGGAGTTGAGCACAACGGCGCGCAGCCGCCCGCCCTGCACCACCTGCTCGGACCACAGCACCGGCGCGGCCTTGACCCGGTTGCTGGTGAACACGCCCGCAGCGCTGAAGGACGGCCCGTCGTTGACGACGAGCGCGACGTCGGGACGTCCGCTGGGCTTGAGCCCCGCGGCGACGCCGGCAGCCCGGAACCCTTGTGCGGCGGTGACCGTCACGGCGCCACACCGTCGATCGGAACTCCGGTCGTCTCCGGCAGGCCGAGGGCGATGTTGGCGTTCTGCAGCGCCTGTCCGGCCGCGCCCTTGCCGAGGTTGTCGATCGCCGAGACGACTACTGCGCGTTGTGCGTCTGGGTCGGCGACGACCTGGAGATGGCAGGAGTTGGACCCGAAAGTTGCCGCAGTGTGCGGCCACTCGTCCTTCGGCAGGACGTGGACGAAGGGCTCGTCGTCGTAGGCATTGGCGAGCACGTCACGAAGCGCCACAGTGTCGGCGGCGGAGGCGAGCCGTCCCGTGCAGGTGGCGAGGATGCCGCGTGGCATCGGCGCGAGCACAGGCGTGAACGACATGCTGACGTCAGTGCCGGCGTAAGCGGTGAGCGACTGACGCATCTCAGCCAGGTGCTGGTGCGTGCCGCCGACCTTGTAGGGCGAGAGGTCGCCCATCACCTCGGTGCCGAGCAGGTGCGTCTTCGGGGTCCGCCCGGCGCCGCTTGCGCCGCTGGCCGCAACGACGACGATGTCCGTCGCCTCGATGACCCCGGCGCCGAGCAGAGGCGCGAGTGCGAGGGTGATCGCGGTGGCGTAGCACCCTGGGTTGGCGATGCGACGCGCGCCCGCGAGAGTGGCGCGGGCGCCGGGCAGCTCGGGCAGGCCATAGGGCCACGTCCCTGCATGCTGGCCGCCGTAGAACCGGCTCCAGGCGGCCGCGTCCGCGAGGCGGAAGTCGGCCCCGAGGTCGACGACGAGGCAGCTGTCCGGCAACGCCGCGGCGACCTTGCCGGACTCTCCGTGCGGCAGGGCCAGGAAGACCACGTCGCTGGCCGCGATTGCCGGGTCATCGGCCGCGCAGAATGTCCGGTCGGCGAGGCTGCGCAGGTGGGGGTGCACCTCGCCGAGGCGGCGTCCGGCGTTGCTCGCTGCTGCGAGTGCGCCGACCTCGAGCTCGGGATGGGCGAGCAGCAGGCGGAGGAGCTCGCCGCCCGCGTAGCCGCTGGCCCCGACCACCGCCGCCGTCGTACCCATGCGCATGACTATACAGACAACCGATTAGTCATGCGCCACCTGCCCGCGGCACCCGCGTGATCATGGCGTTGCCGGCCTGCCAACGCCATGATCACGCCCTGACGGCCTGCCAACGTCATGATCACCGGTCAGGTGCCGCGCAGCTCCGCGCGGCAGCGCTCGGCGGCGGCCGCGACCGCAGCCTCGCGGACAGCGGCGACCTCCTCGGCGGTCAGCGTGCGGTCAGTGGCACGCAGCCGGAGCGAGAACGCCAGCGACTTGCGGTCCTCGCCCACCTGCGCCCCCGTGAACACGTCGAACAGCCGCAGCTCCTCGAGCAACGGCCCGGCCCCCTCGCGGATCGCCGTCGCGACCGCCGCCGCCGGCACGTCGCGCGCCACGACGAGCGCCAGGTCGAAGGTCGCCGGTGGGAACGCCGAAATCGGCGGCGCCTGCGGATCGCCCGACACCGCCGCGAAGACGTCGTCGAGGCGCAGCTCCATCGCGCAGGTGCGAGGCGGCAGCCCGAACGCCTCGATGGCGCGCGGGTGCAGCTCGCCGGCATGCCCGACAAGGCGACCGTCGATGCGCAGGACCGCGCAGCGCCCCGGATGCCAGGGCGCGTGCTGGTCCGACGCCACGTCGAGAGTGACGCCGAGCGAGTCCGTGACGATGCGCGCCGACTGGATCGCGTCGGCCCATCCGGCTGCTCGGCCCGGCCCCCACCAGCCCGCGCGCTCGCGCATGCCCGTCAGCGCAACGGCCAGGTGCGTCGGCTGCACCGGCAGCGATGCCTCGAGGGCCGCCAACTGCTCGGCGTTGGGGCGGACGCCGGCCGGCAGCCGCGCCGGCAGTGGCGCGCCACCCGGCCGTGGTCGGAACACCGGTCCCCACTCGAACAGCGCAACATCGGTCATGCCGCGGCCGACGTTGCGAGCGACCGCGTGCAGCAGCCCGGGCAACAACGTCGGCCGGAGGTAGGGCTCCTCGTCCGAGATCGGGTCCGAAACGCGCAGCACCGGGCGACGCGCGTCGTCCGGGTCGAGCATCAACTGGTCACTGACCGCCTCCGCGACGAACGGCATCGTGACGATCTCGACGTGACCTGTGTCGGCCAGTGCATGGCCGACGGTGCGCCGCAACCGCTGCGTCCGGGTGAGCCCGCGGCCGGCCGGCGCCGCCGGCACGGTCGACGGCAGCCGGTCATATCCCTCCAGCCGCACGACTTCTTCGACGAGATCGACGTCGCGCCGCAGATCCGGCCGCCACGACGGAGGTGTCACGGTCAGCTCGGCGTCGCCGGTCACGTCGCAACCGACGTCGACCAGCCGTTGGCGCACCGCCTTCGGCGCGTAGTCGACGCCGGCCAACCGCCCGGGCAGTGTCACGTCCAGCGTGATCCTGTCGATCGGCTGGCGCAGGTCGACATCGGTGCCGGCGTGGGCGTGCTGTGCGCCGCCGAGTCTGACCAACAGGTCGACCGCCGCTTGCGCCGCGACCGGTGCCAGCGCGTTGTCGACGCCGCGCTCGTAACGCCGGGACGCCTCGGACGGCAGCCGATGCCTGCGCGCGGTGTAGGCGATCGACACCGGCTCGAAGTGCGCCGACTCCAAAACGATGTCCGTCGTCTTCGCGCTGATCTCGGTGGCAGCACCACCCATGACGCCGGCAATGGCGATCGGCCCGCTGTCATCAGTGATGAGCAGGTCGTCGACGGACAACGCGCGATCGATGTCGTCGAGGGTGCGGATGCGTTCGCCGTTTCGTGAACGGCGTACGACGATCGGGCCGTGCAGAGTGGCCTGGTCGAACGCGTGCAGCGGTTGCCCGAGATCGAGCATCACATGGTTGGTGATGTCGACGGCGAGCGAGATCGACCGCATCCCGGCCAGCGTCAGTCGCCGTTGCAGCCATTGCGGGCTCGGGGCGCTGGGGTCGACGCCGGGGATAAGTCGGGCGACGTATCGGTCGCAGCCGACCGGGTCGTCGATGACGACGTCCCACCCCGGTGCGTCGTACGCCGGCACTGCCGCGATGCCGGGGTCGTCGTAGTCGACGCCGTAGGCGATTCCGAGCTCGCGGGCGATCCCTCGCACCGACAACGTGTAGCCGCGGTCGGGAGTGACCTCGATGTCGAGGACGGCGTCGCGCAACGACATCGCGTCGACGAGGTCGGCCCCCAGCGGCAGATCGTCGGGCAGCACGAGGATGCCGGTGTGGTCGTCGCCGAGACCCAGTTCGCGCGACGAGCAGATCATTCCGTCCGAGTCGCGGTCGTAGGCGCGCCGCTTGGTGATGGCAAAGCCGCCGGGCAGCGTCGCCGGTGGCCGGGCATAAGCAATGACGTCGCCGACGGCGAAGTTGGTCGCTCCGCAGATCACCTGTCGCTGATCGGACCCGTCGACGAGGGTCACCCAGCGAATCGGCTTCTTGTAGTCGGTCAGCTCCTCGATCTCGACGACCCGAGCGACGACGACACCTTCGATGTCACCGCCGGTCTCCTCGACGTGCTCGACTTTGAGCCCCGCTTCGGTGAGTCGGTTGGCCAATGCCTTCGGCGACGACTCGGGCAGCGAAACGTGGTCGCGTAACCAGGACAACGGCACGCGCATGTCAGACCTCCCGTCCGAGCGAGAGACTGACCCGCACGTCGCCCTCGATGAGGTCGCGGATCTCGGTCAGGCCATGACGCTGCATCAATGAGCGTTCCAGGCCCATACCGAATGCGAAGCCGGTGTAGTCGTTCGGGTCGACGCCGGCGGACATCAGAACGACCGGGTGCACCATGCCGCAGCCGCCCCACTCGATCCAACCTTCGGACGCGCAGGTTCGACAGGGATCAGCGCCGGGCTCTGCGGACGCGCCGTGGCACACCCAGCAGAGCAGGTCGACCTCGGCCGACGGCTCGGTGAAGGGAAAGTGGTGTGGCCGCAGGCGCGTGTGCACGTCATCGCCGAACATCGCCCGCGCGAAGAGATCGAGCGTGCCGCGCAGGTCGCCCATCGTCAGGCCGCGGTCGACCGCAAGCCCTTCGACCTGGGTGAAGACAGGGAGATGCGTCGCGTCGATCGCGTCGTTGCGGTAGGTGCGACCGGGCACAGCGACGTAGCACGGCGCGCCGCGCTCGAGCAGCGCACGAATCTGCACCGGCGAGGTCTGCGTGCGCAGCACGACGCCGGCCGACGGCGGGTCCAGCCACAACGTGTCCTGCTCTTCCCGCGTCGGGTGATGTTCGGGGGTGTTGAGCGCATCGAAGTTGAGCCACTCCGCTTCCGCCTCGGGACCCTCGGCGATTTCCCAACCCATCGCGACGAAGATGTCGGCGACACGTTCCTGCACGAGCGTCAGGGGATGCCGCGCGCCTTGCGGTTGCCGGTCCCACGGCAAGGTGACGTCGACCGTCTCCTCGCGCAGCACGCGTTCGTCGCGCTCGATCTCGAGCTCCCGGCGGCGGCGGTCGTAGTTCTTCTGGATGGTCGTGAGTGCGGTGTTGACGCGGCGGCCGGCGTCGGCGCGAGCTTGCGGCGGAAGCATGCCCAGCTCGCGTCGGGCCAAGGCAACGGGTGAGCGCCCGCCGAGGTGCGCGGTGTGCGCAGCCGACAAGGCGTCGAGGTTCGCGGCAGCGTCGAAGGCTGCGGTTGCATCCGCGACGGTCTGGTCGAGCACTTCGGGTTGCAGGGCGGCAACCTCTTTCGGGTCGTAGTCAGTCGAAGACATGGTTCTCGAAGCCTTTGCGGTCTATCGCGTCATGGCGCGAGTGCGAGTGGGCAATGCGGGCTGGGCCCCCGCCCGCCGGTGCTCAGAGCGCGAAGCTCGGCGTCCCGACGGGCAGCTCAAACCGCAGCTGCGCTCCGCCAGTGGGCGCCCGGCCGGCCTCGATGTGGCCGCCGTGCGCATCGACGATGCCTTTGGCGATGTAGAGCCCGAGCCCGGTGCCGCCACGTGAGCCGCCGCGCCAGAACTTCGTGAAGATGCGCCCCAGCGCCGCGGCCGGGATGCCGTCGCCTTCGTCGGTGACGCTGACCTCTGCGCCGGTGGGCGCCTCGCCGTCACCGGTCGGGGCCACAGTGACCGTCACCGTGCCGCCGCCGTGTCGCACCGCGTTCTCGATCAGGTTGCCGATGACCTGGGCCATCTTGTCGGGATCCACCCACATCTCGGGCAGCGCGCCGTCGGTGACGAGTCGGAAACGGTCAGCGGACTCACCGGACGCGACGCGCGAGTCGAAGTCGCGCTTCACCAGTGCAGGGATGTCGACGACCTGCTTGCGCAGCTCCAGTCGCCCGGCCTCGATCCGGGACACGTCGAGCAGCTCGCTGATCAGCCGCGTGACCCGGTCGGCGTCGGCGTTGACGGTCTGCAGCATGAGCTTCTTCTGCTCGTCGTTGAACCGCTCCCACTTGGTCAGCAACGTCGCGGTGAACCCTTTGACGCTCGTCAGCGGCGACCGCAGCTCGTGCGCGACGGTCGACACCAGCTCCGCGCCGCTGCGCTCGGTGCGCCGGCGGGCCGCGGTGTCGCGCAGTGAGATGACGAGACGCTGCACGGCGCGGTCGGCATCCCGGACATAAGTGGCGGTGACGAGCAGGTCACGGTCGGGCTTCCCGGCGTGCGTCGTCAGCGTCAGCAGCCGCTCCGGCTGGCGGATCCGCGTTGCCAGCCCGTCGAACGGCTTCGTGCAGGCCCACCAGTCGTTGCCCTGCGCGTCGACGAGCGGCAGCACGTCGCGATAGTCGTGCCCGACCGTCTCGTCCGCGCCCCGGCCGAGGATCCGCTCGCCAGCAGGATTGAGCAGAGCGACGCGGCCATCCGCGTCGACCACGACGACACCGTCCGGCAGCTCGTCGTACGCCGCCTTGTCGAGCACTTGATCAGCCTACCGACATACGGCCCGAATGTCGGGAAGGTCACGGCCGACCGCCGACCACGCGACCGTCAGCTCTCCCCGGCGCCAACGACCCGGCCCGTCGCGGACCGGCCAGCCCTCGGTCAGCAGGCCGTGCGCCGCCCGGGCAAAGCGCTGCCGTGGGCTGAACACGTCAAGCGGCGCGGCAAGCGTCCAGTAGCGGTGCAAAGCGGTGAGCAGCGCATGAATCGCCCGGCCCAGGACGTTGCGGTGAATCAGGGCCTTCGGCAGCCGAGTGGCCAGGTCGGCCGGCGGCCGGGTCAGGTCGGCGTGCAACGTCAGGGTGAGCGGGCCGGTGCGATCCAGCGTCACCCAGGCTCCGAGGCGCCCGGTCTCGTCGCAGGTGCCCTCAACCACCAGCCCGCCCGGCGCAAGCGCCTCCGTCATCGACCGCCAGGCGCCAGGGACGTCGGCCTCGTCGTACTGCCGGAGGACGTTCATGGCCCGGACCAGGCGCGGTCGGAGTCCGCCGAGCTCGAAGCCACCGCGTTGGAACCGCAGCCCACCGCGGGCGAAGACCTGTGCGGCCAGCACACGATCGGCATCGATCTCCAGCCCGACGACATCAGCCGTCGGGTTGCGTGCGTGCACGCGGTCGGCGAGTTCCAGTGTCGTGACCGGAGACGCGCCGAAGCCGAGGTCGACGACGACCGCATGCGCGGTCATCACGACGGCCGGGTGCGTGGCCAGCAGCCAGGTGTCGACGTGCCTCAGCCGGCGGCGCGCTGTCGTGCCGCGGGTGATCCTTCCAAGAGCGGCAGAGCCTAGCGGGGTCGCTGTCATGTCGTCGCAGCGTTGGGCTGTTGGAGCCGCGCGCTGGTGTAGAGGCAGATGGCGGCAGCCGCAGCGAGGTTGAGGCTCTCCGCCTGGCCGTGGATGGGGATGCGCACAGCCAGGTCGGCTGCGGCGACGACATCGTCGGCCAGACCGTGCGCCTCGTTGCCGAACAGCCACGCGGTAGGACCGGACAGCGCGTCGGCTTCGTCGTACAGATCCCGGTCGGCGGTCAACGTGGTCGCGGCCACAGTCATGTCGGCGTCGTGCAGCGACTGCGCGACGTCGCGGATCGAGCCGCCGCGAACGACCGGCAGGTTGAAGATGCTGCCGGCCGACGCGCGGATGCACTTCGAGTTGTGCGGGTCGACGCAGCCGTCGGCCAGGACGACCGCGTCGGCACCCGCGGCGTCGGCGGTGCGGATGACGGTGCCGACGTTGCCTGGATCGTTGACAGCAACCAGTACGACGACAAGCCGCGGCCGCTGCGACACGACGTCGCGCACCGTCGTCTTGGCCTCGGTGCGCACGACGGCCACCAGTCCCTGCGGCGTGATCGTGTCGGACAGCGCGGCGGCAACCCGGTCACTGACCACGGTGACGCGGACGTCGGCGTCGTCGGCTGCGCGCAACAGGTCGACGTCGCGCCGGGTGGCGTCGGCAGTGACGAACAGCTCCTCGACCGCGTGCCGTCGCGACGCGAGCGCCTGAGCGACGGCGTGCGGGCCCTCGACCAGGAAAAGACCGGCGGCCGCCCGGCCTCTCGTCGTGAGGAGCTTGCGGGCGGCCGCGATCCGCGGGTTGTGCGGCGAGGCGATCTGCTCGCTCAGGCGGCGGACTCCGTGTTGTCGGACGACGAGGCGGCGGGCACGGCCTTGCGCGCGATCTCGACCAGAGCGGCGAATGCGGCCGGCTCGCTGACCGCGAGCTCGGCGAGGTTCTTCCGGTCGATCTCGACGCCGGCGGCCTTCAGGCCCTGGATGAAGCGGTTGTAGGTGATGCCGTTGGCGCGGGCCGCGGCGTTGATGCGCTGGATCCACAGCGAGCGGAAGTCGCCTTTACGCGCACGGCGGTCGCGATAGGCGTAGTTGAGCGAGTGGAGCATCTGCTCCTTGGCCTTGCGGTACAGACGCGACCGCTGGCCGCGGTAACCGCTGGCGCGCTCGAGAACGACGCGACGCTTCTTGTGGGCGTTGACCGCCCGCTTCACGCGTGCCACAGCAAACTCCTAGAACAAGACCGGCCGCCGGCCGGGAGGGGGACGAGGGACAGACCCAGATGGAGGGCCTCAGCGACCGAGCAGCTTCTTGGCCTTCTTGACGTCGGCGTCGGACAGGACCTCGACGCCCGCGAGCCGGCGAGTCCGGGTGGAGGGCTTGTGCTCGAAGTTGTGCTTGCGGTTGGCGCGCTCGTGCAGGAGCTTGCCACTTCCCGTCACCTTGAAGCGCTTGCTCGCGCCGCTGTGCTTCTTCATCTTGGGCATTGCTGCCTTGTCTCCTTACCTGGTCGTCGTACGGGCCCGGCCGCTCACTCGGCGGGAGCGCTGGCCTCGGTCTCGGCCCGGCGATGCTGCTGATGCTGCTGCTTGCGGTGAGGTGCCATCACCATGATCATGTTGCGGCCGTCCTGCTTGGGCTCGAACTCGACGTAGCCAAGCTCTTGGACGTCCTCCGCGAGCTTCTTCAGCAGCCGGAACCCGAGCTCGGGTCGTGACTGCTCACGTCCGCGGAACATGATCGTGATCTTGACCTTGTCGCCCGCCTTGAGGAACCGCACGACGTGACCCTTCTTGGTCTCGTAGTCATGCGGGTCGATCTTCGGCCGGAGCTTCATCTCCTTGATGACCGTGTGCACCTGGTTGCGGCGCGCTTCACGGGCCTTCTGTGCGTTCTCGTACTTCCACTTGCCGTAGTCCATGAGCTTGGCCACGGGCGGGCGAGCGGTGGGAGCTACCTCGACGAGGTCGAGATCGGCTTCCTGGGCGAGTCGCAGCGCATCGCCGATGGCGACGATGCCGACCTGCTCGCCGTTCGGACCGACGAGTCGCACTTCGGGGACGCGGATCCGGTCGTTGATGCGGGGTTCGACGCTGATGGGGCCTCCTCAGGCTTGGTGACGTTGTGCCCGGGCCCTTTCACACGAAAGGCCCCGTACGACGTACGGGACCTCGACGCGACGCGCCCGCGGCTTTCGCCGCGGTTGCGAAGACCCGGCAACTTTTCAGCCACTCGGGTGGGAGTCTCGAGGCTCCGCTTTGCTCAGCGCACCCAAGTTGCCCTGGGCCCACTGGTCGCATCGTCAAGGCTACCAGCGCGCGGCGCGGCGCGGGGGCGCTTGTCCGCACCCGCGGTGATCATGGCGTTCTCGGCCTGCCAACGCCATGATCACGCCGAAAAACGCCGACAACGTCATGATCACGGCGCTTCTGCGGCGAGGACGCGGATGGCGTCCTTACCGAGGGTGATCGGCTTGTCCGCCGCCACGTCGACGACCAGGCCGTCGTAGTCCTCGGCGACGGCTGCGGCCAGCACCCGGGCGCCCGGCATGGGTACCGGCCGCGCGTCGGAGCGCCACTGCGCCAGTGCCGCGAGCGACGTGAACACCGGCAGAGCGCGGCGCCCCGCCCGGTTCACCAGTTCCGGGACGGCCATCTCCGCCTCATGGCCCTGCTCGCCGGGTGTGGCGACCACCGGCACGATCAGCCGTACGTCGGGAAGCAGCGCGATCGCCGATGCGATGTCACCCCGGGCGAAGGCGTCGGCGAGGCGGGGATCCACCTCGCCGACCTCCTGATGGGACTTGTCAGACGCTGACGCCCCTCTAGGGGCAGCAGGGTCTGACAAGTCGCTCATTCGACGATCTTGGAGATCGGCAGCTCGAGGATGTCGCGAGCGCCGGCCGCCTTCAGGGCAGGGATCAGCGTGTTGACGCCGCGCTTGCCGACCACCGACTCCACCGCCCGCATGTCGCCGTGCGCCAGCTGTGTGACGGTCGGCGACGCCATCGCCGGAAGGACGTCGAGCACCGCGTCGAGTGCTGCGGCCGACACGTTGAGCTTGAGCAGGACCTGGCCGCGGGCGCTGATCGCTCCTTGCAGCAACAGGGCGACATCCTCCATCGCGGCGCGTTTGGTCGGATCGTCGTACGCCGCCTGGTTGGCGATCAGCTCCGTCCGGGACGTGAGCAGCGTCTCCAGGATGCGCAGCCCGTGCGCGCGCAGTGACGAACCGGTCTCGGTGACGTCGACGATGGCATCGACGATGTCCGGCACCTTGGCCTCGGTCGCGCCGTACGACGGCACGATCACGGCCTTGACGCCGGCTTCGTCGAAGAACCGGCGCGTCAGCTGCGGGTATTCGGTGGAGACACGCACGCCGTCGGGAAGCTCACTGGCGGACTGTGCAGGGTGCTCTTTCGGCACGGCCAGGATGATGCGGACCGGGTTGGACGTCGTCTTCGAGTATTCGAGCTCGCAGACACTCGCCACTTCACTGTCGGTCTCGCTGATCCAGTCGCGGCCGGTGATGCCGAGGTCGAACAGGCCCTGCTCGACGTAGCGCGGGATTTCCTGCGGCCGCAGGAACATGACCCGCTCGATGCGCGGGTCGTCGACGGAGGCGCGGTAGTCGCGTTCGGAGCCACGGCGCACGCCGAGGTCGGCGGCGTCGAAGAGATCGAGGGTTGCGCGTTCGAGCGAACCCTTGGGCAGCACGAGGGAAAGCACGGTGGAACCTTTCGGACGTGGACCCCTGACGGATCCGGGCGAGGGCGGGTCGGGGCGGCGAGCGGGCTGACGCGAAAGGTCAGCGACCGGTCGCCTCCTCATGGCCCTCGCCACGCCGCAAGCGGCGCAGCAACAGAGCCGTCTCGACCGCCGCCATCGCGGCCTCCTGTCCCTTGTCCTCGCTCGACCCCTCGATGCCGCAGCGGTCGAGCGCCTGCGCCTCGTCGTCGCAGGTCAGCACGCCGAAGCCTACCGGCACGCCCGCGTCGAGCGCGACCCTGGTGAGCCCGTCGGTGACGGCGCGGCAGACATAGTCGAAGTGCGGTGTGCCGCCGCGGATGACGACGCCGAGCGCGACGACAGCGTCGTAGCGTTGGTGCGCGAACGCCTTCGCAGCGATCGGTAGCTCGAATGCGCCGGGCACTCGTACGACGGGAGCGTCCTCGACCTTGGCGTCGCGGAGAGCACGCTGCGCACCGGCGATCAGGCCTTCGGTGACGCGCTCGTGCCAGCGGGTGGCGACGACCGCAACGCGCAGGCCGTGCCCGTCGACGTCATGCGCTTGCGGGGCGCCGCGACCACTCATCGGGCGATCTCGACAGCGGGTCCATTCAGCGACGCGTCGTCCTCGTCGTTGACGGGCAGCGCAAATGGGGACAGCGCCTTGGCGAGACGCAGCGCGCTGCGAACGGCACCTGGCTCCAGCCGCGCGGCGCGCTCGGCAACCTGTGGCGGGAGAACGTCGGCGCTCGCCTCGGTGGCTTCCTCGTCGAGCGGCGGCAGGTTGGGCAGGTCGTGGCCCATCCGGTCGCGCTTGGTGGTGAGGTAGCGCAGGTTGTCCGCGGTGACGCGCACCGGCAGCGGCACGCGGCCGACGACCGACAGTCCGTAGCCCTCCAACCCGGCACGCTTGGCCGGGTTGTTGGTCAGCAGCCGCATCGACCGGATGCCGAGGTCGGCCAGGATCTGCGCGCCGGTGCCGTAGTCGCGTGCATCGGCCGGCAGCCCCAACTCCAGGTTGGCGTCGACGGTGTCGCGGCCGGCGTCCTGCAACTCATAGGCCTGCAGCTTGTGCATCAAGCCGATGCCGCGACCCTCGTGGCCGCGCACATACAGAACGACGCCGCGCCCTTCGGCAGCGACCGCGGCCAAGGCGGCATGCAACTGGGGTCCGCAGTCACACCGCTTCGACCCGAACACGTCGCCGGTCAGGCATTCCGAGTGCACGCGAACGAGCACGTCGTCACCGTCGCCGATGTCGCCCTTGACCAAGGCGATGTGGTCGGTGCCGTCGAGCATGCTGCGGTAGCCGTAGGAGCGGAACTCGCCGTGCGGCGTCGGGATCCGCGCTTCCGCGACGCGTTCGACCTGCCGCTCGGTACGACGACGGAACGCGATGATGTCCGCGATCGAGATGAGTGCGAGGTCGTGCTCGCCGGCGAAGACTTCCAGCTCGTCGAGCCGGGCCATGTCCTCGACGTCTTTCTCGCTGACGATCTCGCAGAGCACGCCGGCCGGTCGCAGCCCGGCAAGACGGCACAGGTCGACAGCCGCTTCGGTGTGTCCTGGCCGACGCAGCACTCCCCCGGCCTTGGCTCGCAGCGGCACCACGTGACCTGGTCTGGTGAAGTCGACAGGTGTCGACTCCGGGTCGGCCAGCATCCGCATGGTGTGCGCGCGGTCATGCGCCGAGATGCCGGTGCTCACGCCTTCGCGTGCGTCGACCGACACGGTGTAGGCGGTCCCACGCTTGTCCTGGTTGGTGTGATACATCGGCGGCAGCTCGAGCCGTTCGCAGTCGTCCTCGGTGAGCGGCACGCAGATGTAGCCGGATGTGTAGCGGACCATGAACGCAACCAGCTCCGGCGTCGCCATCTCAGCGGCGAAGATGAGGTCGCCTTCGTTTTCGCGGTCCGCGTCGTCGACGACGACGACTGGTTTGCCGGCAGCGATGTCGGCGATCGCCCGCTCGACAGAACTGAAGACACTCATCTTTTTGCCCCCTCGATGTCGGCAGGCAGCAACCGCTCGACGTACTTCGCAATCACGTCGACCTCGACGTTGACGCGACCGCCGACCGGCTTCGCCCCCAATGTGGTGCGCCGCAACGTCTCCGGGATCAGGCTGACCGTGATCTCGTCGCCGGCGACCGCGACCACCGTGAGACTGACCCCGTCGAGTGCGATCGATCCCTTCTCGACGACATAGCGAACCAAGCCGTCCGGCAACCCGATGACGACGTCGTCCCATGTCTCGCCCGGCGTGCGACGAAGAACTGTCCCGACACCGTCGACATGACCCTGCACGATGTGGCCGCCGAGCCGGCTCGACGGCGTCGCAGCCAGTTCGAGGTTGACGGGCCTGCCCACGACGACATCGCCCAACGTGCTGCGGCGCCGGGTCTCTGGCAACAGGTCAGCGGTAAACGAACCGTCGGCAAGATGTGCCGCAGTCAGGCACACACCATCGACCGAGATCGAGTCACCCTCGCGCGCGTCGGTGAGATCTGCGCCGATCACAGTGATGCGCGCGTTGTCGCCGTCGACAGCGACGTCGGTCACTTCGCCAAGAGCGGCAACGATGCCGGTGAACATCAGCGGCTCTCCCGTTCGACAGTGGCGGTGACGCGTACGTCGGTGCCGACGCGGGCCACGTCGCCGACGACCAGGCGCAGCGCACCCGACAACGTGGTGACGCCGGCGTCATTGAGGACCGGCGGCCCTGCACCTAGCAGCGCCGGCGCGTGGTAGCCGACGACGCGGTCGACGAGCCGCTCCCGCACGAAGGATCCGGCGAGCGTCGCGCCGCCTTCGAGCAGCAACTGCAGGGCCTCGCGCTCATGGAGCGCTGCCATCAACGCGCGCAGGTCAAGGCGACCGTCGAGGCGCGGGAGCTCGACCACCTCTGCGCCGGTGTCGCGCAACGCCTTCACGCGCTCCGCCTCAGCGTCGGTGCCGACGGCGACAAGCGTCGGTGCGGACGTGTTCAGGATCTGCGCCGACAACGGTGTGCGGGCCTTGCCGTCCAGCACAACGCGGAGCGGCTGCCGCACCGCAGGCCAGTCGCGCACCGTCAGCGCGGTGTCGTCCGCGAGCACCGTTCCGATGCCGACGAGCACCGCGTCGCATTGCGCACGTAGCCGATGCACGTCGCGGCGTGCCTCGACTCCGGTGATCCACCGGCTGGTGCCGTCTGCGGCGGCGGTGCGGCCGTCGAGGGTGGCGGCGTACTTCCAGGTGAGGAACGGCCGGCGCCGGCGTACGGCGACGAGCCACGGCTCCAGATCGACCCGCACCCCGTCGGCGAGCACACCCGACTCGACGTCGATGCCCGCTCCGGCGAGCACCTCACCTCCGCCTGCGGCGGCATCGTGCGGATCGGCGACGCCGAAGACGACGCGGCTGACGCCGGCGGCGATCACGGCATCGGTGCACGGTGCGGTGCGGCCGACATGCCGGCACGGCTCGAGCGTGACGACGAGCGTGCCGCCCCGTGCACTGTTGCCGGCCTCGTCGAGCGCGACGATTTCGGCGTGCGGGCCGCCGACCGGTGCGGTGTTGCCCGACCCGACGATCTGGCCGTTGACGTCCAGCACGACGGCGCCGACGGCAGGGTTGGGGTTGCTGCGACCGACAGCCTCGGCGGCAAGCGCGATCGCGCGACGCATCGCGTCGACCTCTGCGGGCGTTGCCATCTCACCTCCCGGTCGCCTCTGCGGGCCCGGGGGTCGATGGCGGAATAGCGAACGGCCCGTGCACGGCGCCGAATCGATCTGCCGGGCCGCACACGACCGCCCGCGCGCTTCCTCCCATCCGGACTTTCACCGTCGGTCCCGGAATTTCACCGGGTCCACCGGTCACTGGCTGTGGCCGGGTCGCGGACTTTCACCGCCGGTTCGGAATTGCACCGATCCCGGAGCGCTGCTTAGGCGTTCATCGTCATTGTGACACGCCGCGCCGCCTCGCGCGCGAGGGCATCGCGCCTCATCGGCGCGTAAGCGCCGACCACGCGCGATTGGCCTGGCGCGCGATCAGCTTTCGGTCGCCTGCGCAGGCACGCGGTCGCCGCGGCGGTCGATCGCGACCGACGAGCCGCGCGTCTGCTTGGCCACCGCCTTCATCTCGGTCGCGACCGCGACGATCTCGCGGTGGTCGCGGTAGGCGCGCCGACCGGTCATGGCCACGCCGATCGACACCGAGACCAGCGGGTAGCGCCGCTCGTTGCCCTGCCGGTCGAGCACTGTGATGAAGCCGCTGGCGGCGTCGTCGACGTCGTGCAGGCCGACGACGCCCATGTCGAACAACTCGAGCACGCGGGCGGTGAGCTGCTCGACCTGTTCGGGTGCGCAGATGACGACGAAGTCATCGCCGCCGACATGGCCGAGGAACGGCACCGGCTCGCCCGCCTCGCCCGCCGCCGCCTTCAGCGACGACGCCAGCAACGTGATGACGTCGTCGCCGCGCAGCCAGCCGTAACGGTCGTTGAACGCCTTGAAGTTGTCGAGGTCGACGTGACAGACGGCGATCGGCAGCACGCCCGCCGCGCGGGACGCGATCTCCTCGTTGATGCGGTAGTTGCCGGGCAGCCCCGTCAGCGGCGAGACCGCCCGCATCTCTGCGTTGCGGCGCAACGTCGAACGCACCCGTGCGATCAGCTCGAGGGTGTCGAAGGGCTTGATGATGTAGTCGTCGGCGCCCGCGGTGAGACCGACCACCTTGTCCGCGGACAGGCTCTTCGCGGTCAGCATGATGACCGGCAGGCTCGCGGTCAGCGGGTCGGATCGCAGCCGCCGGCACAGCTCGACGCCGTCGAGCTTCGGCATCATCACGTCGAGCAGCGCCAGGTCGGGAAGCCGCTGCGCGATGACCCGCTGCGCTTCCTCGCCGTCGTGCGCCACGAGGACGTCGAAGCCTTCCAACCGCAGGTTGACCTCGATGAACCGGGCGATGTCGACGTCGTCGTCGACGACAAGGACGGTGCTCACGGCGACGACCACCAAGCTTGCTCGGTCGCCTGCTCGGCCGCGGCGCGCAGCCGTCGTACGGCGGCCGCCGGGTCGTCGCCGCCGTAGACCGAGGAGCCGGCGACGAAGACGTCGGCGCCGGCTTCGGCGCACTGCTCGATGGTCCGTTCGTCGACGCCGCCGTCGACCTGCAGCCACACCCGGTGCTCACCGTCGCGGAGCAGGGTGCGGGCCCGGCGCACCTTGGGCAGGACCACATCGAGAAACGCCTGCCCGCCGAAGCCCGGCTCGACGGTCATCAGCAGCAACAGGTCCAGCTCGGACAGCAGGTCCGCGTAAGGCTCGACCGGAGTCGCCGGCTTGAGCGCCATGCCGGCCCGGGCACCCGCCGCGCGCAGGTTGCGGGCCAGCCGCACCGGCGCGTGCGCGGCCTCGACGTGAAACGTGACGTTGGCCGCGCCGGCCTCGGCGTAGGCCGGTGCCCACCGGTCCGGGTCCTCGATCATCAAGTGGCAGTCGACCGGGATGGGACTGGTTTTGAGCACCGACTGCACCACCGGAAGCCCGAGGGTGAGATTCGGGACAAAGTGGTTGTCCATGACGTCGACGTGCACCCAGTCGGCCTCGTCGCCGACCGCTGTCACCTCGTCGGCGAGCCGGGCGAAGTCAGCGGACAGGATGCTTGGCGAGATCTGCACGCCCACCCATGGCCTCCCCATCGCCGCCTCAGGTTCGACTAGCGCTAGCGCAGTGTAGGCCGCACCACTGGGTCAGGAGTTGCGTTCCCGAAGGAGGAGCGCGACGTACATCGCGTCCGTTCCGTGCCGGTGCGGCCATAGTTGTGCTCCTGCCATGTCCGGCATGCCCGCATCGGGCACCCCCAAGACCGCACCGGCGTCAAGCCGACGGGTATTGGCGCGCTCGGCGAGCACCTGGTCGACCACAGCGCTGGTCTCCTGCGGGTGCGGCGAGCAGGTGGCATAGGTGACCACGCCGCCGGGACGTGCCGCGTCCAACGCCGCGCGCAACAGCTGCACCTGCAGTTTCTGCAGCCGCGGCACGTCCTCGGGGGTCCGCCGCCACCGCACCTCGGGACGCCGGCGCAACGCGCCCAGTCCGGTGCACGGCGCGTCGACGACCACGCGATCGAACGTCGCGTCCGGCCATGCCGGCCGGCGGCCGTCCGCGACGACCACGTCCGCCTGTCCGTCGACCGCACCCTGCACGAGTCGGGCGCGGTGCGGTTGCAGCTCGGCGCAGACCATTCGCCCCACGCTGCCCGGTCGCAACGCCGCGAGCAGAGCCGCTTTGCCGCCCGGTCCGGCGCACAGGTCGAGCCAGTTGCCGCCGTCCTCGGCGACGTCAGCCCGGGCCGCGGCGAGCGCCACCAGCTGGCTGCCTTCGTCCTGCACCGCTGCTGTCCCGGATCGCACCGCGGCAAGCTGGGCCGGATCACCGCCGGCGGTCCGGACGGCGTACGGCGACCAGGGCCCGGCGGTCGCGCCCTCGCCGGCCTGGCGCACCAACTCGTCGCGGTCGATCCGGCCGGGCCGCGCGACGAGATGCGTCGTCGGCCGGTCCTCAGACAGCGCCCGGTCAAGCTCGTGCCGGTCGCCGCCGAGCGCCTCGTCGAACGCCGCGGCGATCCAGCGTGGGTAGCCGTGCGTGAACGCCAGCCGGCCCAGCTCGTCCGCGGGCGCGAGCCGATCCACCCACCGCGGCCAGTCCGCCTGGCCGACCTTGCGCAATACGGCGTTGACCAGACCGGTCGGCCTCGGTCCGATGGCGGCGCGAGCAGCCTCGACGCTCGCGTGCACCGCGGCGTGCGGCGGTGTGCGCAGCTGCAGCAGCTGGTAGGCGCCGACCCGCAGCACCGCCCGCACCGGCGGATCCAGCGCCGCGACGTCGCGGCCGGACGCCGCCGCGACCACTTCGTCCAGCACGCCCTGCCAGCGCAGCGTGCCATAGCCCAGCTCGGTGGCGAACGCCGCGTCGCGGCCGGTGATGCCGCGCTCACGTAACAGCCGCGGCAGCAGCAGGTTGGCGTAGGCGCCGTCGGTGTCGACCGCGGTCACGACGTCGACCGCGGCGACCCGGGCCGGATCCACCTGGGCCCCGCGCCGTGACGCAGCCGGCGACGACGCCACTAGTCGAACCGCTCCCCAGGCTCGAGCCGCAACCCACGGGCCCAGTCCGCCGCAGCCATCGACCCACGGCCTTCGGCCCGCACCTGCGTCAGCGTGACGTCGGCACTTCCGGTGCCCACGACGACATGGTCGCGGTCGGCCCGTACCTCACCCGGCGCCAGCGTCGACTCTTCGCGGATCCGCACCGGACCGAGCTTGAGCCGTCGGCCGCGCAACGTGGACCACGCACCCGGCGCGGGCGTACAGGCGCGCACCAGACGGTCGACCCGCAACGCCGGCGCGGTCCAGTCGATGCGGGCATCGTCGACCTCTAGCTTCGAGGCGTACGACGCGCCGTCCTCGGGTTGCGGTCGCGCGACCAGCGACCCGTCGGCGATGCCGTCGAGCGTCGCGACCATCAGGCCTGCGCCGGTCTGCGCGAGCCGCGCCAACAAGTCGCCGGCGGTTTCGGTCGGGCCGATCTCGGTGGTGGCGACGCCGTAGACCGGGCCGGTGTCGAGACCTTCTTCGATCTGGAAAGTGCTGGCGCCGGTCACGTCGTCACCGCTGAGAATCGCGTGCTGCACGGGGGCGGCGCCGCGCCAGGCAGGCAGCACGGAGAAGTGCAGGTTGACCCAGCCATGGACAGGGATCTCAAGTGCGGCCGGTGGCAGCAGTCCGCCGTACGCCACGACCGGGCAGCAGTCCGGCGCGATGGCGCGCAGCCGCTCCAGGAAGTCCGGGTCGCGCGGCCGCTCCGGTTGGAGCACGTCGATGCCCACGTGCGTCGCGAGCTGTTTCACCGGGCTTTCGGCGACCTGACGGCCGCGACCGGCCGGTCGGTCCGGTCTGGTCACGACGGCGACCACGTCGTGCTGGGGCGCATCGATCAGCGCTCGCAGGGTCGGGAGCGCAACCTCCGGCGTGCCGGCAAAGACGAGGCGCACCGTGCGGGAGTCAGACCGCGAGGCCGCGGGTCGGGTGCGGCGAGACCTTGATCTGCGCAGGCGACAGCCCGGACCACTCCGCCTCACGGATGGCCTTCATCGCGAGCTTGCGTTGCTCGGCATCCATCCGGTCGATGAACAGGATCCCGTCGAGATGGTCGACCTCGTGTTGGATGCACCGCGCCAGCAGCTCGCTGCCCTCGATGGTCACCGGATCGCCGTACATGTTGAACCCCTGTGCGACAACACGCATGCTGCGCGGCGTCGGGAACGCCAGGCCGGGAAAGGACAAGCACCCCTCGTCGCCGTCCTGCTGCTCGTCGCTCTTGATCCCGATGACCGGGTTGACCAGGTGGCCGACGACGTCGTCGACGTCGTAGGTGAAGACCCGCAGGCTCACACCGATCTGAGGCGCCGCCAAGCCCGCGCCCGGGGCCGCCTGCATCGTCTCGGTGAGGTCACGGACGAGGACGCGCAGCTCTTTGTCGAACGTCGTCACCGCGTCGGCCGGGGTGGTCAGCACGGGGTCGCCGAACAGCCGGATCGGTTGTGCGGCCACGCGGTGCTCCCTTGCCATGGACGATGGGGTCACCGCCCATGGTAGGTCGGCGGTCAGCCGTGCCCGGGACTCTTCTTCGGCGCTGGGGACTTGGTGGGGCCTGGGCTCTTGCTCGGGCCCGGTGTCCCCTTGGGTCCGCCTCCCTTGCCGGTCGGCGATGGGGTGGGCGTTGACGACGGTGTCGGGCTGGTTGTCGGCGTGGGGCTGGTGGTGTCGGTCGGTGTCGGTGTCGGCGACGGTGGCGCCGGGATCGTGTAGCCGCACGCCGTCGACGCCTCGTCGGCCGGGAAGAAGAAGCCGGGCAGGTCGCTGCTCTGGGGGAGGTTGCGATCAGCCAGGTAGTCCAGGCCGGTGAGCGTGGAACCCGGGCCGAGTGGCGAGCTGGGTTTGACCGCGGCGTTGTAGGACGCGATCGGCATCGTCGCGGTGACCGTGCTCTTCGCGTCGTCCCAGGTGGCGGTCAGGCCCGCAGCGTTGACCGAGTTGAGGCTGCCGGTCGTGGTGTCGAGGGAGTCCAGCTCGACTCCGACGGTGCCTTGGATGTCGCGGGTCGTGACGAAGTCGAGCGACTGGCCGGCGTAGCTGAAGTTGAACTCGAACGCCTTCGCTTCCGGATTCGCGGACAGGTTGACCACGTGCGCCGTCCAGCTGACCGTCTGCGTCGTGTCGTCGTACGACGCCACCACCTGCGTCAGGTCGGTGTCGTCGGTGTTGACGCCGAGCCCGACCCAGTCGTCGCCGGTCGGGTCGTCAACGACGCCGTTGGGTCCGCAGGATCCGCCGCCACCGCCGCCACCGGATCCGGACGCCACGATGACCTGGTCGGACCCGGTCTCCGCCGGGTCGGTGCCGACCGCGACATCACCACCGCCGGCGACGTGTTTCATGAGTCCGTCCAGCTGCGGCACCCCGTAGCCGTTGGTGTAGTCCCAACCGCTGGGGTCGGCCGGGTTGCGTGGAATGGCCTGGTACTGAACGTTGCTGCCGGTCGAGATGTCGAAGAAGCCGTCGGCGTCACCGGTCGCGTCGTTGCCCACGCCGTACAGAATCGGTGCGGCGAAGCCGATCGGGGCCGAATGTGCGGCGAGCACACGGGCCCACATGCCGACCCAGAGCGGCGACGACAGGCTCGTGCCGGCGCCGAAGGTGTCAGCACCGGTCTCGTCCACGGTGGCGTAGGAGTTGGTGATGACGTCACCGGATAGAGCGGAAACGTCCGGCACGCCGCGGCATGGCGTGTCGCCGGTGACGGGGTCGCCGTTGAGGTCGGCGACGCAGCGACCTTGGATGACCGGCACGTCGGCCTGCCAGGCCGGTCGCGGGACGAAGAAGCTCGTGCCACCGCCGCCGTGGGTCCAGGTGTATTCGAGTGAGCGCTGCGGCGGTGTGCCGCCGTCGGTGTAGAGGACGGTGCCGCCGACGGAGACGACGTCGTCGCTCGACGCCGGCCACTGCGTGTTGGGGACACCGGTGTTCTCGACGCCGTTGAGGTTGACGAGTGGTTCAACTGCACAGGACCCGCCGGTGTCACCGCTGGACACGAACAACGTGCGGCCTTCGGCAGCGAGCTGCTGCAGGATGCCTTCCGTCGTCGCGGCGCCGCCGAGCGCGACGTTGAGCGCCTCGCAGCCACCGATCGACATGTTCGCGACGGCCGGGGCGGTGCTGCCGTCCTCGTTGGCCCAGTAGCTGAGTGCGGCGTCGGTCGAGCTCAGGTCCTGCGCGAAGTAGAACGACAGCTCGGCGATGTCCGGAGCCATGCCGTCGATGGCCTGACTGTCGATCTGCCACTCGCCCTTGCCGCTGTCGTCGCTGCGGTCGTTGTCAACGAAGATCGAACGGGTGTTGACGGTCGGCAGCCCGTTCGCCGCCTCGAACTTGCGCAGTGCCTGGATGGTCGTGGTCGTGTCGCCCTCACCGATGATGCCGACTTTGACGCCGGCGCCGCGGTCGGTGCTGGGCTGCTGGTAGACCGACCAGAGGTCCTGGGAGTCACCGTGCCGATGCAGGCGGCCTGCAGGCAGTCGTCCTGCGCCGGCTTGCCGGTCGGGCGGCTCGGCAGCTGGTAGGCGCTCGCGGTTTCGAGTCCACGCACGGCGACCACGCCGTTGGGGACGGTCGCCGGCTCGGCGTTGGCCCGGAACGTCACGCCGTTCATCCGGTAGTTGTGCAGCGTCACCTGGAACGTGTGCTCGGCCTGCGCGACAGTGCCGTCGACAACGACGATCGCATTGGTGGCCGGCGCGTAGCCGACCGTCATCCCGTCACGGCTGAGCCAGTTGCTGACATGCTGAAAGGTCGTTGCCGGCACTCCGAACCGGTCGGCCCACTGCGTCGGGGTGAGGAAGTGGTGGTACGTCGGCGATTTCGGGTCGTAGACCGCGGCAACAGTCGCACGCTCACCGGCCGCATCGGGATGCGCCAGCGAAACGACGACCTGGAGCTTCTGTGTCGCGGGCACGGCACCGAGGTCGGTCGCCGCGGCCAGTCCGGGTACGACGCTGTTGGCCAGCTGCATCGTTGTCGAGCTGCCGCTGGTGGCGTGCGCGACCAATGGCACTGCGGCCACGGCCGAGACGGCAATTGCGGACACGACAACGCGAGCACGCACGGCGGACCTCTGTGGGCTGGGAGGGAATCCGAGGTGAGTCGCGCCTTGATTCGACGCAGCGACCGCGATCTCCTGCGTGCGCGCGCGGCTGCGCTAAGCGACCGTCATCGGGTCGAGCTCGATCCTGACTGCACCGGGTGCCTTGCGCGCACTTCGTACGCCGGCCGCGGCGTGCAGAGCCGCGGCCAGCTGGCCGCCCTGTCGCCGAGGCACCCGCACCAACAGCCGCTCCACCTCGTCGTCGGCGTCGCGGGACGCGACGGGCACGGGTCCCAGCACCTCGGCAATATCTGGCAATTCGGTCAGGGTCAGCAGATCGGCGACGGCGTCTGACGCTCCGGTGACGGCGGCAAGGCGGGCGGCCGGCGGCAGATGCAACGCGCGACGGTCGTCGAGCTCTCGGGCTGCGTGCCAACCCGGACGCCAGCGCAGCAGCGCTTGCACCGGCCGCAGCTCACCTGGCGCGACGACGACGACACGTCCGCCGTGCGCGCCCGGGCGGACGAGCGCGGCTGCGTTGAGCCATCGGCGTAGCGCTTCCTCGCCGGCGCGAAGGTCGGGCCGGCTGAGCAGAGCCCAGCCGTCGAGGAGCAGCGCAGCGCCATAGCCGGCGGCCGCCACCGGCTCCGCCCCCGGTGTTGCCACCACCAGCGCCGCTGCATCGGCGACGTCGGCGATGACGTGGTCGCTTCCGGAGGTCCGCACCGGCACACCGGGAAACGCACGACCGAGCTCCTCTGCGGTGCGTGCGGCGCCGACGACGCCTGCGCGTAACGCTGTCGCGGCACACGCCGGGCAGCGCCAGTCACTTGCAACCGCACCGCACCAGCGGCAACTGGGCATCGCGTCGGCGGTGGCGCGATGCAACGGCCCGGCACACGCCGGGCATCGTGTGGGTGCCCGACACTGCGCGCACTGCAGGCTCACCTGGTAGCCCTGGCGCGGCACCTGCACCAACACCGGGCGGTTGGCCGCAAGCGCATCCTTCGCGGTCTGCCAGGCCAGTGTCGGCAAGCGGGCCGCGCGGGCCGCCGGGTCACGGTCGAGCTGTTCGTCGTCGCCGGCAGCGCGAATAGCCGGCATGGCCCTTCGGCGAGCGTCGGCGATCGGCGTCACGGCCGACGCCCATCCGGACTCGCGCAGTGACGCCCCTTCGGCTGTCGTCGCGAAGCCCGCGATGACACATCCCGCACCGCCCAGATGTGCACGAGTGACCGCGACGTCTCTGGCGTGGCAGTAGGGCGCGCGCGGCTCGGCGTGCAGGTCGTCGCCGTCGTCCCACACGATGACGACGCCGAGGTCGTGCACCGGAGCCCACACCGCCGCGCGGGTGCCGACGACGCAGCGAACCTCGCCGCGCACAACCTTGAGAAAGCGGCGATAGCGCGCGGCCGGACCGGCGTCGGCGGTAAGAGTGACGAAGGCGTCCGCACCCATCGTTGCGGTCAGTGCCTTGCTCACCCGAGCGACGTCGCGGTGGTCGGGCACCACGATGACGGCGCCGCGGCCGGCTTGCACGGAGACCGACGCGAGCTCGGCGAGCGCAGCCGACCAGTCTCCCGGGAGCATCTCGACGACAGCACGCGGCGCGTCGCCCGCCAATGATTTGACGAGCGCAGGACCGGCTTCGTAGTCCGCCCACAACGAAGTTCCCGCTGCCTGGTTCGGCAGGTCACGGTTGGGTGGACGACTCGGCGCCTTCTCCTCGGCCGCATGCCGCGGTGGCACGGCGAGACGAAGGACATCGGCCAATGAGCCGGCCCACCGGTCGGCGACGGTCCGCGCCAGCCGCGCAACCTCCGGCGTCAGGACAACTTCGGACGAGACGATCCGCTCGAGATAAGCCAGTCGCCCCGAGTGCTCGCTCTGCTCGACCCGCTCGAGCACAAAACCGCCCAGCAGCTTCCCCGCGAACCGAACCCGAACCCGACAGCCAGGAACACAGGACGCGGACTGCTCTTCAGAAACGAGATAGTCAAAAGGCCGATCCAAATGCGGCAAAGGATTATCAACAGCAACGCGAGCCACCGGAAGCCGCTCGGCCGGACGCCGAGCCTCGGGCGAAGCCCGAGCCGGTTTTCCCGCCGCTACCACGCCAAGCTGTCTAGCAAGCCCGGCCGACAGCTGCGGGGTTTGCCGATGTCCGGAGGAGCACTAGCGGCTACCCGCGCAGCGAAGCGAAGCGAGCGAGCAGGTCGCCGCGTGGCGACGGAGGACGTCGGCAAACCCAACGACTAGCGCCCCGCGGCGCGCTTGAGAGCGTCGGCGCGGTCGGTGCCCTCCCAGGTGAAGTCCAACTCCGGCCGGCCGAAGTGACCGTAGGCGGCGGTCTGGGAGTAGATCGGGCGCAGCAGGTCGAGGTCGCGGATGATCGCGGCGGGACGGAGGTCGAACACCTCAACGATCGCGGTCTGGATCCGCTCGTCCGGGATGACGCCGGTGCCGAACGTGTCGACGAACATGCCGACCGGACGAGCCTTGCCGATCGCGTAGGCGACCTGCACCTCGCACCGCTCAGCCAGACCGGCGGCGACGACGTTCTTCGCCACCCACCGCATCGCGTACGCCGCGGACCGGTCGACCTTGGACGGGTCCTTGCCGGAGAAGGCGCCGCCGCCGTGGCGGGCCATGCCGCCGTACGAGTCGACGATGATCTTGCGGCCGGTCAGGCCGGCGTCGCCCATCGGGCCGCCGATCTCGAAGCGGCCGGTGGGGTTGACCAGCAGCCGGTAGCCCTCGATGTCGATGCCGAGGTCGCCGAGCTCGGGCTCGACAACGTGCTCGCGCACGTCCGGTGCGAGCAACGTGTCGATGTCGATGTCGGCTGCGTGCTGGCTGGACACGACGACGGTGTCGAGGCGGACCGGCTTGTCGTCGACGTACTCGATCGTGACCTGCGTCTTGCCGTCGGGCCGCAGGTAGGGAACGGTGCCGTCCTTGCGGACGTTGGACAGGCGGCGCGCCAGCCGGTGCGCCAGGGCGATCGGCAGCGGCATGAGCTCGGGTGTGTCGGTGGACGCATAGCCGAACATGAGGCCCTGGTCGCCGGCGCCCTGCCGGTCGAGCGGGTCGTCGTCGCCTTCGGCGCGGTGCTCGTAGGCGTCGTCGACGCCCTGCGCGATGTCCGGCGACTGGGCACCGATCGACACCGACACCCCGCAGGACGCGCCGTCGAAGCCCTTGCGGGAGGAGTCGTAGCCGATGTCGAGGATCTTTTCGCGCACGATCGACGCGATGTCGACGTAGGTGCTGGTGGTGACTTCACCGGCGACATGCACCTGGCCGGTGGTCAGCATCGTCTCGACGGCGACGCGGCTCTGCTGGTCGTCCTTGAGCATCGCGTCGAGGATCGCGTCGCTGATCTGGTCGGCGATCTTGTCCGGGTGCCCCTCGGTGACGGACTCGGAGGTGAACAGACGACGAGACACGGGACTCCTCAGCGACTAGACGGCGCTCCCGGCGCCGAGACAGCAATCGACCCCATATGAGTCGACTCAGTCTACCGAGCGAGTCTGGATGCCACTGCATCCCAGATCGCGTGCGCGACCGTGTCCTTGCTGGCGAGCGGGATGTCGACGCTTGAACCGTCGCTGCCGAGGATGACCGCGGCGTTGTCCGGGGTGTCGAAGGCACGGCCGACGCCGACCTCGTTGACGACGAGCAGGTCGCAGCCTTTGGCCGCCAGCTTGGCCCGGCCGTTGGCCAGCACGTCGTCGGTCTCGGCGCCGAACCCGACGATCACCTGGTCGGCGTGCGGCCGGTCCGCGGAGATCTCGACCAGGATGTCGGGGTTACGGACGAGCGCGATCGGGGCCGGGTCGTCGCCGGTTTTCTTGATCTTGCTCGCCTTCACGTCGGCAGGGCGGAAGTCGGCGACCGCCGCTGCCATGACCACCGCGTCGGCTGTCGGCGCGGCGGTGCGGACCGCATCCCGCATCTCCTCGGCGGTGTGTACGCGGACCACCTTGACGCCGGCGGGGTCGGGCAGTGCGACGTTGGCGGCGACCAGCGTGACTTCGGCACCCCTCGCGACCGCGGTGCGTGCGAGCGCGTAGCCCTGCTTGCCACTGGACCGATTGCCGAGGAAGCGCACGGGGTCGAGTGGCTCACGGGTCCCGCCGGCAGTGACCAGGACATGCCGGCCGGCCAAGTCGAGCGCCAACCCGCCCCGGTCGAGCACGAGGGTGGCGATGGTGAAGATGTCAGCCGGCTCGGGAAGTCGTCCCGCCCCGGTGTCGGCGCCGGTGAGTCGCCCGACCGCGGGCTCGAGCACGATGGCGCCGCGTTCGCGCAGCGTCGCGACGTTGTGCTGCGTCGCGGGGTGCTCCCACATCTCGGTGTGCATCGCCGGGGCGAACACGACCGGACATCGCGCCGTGAGCAGTGTCGCAGTCAGCAGGTCGTCGGCGCGGCCGGCCACCGCCCGCGCGAGCAGGTCCGCGGTCGCGGGCGCGACGAGGACCAGATCGGCCTGCTGACCGATGCGCACGTGCGGGACCTGCTCGACGTCGGTCCAGACGTCGGTGGTCACCGGGTTGCCGGACAGCGCCGACCAGGTGGCAGCGCCGACGAAGTTCAAGGCGGACTCGGTCGGGACGACCCGGACCTCGTGACCGCTTTCGGTCAGCAGCCGCAGCAGCTCACAGGCCTTGTACGCCGCGATGCCGCCGCTGACGCCGAGGACGACGCTCGGGCGGCGCCCGCCTGTGGCCATGGCGAGAAGGTTAGGCCTCGAGCTGCTCGAGGGTGAGCATGCTCTCGTTCACCTCGCGGAGCGCAACCGACAGCGACTTCTCCTGGACGTGCGTCGGGACCAGTGGGCCGACGTACTCGAGCAGTCCCTCGCCGAGTTGGGAGTAGTAGGCGTTGATCTGGCGGGCACGCTTGGCGGCGTAGATGACGAGCGCGTACTTGCTCTCGACCTTGTCGAGCAGCTCGTCGATCGGAGGGTTGGTGATCCCTTCCGGGGAGGCGCTGGTGCCGGCCACGTGGTGCCCTTCTGCTTGCGTCCTTGTGAACGGCCATCCAGATTAGCAGCCTGTCTCTCGGCGGCAGATCTTCGCCGCCGCGACCAGTTTGAGCCGCGACACGCCGTGGAGCTGGTCGCGGCCGCGAAGATCAACCCGACTTCATCAGGCGGACGAGGGCTTCAGCGGCTTCCTCGACCGACGTGTTGACGATGGTCTCGTCGAACTCGCCCTCGGCAGCGAGCTCGATCTGCGCCGTGGCAAGGCGCTGGTCGATCACCTCTTGCGGTTCGGTCCCGCGGCCGCGCAACCGTCGCTCGAGTTCGTCCCAGGACGGCGGCTTGAGAAAGACAAGCAGAGCTTCGGGCATTTGCCGGCGTACCTGCCGGGCGCCTTGCACCTCGATCTCGAGCAGCACCGGCACGCCTTCGGCGAGTCTCTCGTCCACAGGAGCTCGGGGCGTGCCGTACCAGTTGCCGGCGTAGTGCGCGTGCTCGAGCAGCTCACCGCGGCGAACCATCCGGGCGAACGTCTTGCTGTCGACGAAGTGCCGGTCGCGACCCTCGATCTCGGCCGCCCGGCGTGGCCGCGTGGTCACGCTGACCGAGTGCCAGATCTGCGGATGATGCTCGCGCAGATAGTCCACAACCGTGCTCTTGCCGACGCCGGCCGGGCCGGACAGCACGGTCAGTCTGGAGTTAGTCGGCACTCTCAGCCGCGGCGCCGTTGGCGAACTCACGCTCGAGCGCTTGCCGCTGATGGGTGCCCAGCCCGCGGACGCGCCGGCTGGGCGAGATGCCGAGTTTTTCCATGATCCGTTGGGCTCGTACCTTGCCGACGCCGGGCATCGACTCGAGAACCGCGGCGACGCGCATCTTGCCGATGACGTCGTCGGTCTCACCGCTGGCCAGCACCTCCGACAGCGATGCCCCGGAGTGCTTGAGCCGGTCACGGAGCTCGGCACGTGCCTTGCGTGCAGCTGCTGCCTTCTCCAACGCGGCCGCCCGTTGCTCGGGCGTCAGGGGCGGCAAGGGCACGCGGGGCAACCTAGCGCAACAAAGTTGCGCCGCGCGACCAGCCCGAGCCGACGTAGATGATCATGGGCAAAACTGCAGAAACGCCCGGCGTGTCCGTCGGTTTGCCCATGATCATCGCGTAAGGGCGTTCGCGATCTGCTCGGCGGCCTTGCCGGGGTCGGCTTCGCCGGTGATCGGGCGGCCGATGACGAGCAGGTCGGCCCCGTCGGCGAGGGCTTGCTCGGGTGTGGCGATGCGGGCCTGGTCGTTGATGTCGGCGCCCGCCGGTCGCACACCCGGCGTGATCAGCACGACGTCCTGTCCGACCGCGTCGCGAACCAGCGCGACCTCTTGCGGCGAGCACACGATCGCCCGCGCACCGGCGTCGACGGCTTGCCGCGCCCACCGTCGTACGACGTCGCTCGGCGCCCCCTCGATGCCGAGTTGAGCCAAGTCGTCCGCCGACAGGGAGGTCAGGACCGTCACGGCCGCGATCAGCGTGTCGGGCAGCGCGTGCGCCGCCGCGGCGATCATCGCCGGACCGCCGGAAGCATGCACCGTCAGGAACCGCGGCGACAGCGGCGCGAGTGCGCTTGCCGCGCCGGCAACCGTGTTGGGGATGTCGTGCAGCTTGAGGTCGAGAAAGATGTCGACGTCGCCCGACGCGCGGACCTTCTCGACCGCGGCGGGACCCTCGTGACAGAACAGCTGCAGCCCGACCTTGACCGTGCTGACGTGCGGCGCGACCGCGGCGATCCAACGGGTCGCCACGGCAAGGTCGCTGGTGTCGAGCGCGACAGCGATCGGGGCGCGGGTGCCGGTCACGGGGATGCCTCCTCGAACTGGACGTTGCGGGGCAGGAACGCCGGCTCGGCGATCTCGTCGCCCGGCGGGTCAGGTTCTTCGGGTACGGCGATCTGGGGTGGCCGGTGCGCGATGCCGATTGCGTCGCGCAGCCGGTCGATGCCGCGCTCCGCGAGCGCAGCGCGCAGCTCACGCGAGATCCGCGACGGTGCGGACGGGTCGTTGAAGATCACAGTGCCCACTTGCACGGCACTCGCGCCTGCGGCGATGAACTCAAGGGCATCGACACCGGTGCGGATGCCGCCGATGCCCATCAGCGGCACGTGTGGAAGCGCAGCGTGCACCTGCCACACGCAACGCACTGCGAGCGGGCGGATCGCCGGTCCGGACAGGCCGCCAGTGACGCCGGCGAGCATCGGCCGCAGTGTCGTCGGGTCGACCGCGATGCCGAGTGTGGTGTTGATGAGCGACAGCCCGTCGGCACCTGCGTCGACGCAGCTCTTGGCGATCGCGACGATGTCGGTGACATCGGGTGACAGCTTCGCGAACACCGGGACGCCGTTGGGTGCTGCCCGTCGTACGGCGCTGACCACGGCGGCAGCGGCGCCCGCGTCGCAGGCGAACACCTGACCACGGTCCTCGACGTTGGGACAGGAGATGTTGACCTCGATCAGGCCGACCGGCTGGCCCCGCAAGCGGGTGGCGAGCTTGGCGTAGTCGTCGACGCTCGACCCTGCAATCGACACCGCCGCGCAGACGCCGTTGTCGGCGAGCCAGGACAAGTCGTTGTCCAGGAAGGAGTCGATGCCAGGCCCTTGCAGGCCGATCGAGTTGAGCATCCCGCTCGGCGTCTCCGCCATCCGCGGCGTCGGGCGACCGGACCGCGGCGCGAGCTGGATCGACTTGGTGACGACGCCACCGATGGCACGTAGGTCGTTGAACGGGGAGAGCTCACGACCCGCGGCGGCGCAGCCGCTGGCGGTGAAGACCGGATCGCTGACGGTGAGGCCCGCGAGCGCGGTGCTCATGTCGATGTCGGCCGGCGGTGTCGCGTCGGCCGTGGTGCGGATAGTGACGTCGTTCATGTGTTCTGCTCTGCCAATTCCGTTGGGGCCATCATTGCCGCGGCACCGAGGGCATCGGCCGGCACCGTACCGAGCGCATCCCATCGGATCCGATCGCCGGCGAAGACCGGCCCTTCAACGCACGACCGGGCCATGCGCGTCTCGCCGTCGTCGCCGATCACGGGCAGCACGCAGGTCATGCAGACACCGACGCCGCAGGCCATCGACTCCTCGACCGCGAGCTGGCTCGGAATGCCGGCGCCGTGGTAGGCGTCGGCCGCGACTGTGTGCACCGCGGCGAGCATGGCCATCGGACCGCAGGCATAGACGACGTCGGCGTGCGTGCGTTCGATCACCTCGGGCAGCACGTCGGAGACACGACCTTGGTCGCCGTAGCTGCCGTCGTCGGTGGTGAACGCGACGCTGGCCGCCATACGTTTCGCGTCGAGCGCGCCGAACAACCGGTCGGCGTTGGCAGCGCCGAGCACGAAGTCGACGCGGCAACCGCGCTTTCGCAGCGCGTCCGCGAGCAGGAACAGCGGTGCCGCGCCGTAGCCACCACCGACGAGCACGCAGTTGGCAGGTTGCGCCGGCAGCTTGAACGGCCGGCCCAGCGGGCCGACGACGTCGATCGGGTCGTGCGGGCGGCGCGACGCGAGCCACGCGGTGCCCTTGCCGTGCACCGCGAACACGAACTCGACGGTGCCGCCGTAGATCCCGCGGTCGGCGACCTGGTAGATCGAGAACGCGCGCCGCAACAGCATCGCGCCGTTGTCGCCGCTGACCGCGACCGCGACGAACTGACCGGGTTTGGTCTGCTCGGCGATGCCGGAGGCAACGACGGTCATCGCGAAGTAGTCGCCGACCGGCTTGATCGAGAACACCTCGCCTCGCACTTGCACCGGTGGCATCAGCCTTCATCCTCTCGTGCGGCACGGATGACCGCATGATGCTCCTGCAGCGATGCCACGCCGACGTCGCCGCTGCGCAACGCCTCGATCCCCTGCACTGCTGCCGCCAGCGCCTGCACCGTCGTGAGGCACGGCACGCCGCGCAGCACGGCTGCCGTGCGGATCTCATAGCCGTCGAGTCGTGGTCCGGAGTTGCCGAACGGTGTGTTGACGATGAGGTCGACGTCACCGTTGCCGATGCGTTCGACGATCGTCGGCTCGCCGTCAGGGCCGGCGCCTTCGCTGTGCTTGCGTACGACGGTCGCGCGAACCCCGTTGCGGCGCAACACTTCCGCCGTGCCGTCGGTGGCAAGCACCTCGAAGCCGAGGTCGGCGAGCCGCTTGACCGGGAAGATCATGTGTCGCTTGTCGCGGTTGGCGACGGAGACGAAGACGCGGCCCTTGGTCGGCAATGCGCCGTACGCCGCTTCCTGTGACTTCGCGAACGCGGTGCCGAAGCCGGCGTCGATGCCCATCACCTCGCCGGTCGACTTCATCTCCGGGCCGAGCACGGTATCGACGCCGCGGAACCGGTTCCACGGCAGCACCGCTTCCTTGAGGCAGATGGGCGCGTCGAGTGGGAGGTCGGCACCGTCGCCTTGCGGCAGCAGGCCTTCAGATCGCAGGTCCGCGATCGTTGCGCCGAGCATGAGGCGGGCGGCTGCCTTCGCCAGCGGCACGTCGGTCGCCTTGCTGACGAACGGGACCGTGCGCGACGCCCGCGGATTCGCCTCGAGCACGTAGAGCACGTCGCCGGCGAGGGCGAACTGCACGTTGAGCAGGCCGCGCACTCCGACGCCGCGGGCGATGCCTTCGGTGGCCTCGCGGATGCGCGCGATGTCGCTGTGGCCCAACGTGATCGGCGGCAGAGCGCAGGCACTGTCGCCGGAGTGGATGCCGGCCTCCTCGATGTGCTCCATCACGCCGCCGAGGAACAGCTCGCTGCCGTCGTAGAGCGCGTCGACGTCAACCTCGATGGCGTCGTCGAGGAAGCGGTCGACGAGCACCGGATGCTCTGGGCTCACTTCGGTCGCGCGGTCGATGTAGCCGGCGAGGTGCTCGTCGTCGTACACGATTTCCATGCCGCGGCCACCGAGCACGTAGGACGGACGCACCAGCACCGGGTAGCCGATCTCGTGCGCCAGCGCGCGCGCCTCGTCGTAGGACCGCGCGGTGCCGTGCTTGGGCGCGGTCAGTCCGGCGTCGTGCAGCACGCGACCGAAGGCGCCGCGTTCCTCGGCGAGGTGGATGGCCTCGGGCGACGTGCCGACGATCGGCACGCCGGCGTCCTTCAGCCGTTGCGCAAGGCCGAGCGGCGTCTGGCCGCCGAGCTGGACGATGACGCCCGCCACCTTCCCGGAGCGTTCCTCGGAGTGCACGACCTCGAGGACGTCTTCGAACGTGAGCGGCTCGAAGTAAAGGCGGTCGCTGGTGTCGTAGTCGGTCGACACCGTCTCGGGGTTGCAGTTGACCATGACTGTCTCGAAGCCCGCGGCTGCCAACGCGAAGCTCGCGTGCACGCAGGAGTAGTCGAACTCGACGCCCTGGCCGATCCGGTTGGGACCACTGCCGAGGATGAGCACCTTCGGCTTGTCCGACGGCTCGACCTCGTCCTCCTCGTCGTACGACGAGTAGTGGTAGGGCGTCTTCGCCTCGAACTCGGCCGCGCAGGTGTCGACGGTCTTGTAGACCGGCCGGACACCGAGGGCGTGCCGGAGCCGTCGTACGTCGTCCTCGCGCAGGTCGCCTGCCCCCGAGGAGCTACGCAGCCCCGCGATCTGCAGGTCGGAGAAGCCGTGCCGCTTGGCGTTGCGCAGCGCGTCTTCGTCAAGGTCCTTGGCCGACTTGATGTCGTCGGCGATCTCGCAGAGCAGCAGCAGTTGGTCGAGGAACCATGGGTCGACGCCGGTTGCATCGTGCAGCTCGTCAACAGTTGCGCCGGCGCGGAGCGACTGCACCAGCCACTGCAGCCGGCGGTCGTGCGGTCGTGCCGCGTTGCGTAGGCACTCGCCCTTGGGCAGCGGCTTTCCGGCGAAGTCGAGTTCGGCGCCCTTGGCCTCCAGGCTGCGCGCGGCCTTCTGCAGCGCTTCGACGAAGTTGCGGCCCAGCGCCATCACCTCACCGACGCTCTTCATGTGCGTCGTGAGGGTCGTGTCGGCGCCGGGGAACTTCTCGAACGCGAACCGCGGGATCTTCACGACGACGTAGTCGAGGCTCGGCTCGAAGCTGGCCGGCGTCTCCTTGGTGATGTCGTTGGGAATCTCGTCGAGCGAGTAGCCGATCGCGAGCTTGGCCGCGATCTTCGCGATCGGGAAGCCCGTCGCCTTGGAGGCGAGCGCCGACGACCTCGACACGCGCGGGTTCATCTCGATGACGACCTGACGGCCCGTCTTCGGGTCGACCGCGAACTGGATGTTGGAGCCGCCCGTCTCGACCCCGACCGCGCGGATGACGGCGAACGCCATGTCGCGCATCACTTGGTATTCGCGGTCGGTCAGCGTCATCGCCGGCGCGACCGTAATGCTGTCGCCGGTGTGCACGCCCATCGGGTCGAGGTTCTCGATCGAGCAGACGACGACACAGTTGTCGTGCTTGTCGCGCATGACTTCGAGCTCGAACTCTTTCCAGCCGAGCACGCTCTCCTCGACGAGCACCTCGTGCACCGGGCTCGCCGCGAGGCCGGCCGCGACCATGCGCCGCAACTCCGTCTCGTCGTGCGCGAAACCGCTGCCGGCGCCGCCGAGAGTGAACGACGGCCGCAGCACCACCGGGTAGTTCAGCTCGCGCGCCGTTGCGACTGCATCGTCGACCGTGCGCACCAGCTTCGACCGCGCATAGTCAGCGCCGATCTGGTCGCAGATCGCCTTGAACCGCTCGCGATCCTCACCCGCGCGGATCGCATCGATCGACGCGCCGATGAGCTCGACGCCGTAGCGCTCCAGAACGCCGCGCTCGTGCAACGCCACCGCAGTGTTGAGTGCGGTCTGGCCGCCGAGCGTCGCGAGCAGCGCGTCCGGCCGCTCTTTGTCGATGATGCGCTCGACGAACTCCGGCGTGATCGGCTCGACATAGGTCGCGTCCGCGAACTCCGGGTCGGTCATGATCGTGGCCGGGTTGGAGTTGACCAGCGCGACGCGCAAGCCCTCGTCGCGCAACACGCGGCAGGCTTGCGTGCCGGAGTAGTCGAACTCGCACGCCTGCCCGATCACGATCGGGCCGGACCCGATCACGAGCACGCTCTGGATGTCAGTGCGCCGCGGCACTAGCTGCCTCCGATCGCGATGCCGAGGAGTACAACGGCCGCGATGGTGACCGCCGCGGCGAGGGCACCGGCCAGGATCGCGTGCGGGCCCAGCTTGCCGCGGACGACGCCGACGTTGGGGTCGGCCGGATGGTGATGGTGGTGGACGACCGCCGCGACGGCTTCGACCCGGCTGCCCTCTTCGTACTGCGGGTCGGTCACTTGTTCGCCGCCATGAGGTCACAGAAACGGGCGAACAGGCCGGTGGCGTCGTGCGGGCCGGGCGCGGCTTCGGGGTGGTATTGCACGGAGAACGCCGGCACGTCGAGGCAGCGGAGCCCTTCGACGACGTCGTCATTGAGGTCGACATGACTGACCTCGACCCGCCCGAACTCGCTATCGGCTGTTCCACTGCGCGGCGCGTCGACGGCGAAACCGTGGTTGTGGCTGGTCACGTGCACCTGACCGGTCGCGCGGTCCTGCACCGGCTGGTTGACGCCGCGGTGGCCGAACTTCAGCTTGTAGGTGCCGAAGCCGAGCGCCCGGCCGAGCACCTGGTTGCCGAAGCAGATGCCGAACAACGGCCGACCTGCTTGCAACACCCCGCGCACGGTCTCGACCGCATAGTCCGCGGTCGCGGGGTCACCCGGCCCGTTCGAGAAGAACACGCCGTCCGGGTCGACCGCGAGCACATCATCGGAAGTTGCCGTCGCAGGCAGCACATGCACGTCGCAGCCGGCCAGCGACATGTAGCGCGGCGTCGACGACTTGATGCCCAGATCAACGGCCGCGACCGTGAACCGCTTCTCTCCCACCGCTTTCACGACATAGGGCTCGGGCGTCGTGACGTCGCGGGCCAGGTCGGCGCCCTCCATCCGCGGCGACTGCAGCACCCGCGCCCGCACTGACTGCGGGTCGGTGTCCGTCGTACTGATTCCGACACGCATCGCACCACGTTCGCGCAGGTGTCGGGTCAGCGCGCGGGTGTCAATGCCGCTGATGCCGACGACGCCCTGCGCCGCGAGCTCGTCGTCGAGGGTCCGCCGGGAACGCCAGTTGGACGGGATTCGCGCGGGGTCGCGCACGACGTAGCCGGACACCCAGATCCGGCGCGACTCGGGGTCGTCGTCGTTGATGCCGGTGTTGCCGATGTGCGGCGCGGTCTGGATGACGACCTGGCGGAAGTAGGACGGGTCGGTGAGCGTCTCCTGGTAGCCGGTCATGCCGGTGTTGAAAACCGCCTCGCCGAACGTCTCGCCTTCCGCGCCATAGGCCTGGCCGCGAAAGGAGCGCCCGTCCTCGAGCACGAGTACGGCGGAACCGCGCCCCGAACTGTGTCTGCTCATTCGGACACCTCACGCTCGTCGTGTCCGATTCGGGAGACAAAGTTCGCGCGGGGCGGGCGCTGGGCGGGGGTCATGTGGCCTTCCCGTCGAGGACTGTCGGCGTGCCGCGCAGGAACGTCGCGACCACGCGGGCCGGGAGCTCGCGGCCGGCGTAAGGCGTGTTGCGGCTGCGGCTCGCAGTCTGCGCCGGGTCGACCGTCCAGCGTGCGGCCGGGTCGACCAGCACGATGTTGGCCGGCGCGCCGGGCAGCAGCGGCTGGCCGTGCGTCGACACCCGACCGATGCGCGCCGGGCGCACGCTCATCCGGTCGGCCACGCCGGCCCAGTCGAGCAGCCCGGTGTCGACCATGGCGGCCGCGACCACCGAGAGCGCGGTCTCGAGTCCCGTCATGCCGAACGCGGCTGCGGACCACTCGGTTTCCTTGTCCTCCAAGGCATGCGGCGCATGATCGGTCGCGACCGCGTCGATGGTGCCGTCGGCCAGCGCCTCGCGCAGCGCCTCGACGTCCTCCGTCGTGCGAAGCGGCGGGTTGACCTTGAACACCGGGTCGTACGACGCAACCAGGTCGTCGGTCAGCAGCAGGTGGTGCGGCGTCACCTCGGCGGTGACGTTCCAGCCTTTGCGCTTGGCCCAGCGCACGATCTCGACCGAGCCGGCGGTCGAGACATGGCAGAAGTGCACGCGGCTGCCGACGTGCGCGGCGAGCAGGCAGTCGCGGGCGATGATCGCCTCCTCGGCGACCGCGGGCCAGCCGGCCAGGCCGAGCCGGCCACTGTTGACGCCCTCGTTCATCTGGGCGCTCTCGGTCAGCCGCGGGTCCTGCGCGTGCTGCGCGACGACACCGTCGAACGCCTTCACGTATTCCAGCGCCCGGCGCATCAGCAGTGGGTCGTGGACGCACTTGCCGTCGTCGGAGAAGACCCGCACGCGCGCAGCCGAGTCCGCCATGGCGCCGAGCTCTGCCAGCTGCTCCCCGGCCAGGCCCACCGTCACCGCGCCGACCGGGCGGACGTCGCAGTGCCCGGCCTCGACTCCGAGCCGCCAGACCTGCTCGACAACACCGGCCACGTCGGCGACCGGTTCGGTGTTGGCCATGGCGTGGACAGCGGTGAACCCGCCGAGCGCCGCCGCCAGCGTGCCGGTTTCGACCGTCTCGGCGTCTTCGCGGCCGGGCTCGCGCAGGTGGGTGTGCAGGTCGACAAGCCCGGGCAGCGCGATCAGCCCTGCGGCGTCGACCACCTCGGCACCGTTCGGCGCGCTGTCGACGATCTCGCCGTTGTCGACGTACAGGTCGGTGGGGTTGCCGCCCATCGGCCGCGCGCCCCGGATGATCCACGCGCCACTCACGCGGCGGCTCCCCAAAACCCGCTGTTGATCATGGGCAAAGCCGCAGACACGCCCGGTGTGTCGACCGGTTTGCCCATGATCATCGCGAGATCGAGCGTCTTCACGCGGCGGCCTCCACGGACTCGATGAAGGCGCCGCCGAGCAGCAGGTAGAGCACGGCCATCCGCACCGACACGCCGTTGGCGACCTGCTCGACGATGGTCGATCGCACGCTGTCGGCGACCTCCGCGGCGATCTCGACGCCGCGGTTCATCGGCCCGGGATGCATGACGATCGCGTCGTCGGGCAGCGAGGCCATCCGCCGCGCGTCCAAGCCGTAGCGGCGTGAATATTCGCGCGTGGTCGGGAAGAAGCCGCCGTACATCCGCTCGCGTTGCACCCGCAGCATCATCACGACGTCGCTCTTGGGCAGCACCTCGTCGAGTTCGTAGGAGACCGCACACGGCCAGGTGTCGACACCGACCGGCAGCAACGTCGGCGGCGCGACCAGCGTCACCTCGGCGCCCAGCGTCGAGAGCAGCAGCACGTTGCTGCGCGCGACACGCGAGTGGAGCACGTCGCCGACGATCACGACCCGCAGCTCGTCGATGCGGCCGAGCCGGTTGCGCATGGTGAACGCGTCGAGCAGCGCCTGCGTCGGATGCTCGTGCGTGCCGTCGCCGGCGTTGACGACGCTGCCGCGGATCCAGTTGGCGAGCCGGTGCGGCGCGCCGGAGGCGCCGTGCCGGCAGACGACGGCGTCGGCACCCATCGCCTCCAGCGTGAGCGCGGTGTCCTTGAGCGACTCGCCCTTGCTGACGCTGCTGCCCTTGGCAGAGAAGTTGATGACGTCGGCCGACAGCCGCTTGGCGGCCACCTCGAACGACGTGCGGGTGCGGGTCGAGTCCTCGAAGAACAGGTTGACCACGGTGCGGCCGCGCAGCGTCGGCAGCTTCTTGATCGGCCGGTCTGCCAGCCGGGCCAGCTCCTCGGCGGTGTCGAGCACGAGCAGTGCCTCGTCGCGGCCGAGGTCGGCGGCGGAGAGCAGGTGCCGCGGCAGTGTGGTCATCGCGTCATCTCCTCGGCGGCGGTGCCCCGTGCCTGTGAACGGGGAAGATCGGCAGGCCCGAGCAGCACGGCGTCGCGGCCGTCGATGTCCTCGAGCAGCACGTGCACGGTCTCGGTGAGCGAAGTGGGGATGTTCTTGCCGACGTAGTCGGCGCGGATCGGCAGCTCGCGGTGGCCGCGGTCGACCAGGACCGCGAGTTGTACGGCGCGGGGCCGGCCGAACTCCGACAGGGCGTCAAGCGCGGCCCGGATCGTGCGGCCGGAGAAGAGCACGTCGTCGACGAGGACGACGACCTTGCCGTCGACGCCGCCGGGCGGGATCTCGGTCGGCTCCAGCGGCCGGACGCCGCGCAGCCGCAGGTCGTCCCGATACATCGTGACGTCGAGCGACCCCATCGGAATGGGCGCTTCGGGCTCGGCCTGGGCAGGCTCGATCTGGGCGATCCGGGCGCCGAGGCGGCGAGCCAGGCTCACGCCGCGGGTGGGGATGCCGAGCAGGACGACGTCGCCTGAGCCATGGTTGCGCTCGACGATCTCGTGGGCGATCCGCGTCAGAGCGCGGCCTACATCAGCGGCGTCGAGGACCGGGCGCGCTGCCGAGGGGTCGCCGGTCACCGGGCGGGCAGATTTCACCCCTGCCACCTCCTTCCCCGCCTCACAGGACGGGTCTTAAAGGACGTTGGGGAAGCCTCGGCAACGGTAGCAGGTGGACTAGTAGTGACCATCTCAACGGCTCGGACATTGCCAAGGTGCTTGACGCTGGCGAGATGGGGAACTTACCGTCACGGAGAGTAACTAACCGGAGCGAGGCGTTGACCCCAGGGGGTAACGGTCACCTCGCCGCAACGGACGACATGTCCGTTACGGCGGTACCCCAGGGAGAGCCAATGGTGAGACCGGCGTTCCGGCCGTGAACGGGGCGTGGCCGCGCCTCGGACCGAGCCGTGGGAGCCGGAAATGACCGAGGACGCGCAGACTCCCTACGCGAAAGCGCTGGGCGGGCGCCTTCGCGCGATTCGCATGCAGCAGGGCCTTTCCCTGCACGGGGTTGAGGAGAAGTCGCAGGGCCGGTGGAAGGCCGTGGTGGTCGGCTCGTACGAGCGCGGCGACCGGGCTGTCACCGTCCAGCGACTCGCCGAGCTCGCCGACTTCTACGGCGTGCCGATCAACGAGCTGCTGCCCGACGGGGCGCCGGTGGCCGCGGCCACCGAGCCGCCGCCGCGGCTGGTGCTCGACCTGGAGAAGCTCTCCGGGCTGCCGGCCGACCGGGCCGCTCCGCTCGCGCGCTACACCGCGACGATCCAGAGCCAGCGCGGCGACTACAACGGCCGCGTCCTGTCGATCCGGCAGGAGGACCTGCGCACGCTCGCGGTGATCTACGACGAGACGCCCAGCCAGCTCACCGAGGAGCTGATCAACTGGGGAGTGCTCAACCCGGAGGCGCGCCGCACGATCGAGCTGCCCGGCTGAGGTTTCCGGCGCCGAGGACCGCCGCCGTGATCATGGCGTTGTCAGTCCCCGGAGCGGTGATCATGGCGTTGTCGGCCTGCGAACGCCATGATCACGCGTTATAGCGCCGACAACGTCATGATCATGGCGAGTCGGCGGCGAGAAGCTCGTTGCGGTCCGCGAGCACGCGGGCCAGCACACCGTTGACGAACGCCGGCGAGTCGTCGGTCGACAGCGACTTGGCCAGTTCGACCGCCTCGTCGATCGCGACCGGCGCGGGCACCTCGCCGGCGCACCACAGCAGCTCGTAGGAACCGAGCCGCAGGATGATGCGATCGACTGACGGCATCCGGTCGAGCGGCCACTCGACGCTGTAACCCGCCAAGACATCGTCGATGCGCCGGGCGTGCTCATGGACGCCGCGGACAAGCTCCTCGGCGTACGACGGAACCAGCGGATCCGCGCGTTGCACCCACTCCTCGAGGGTGTCGACCGAGTCGCGGCGGCGCTGGTCGGCCTCGAAGAGGATGTCCAGCGCCCGCTTCCGTGCCTTGCTCCGAGCGCTCATCTCACGATGATCTTCGCGCCGGAGACCGCCTTGACGGCGTGTCGCGGCGAAAAGTGGTCGTGGCCGCGAAGATCAGCTCGGGATGTCGACACTGGTCGTCAGTTGACGCGGCCGAGGTAGCGGCCGTCCCGGGTGTCGACCTTGACCTTCTCGCCCTGGCTGATGAACAGCGGCACCTGCACGGTCGCGCCGGTCTCGAGCGTCGCCGGCTTGGTGCCGCCGGTCGAACGGTCGCCCTGCACACCCGGCTCGGTGTAGGTGATGGTCAGCTCGACCGAGGCCGGCAGCTCGACGTACAGGACGTTGCCCTCGTGGCGCGCCACGGTGGCGGTCATGTTCTCGAGCAGGTAGTTGCTCGAGCCGCCCACCGCGCCGGCCGGCACGTGGATCTGGTCGTAGGTCTCGTTGTCCATGAAGACGTAGTCGGCACCGTCCTGGTAGAGGTATTGCATGTCGCTCTTGTCGACGACAGCGACTTCGACCTTGGTGCCGGCGTTGAAGGTGCGGTCGACGACCTGACCGGTCAGCACATTCTTGAGCTTGGTGCGCACAAAGGCGCCACCCTTGCCCGGCTTGACGTGCTGGAACTCCACGACGTTCCAGAGCACCCCGTCGAGGTCAAGGGTCATGCCGTTCTTCAGATCGTTCGTCGTCGCCACGGCTCCGAGGCTAGCAACGGCGCGGCAGCGGCTAGGTCTCCAGCAGATCGCGGGGTGACGTTGTAAGCAGCTCGATTCCGCCCGGCGTGACGACCGCGGTGTCCTCGATGCGCACACCGCCGCGACCAGGCAGGTAGACGCCGGGTTCGACGGTCACGGTCATGTCGGCGGCGAGCAGATCGTCCTCGCTCTTCGGCACGAGGAACGGCCGCTCGTGGATCTCCAGGCCGACGCCGTGACCGAGCCCGTGCACGAGGTCGTGACCGGTCTCGGCGATGAGGTCGCGCGCCAGCCGGTCGAGCTCGACCGGCGCGGCGCCGACGGCGACGGCGGCACGGCACCGCTTCTGCACCTCGCGCACCTGGGCGTGCAACTCGTTCTGCCACTCGTACGCGCGCCCGCAGACGACGGTGCGGGTCATGTCCGCGTGGTAACCGCCGGAGAGCGCGCCGAAGTCGAGCTTGACCAAGTCGCCGGTCTGCAGCGGTCGGTCGGTCGGCTGGTGGTGCGGGATCGCCGAATGCGGTCCGAACGCGACGATGCTGTCGAATGCGGTCCCTTCCGCCTCGCGGTCGCGCATAGCGCCGGCCAGCCGCCAGGCGATGGCCCGCTCGGTCACGCCCGGCCGCAGCGCAGGCAACACCGCATGGAAGGCGTGATCGGTGACCGCGCACGCACGGCGCAGATGGGCGATCTCGCCGGCGTCCTTGCGTTGGCGGAGGCGTTCCACCGCGGAGCCGGCGTCGGCGAAGGTGAGGTTGCCGCCAGCGGCAGCGTTCAGGGCGTCGTTGGCCGCGAGGGTCACGTGGTCGCGCTCGATGGCGAGTTTGCGGACGCCGCGGTGACCGGCGCGGCGTACCAGATCAGGCCCGAGTGTCCGGGTGACGAGGGTCTTGACGTCGCCGACCTGGGCCTTGACCTGCTCGGCGTAACGGCCGTCGGTCGCGAATGTGGTCGACCCGTCGCGGGCGATCAGCACCGCGCCGTTGCTGCCGGTGAAGCCGGTGAGATAGCGGACATTGACGAGCTTCGTGACGAGGATCGCGTCGACATCGTCGGGCAATGCCTCGACCAGCGCCGCGCGCCGCGCCTCGGTCACGGCTGCCCGCCGAGCCGGGTGGCCAGGCCGCCGAGGGCGAGCCGGTAGGAGTCGATGCCGAAGCCGGCGACCACGCCGTGGGCGTGCGAGGCCGTGTAGGAGGTGTGGCGAAATTCCTCGCGCGCCAACGGGTTGGACAGATGCACTTCGACGTAGGGCACCGTGAGCATCGCGGCGGCGTCGCGGATCGCGACGCTGGTGTGTGTCCACGCCGCGGGGTTGAGGACGAGGGCGTCGACGCCGGCCCGTGCGTCGTGCAGCCAACCGAGGTAGGTGGCTTCGTCGTCGGTCTGGCGGACCTCGACGTCGAGACCGAGTTCCTTGCCTGCCTCTTCGCACGCGGCGACGAGATCCTCGTGGGTCGCGGTGCCGTAGACATCGGGCTCGCGGGTGCCGAGCTGCCCGAGGTTGGGGCCGTTGAGGACGAGCACGCGGGCGCTCACTGCGGTTGCACCTTGTTCATTGTGGTTGCACCTCGGCGTACGCCGCTTCCAGCAGCTCTCGGCTCGGCGCCTCGAGGATCGCCGGTCGGGCGAGACCGTCGAGCACGACAAACCGCAGGGTGCTGCCGCGCGACTTCTTGTCCACGCGCATGACCTCCAGCAGCTCGTCGAGTGGCCAGCCCTTGCCGGTGACCGGCAACCCGATCGACTGCAGCGTCTCGCGATGGCGGCGCGCCGTCACGGAATCCAGCCGACCGGCGTGGCGCGCCAGTGCCGCGACGAACACCATGCCGATGCTCACCGCGTGGCCGTGCGGAATCTCATAGTTCTCAACGCGTTCGATCGCGTGCGCGAGGGTGTGGCCGTAGTTGAGTACTTCTCTCAAACCGGACTCGCGTAGGTCGGCAGAAACGACGTCGGCCTTGACTCTGATCGCACGTTCGATCAGCTCGTGGGCAACCGGGCCGCGAGGATCCGCTGCCGCGCCAGGATCCGACTCGACCAGGTCGAGGATCACCGGGTCCGAGATGAAGCCGGCCTTGACGACTTCGGCCATGCCGTTGACCCACTGATCGGCCGGCAGCGAGTCGAGGACGGCCAGGTCGACGACGACACCGGCAGGCGGATGGAACGCGCCCACGAGGTTCTTGCCGGCTGCGGTGTTGATGCCGGTCTTGCCGCCGATCGCGGCGTCGACCATTCCGAGCAACGTGGTCGGCACGTGCACGACCCTGACGCCGCGCAACCATGTCGCCGCCACGAAGCCGGCGACGTCGGTCGTTGCACCGCCCCCGACGGCGACGATCGCGTCGCTGCGGGTGAAGGTCCTGGCGCCGAGTTCGTCCCAGATCTGCTGGACGACGTCGAGCGACTTCGCCTGCTCCCCCGGCGGCAAGCCGTGGATCACCGTGCTGACGCCGGCTGAATCCATAGTCTTTGCAAGGTTTTCGGCCATCTCGCGGACACGCTCGTCGGTGACGACGAGGACGCGGGCGGCGGGGCCGAGCAGGCGCGGAAGTTGGTCGCCGACGTCGCGGCCGACGATGACGTCGTACGCCGGGGGTCCGGCGATCGTGATGGCGGTGACGTCAGCGCCCATGGGTCACCAGGGTGTCGTCGATGGCGTCCGCCACTTCGTCGGGTGTGCGCTCGTCGGTGTTGACGACGGCTGTCGCGACCTCTTCGTAGAGCGCACGTCGAGCCTCCAGCAGTCGCTTCAACTCGGCGCGTGGGTTGACTGCCAGCAGCGGACGCGCAGTGTTGAGGCCGACGCGATCGACCGCAGCCGCGAGGCCGACATCGAGGAACACGACGTGATGGCCGCCGAGGGCCGTGCGCGTCTGCTCGGCAATCACCGCGCCGCCGCCGAGTGCGAGCACACCATCGTGCTCCTTCAACGCAATGGCGACGGCGGCCCGCTCGTGCGCCCGGAACATCGCTTCGCCGTCCTCGACGAAGATGTCACTGATCGCCTTGCCGACGGTGGCCTCAACGTCGCGGTCCGTGTCGCGGAAGGCGACGCCGTGCCGCTCGGCGAGCCGCTCCCCCACCGTCGTCTTGCCCGCGCCCGGCGGTCCGACGAGCACCACGAGAGGCGTCATCGGATGGTCATCGCGGCGAGATAGCCGTCGCGGTTGCGGCGCAGCTCTGCGACCGAGTCACCGCCGAACTTCTCCACCAATGCGTCGGCGAGCACGAGCGCGACCATCGCCTCGGCAACGACACCGGCTGCCGGCACGGCGCACACGTCGGATCGCTGGTTGATGGCCTTTGCTGCCTCGCCGGTGGCGACGTCGACGGTGTCAAGCGCCCGCGGCACCGTCGAGATCGGCTTCATCGCGGCACGGACGCGAAGGACCTCGCCCGTGCTCATGCCGCCTTCGGTGCCGCCGGAACGACCGGTGCGACGACGCAGCCCGCCCGGCGTGCTCTCGATCTCGTCGTGCGCCTCGCTGCCACGGCGACGCGCGGTTTCGAACCCGTCACCGAGCTCGACCCCTTTGATCGCCTGGATGCCCATCAGTCCTGCGGCGAGGCGCGCGTCGAGGCGACGGTCCCAGTGCACGTGGCTGCCCAGACCCGGTGGAAGGCCGTGTACGACGACCTCGACGACACCGCCCAGGGTGTCGCCCTCGCGCCGCGCTGTGTCGATCTCCGCGACCATGGCGTCACTGGTTTCCTGGTCTGCACAGCGGACGGGGTCCTCGTCGATGCGGTCCTGGTCGCGGGGGCCGGGCAGGACTCCATCGGGCGCCGCCACGGTGCCGATGCCGACGACGTGGCTGACGACGGCAACCTCGGCGGCTTGGGCGAGAAGCGCTTTCGCGACCGTGCCGAGGGCGACCCGTGCCGCTGTCTCCCGTGCGCTGGCCCGTTCGAGGATGGGTCGGGCGTCCTCGAAGCCGTACTTCTGCATGCCGACCAGGTCGGCGTGGCCCGGCCTCGGTCGGGTCAGCGGTGCGTTGCGGGCCAGGTCGGCGACGACGTCGTCATCGACAGGGTCCGGCGCCATCACCTGCTCCCACTTGGGCCACTCGGTGTTGCCAACCCGGATCGCGATCGGTGAGCCGAGGGTGATGCCGTGCCGCACTCCGCCGAGCAGGTCGACCTCGTCCTTCTCGAACGACATCCGGGCGCCACGGCCGTGCCCGGCGCGGCGGCGCGCCAGCTCGCGGATGATGTCGTCGGTCGTCACGCGGACACCCGCAGGGACGCCCTCGAGAACAGCGACGAGTGCCGGACCATGGGACTCGCCGGCTGTGAGCCAGCGCAGCATGCCGACCATTGTCTATGACAACGCCGAGGGCCCCGTCCGCAGCGCGGACGGGGCCCTCGGTTTGGATTTCGTAGGCGGCTAGGACACGACCATGTAGTTGTGCGTCATGTCCAGGCGGAACGCTGTCCCGTCGCCGTACTTGACGGTGACGACGCCCTTGTTGACGCCGAGCAGTGCGAAGGTCTTGGCGAAGATGGTCTCGCCGCCGGCCTTCGGTGCCCGCACGCTGCGGTAGGCGAGCACCTGCATGGTCTTGCCATTGCTGAAGCCGACGTCGAACGTCGCCGTGGTGGCCGTGACGCTCCGCAGCTGCACCCAGACGGGGTGGAAGGTTGCGGGGTGCGTCGTCGTGGTGCTGGTTGACCCGGTACCGGTGGTCGTCGAGGTCGGCGCCGTCGTCGGCGTGGTCGCGGTCGACGAGCTGGGCGCGGTGGACGCGGCCGGAGCCGCGGCCGTAACGAGGGCATTGAACGGGTCGCGTCCCTCCGGCGCCTTGACCTTGCGCGGCAGGGTCACCGGAGCGGCGGCAGCGGGTGCAGCAGCCGGGGCGGCGCCAGCCACGGGATGTCCGGGCACGACAGCGCCAGTGGCCGCCGGGCTCGACGATCCGCCCGACTTGAGCAGGAAGAACGCGACGACTGCAAGGACCAGGACGCCCACGCCGACGAGCGCGTAGAGCAGCTTCTTGCGGTTGTCACCAGCCACGTTGTCGTCGAGCTCAGGCTCGGCCTGAACCGGACGGTCTGTGACCGCGGTGCCACCGAAGGGCAACATGTTTTCGCTCATGGTGGCTCCTACTTCGGCGCCGACGTGGACGCTGAGGACGTGGTGGTGCTTGAGGCCGGCGCCGATGCTGCCGGGCTAGGTGCGGTCGCCGTCGTTGCACCGGTTGTCGTGGTCGCCGGAGCAACCGGAGCGACAGAGGGCGACTCGAAGATGACCGCGGAGATCTGGGCAGTGATGCTGTTCGGCACTGTGCCGCTGGCAGTAGAGCCACCTCCCGGCGCCATCGTGAACGACGACACGAGCATCGCCCGGCTGAGGTTCTCGATGGAGTTGAAGAAGCTCTCGTTGTTGAAGTAGCTGCCGGTAATGGAGATCGTTACCGGGATCTGCAGCAATGACGACTGCGCACCGATGGAGGTGGGTGTACCGGCCGCCGCTCCGGGTTGCCCCGGCGCCAACGACACCAGGTCGACGCCCGCGCCCTTGGCCGCGGCCGACAGCTGGCGGATCAACGCCGGCAGCGCCGGGTTGTCCGGGATCTTCGTCGCAATCGCGGCGAGCTGCTTCTGTGCGGCCGGCACACCAGCTTGCTGGCGCTGCAACTGCCGCACCTGGGACTGCAGACTGGCGTTGCTGGACTCGATGCCGCTGGCCTGCGTGCGCAGGGTGGCAGCGTGCTTGTGCTGCGGCGAGACAATCACGAACCATCCGACGGCAAGGATGGCCACAACGCCGAGCGCAGTCAGCATCGTCCACTGACGCGTCTTGTTCATGTCAGCTCCCCGAGGCGCTGGTGTAGCGGCCGGACTTCGCAGCGTTCGTGAGGACCACGGACGAGCTGAAGTTCACGACCTTGCGAGTACCGATGAGACCCTCGGTCGAACTCGAGAAGTAGGGGCTGGTCCAGCCCTTCTCCTTCGCGAGGACGTCGAGCCAAGTAGCGACGTCGTCGTGGCTGAATGCCACGCCGGCGAAAGTGATCGAACCGAGGTTGCCCGCTGCCGCCGGCGCACCCGACGTTGATGATGTCGTCTCCGTGGCCGCCACGTTCGTCAGCCACACGTTGTTCGGGATCCGCAGCGACAGGTCCTCGAGGTAGTAGGACCAACGGATCTCGGGCGACATGGCCGAGCTCAGCATTGCCTGCTTGGCACCGAGCTGATTGAAGACGTCCTGGACGCTCTGCAGCGATGCGCGCTGCGCCTGGAGCCGGGTGGTTTCCGCTTGCGCGGCTGCGACCTGCCCCTTGGCGGAGCTGACGTCGTGCTGCGCCTGCATGCTGAGGAATCCGACGATGCCGGCCGCAGCCACCAAGGACGCGCCCAGTGCGAGCTGGAGGCGCCGGAACTTGTATGCCTCGGCGATCTCCTTCGGCACCAGGTTGACGCTGGGAAGCCGCGGCGTCTGCGTCGTCTGGACACCTCCGCTGGTGTTCGGGATCGTCACGACGCCACCCCCATAGCCAGTCCGACCGGAACGGTCACGAGCGGCTCGACAAAGCTGAGCTGGTCGCTTGAAAGGCCGGTCTTTCCGACCCGAAGCGTGGTGAGCGGAGCTGCCGGTGTCACCGGCAGCCGGGTGGCCATCGCCAGCCGGTTGAGCAGGCCACCGAGACGCGCGCCGCCACCGGAGACGGTGACGCGACGCAGCGGTGACGATGACGGCTGAGCCAGGTAGTAGTCGAGCGACCCGCGGATCTCCTCGACCAGCGCGGTGCCCGTGGACTCGATGACGCGCGCAGCCGGGTGGTCGACGTCGGGAATTCCCGGTGTCGTGCCCAGACTCATCTGCTGCTTGACGCCCTCGGCGTGGTCGATCGGCACACCCATGCGCTCCGCGACCGCCTCGGTGACGTTGTCGCCGCCCATGAGCAGCACGCGAACGAAACGCGGCGTGCCGTTCTGGTGAACGACGATGTTGGTCACCTTGCTGCCGATGTCGACGAGCGCTTCGGCGTCGCCCTGCAGACCGAGCGGGTCGAACTGCATGGCTGCACGCACGACGGCGAAGGGCGTGAGGTCGACCTGGTTGACGGTCAGCCCCGCCTTCTTCGCCGCGTCGAGTGCGCCCATGACCATGTCGCGAACCGCGGCGACGAGCAGGATTCGCACCATGCGCATGCCCTGGTCGTTCACGAACTCCTCGACCGGATGGAAGTCGAGGATCGCCTGGTCGACCGGGAACGGGATGTAGTCCTGCGCCTGGAACGACAACGACTGGCGCAGCTCCGATTCGGGAAGCCACGGCATGTCGACCTGCCGCACGATCACCTTCTGGTTGGCGACGCCGATGACGACCTTCTTGGTCGAGAACTTGGTCGCCGACCACAGTTGTTTGATAGCGCCGGCAACGGTGTCGGGGTCAGCAACCTCGCCATCCCGTACCGCACCCGGTGGCAACGCCACCTGGCCGAACCGCTCCAACGTCACGCCGTCCTTGCCGAACGAGAGTTCGGCGGCGCGTACTCCGGAGGTCCCGATGTCGAGGCCAACGGATGTCCGTCCTGCCACTGGTCTTTCGCCTGCCTTCCCTCACTGCAAGCGGCGCCCGAGGCCGGTCGGCCGGTGGGCTGGTGTCAATGACGGATGTCGGTCGGAATCGGACCCGTCTTGAGCCGAAGTGCCGGGCGGATTGCGCCGGGCGGGCTAGAACTAGCCCGGAATGCGGGTGACACCCACTTGGATCAGTGGTGTCAGCCGAAGGTCGCCGACGTGTAAGCGTGCGCGAGCGGATGCCCCACGAAGATGCCGATCAGCGCGCCCACCAACATGAACGGGCCGAACGGGATCTTCGTCTTGCGTCCTCCACCGGCGAAGAGCATGACGGCGATGCCGACAATTGCGCCGACCGCGAACGCGGCAAAGGCGCCGACGACGAGCTGGGCCCAGCCGAGCCAGGCGAGGTAGAGACCGATGACGCCGGAAAGCTTGACGTCACCGAACCCCATGCCACGCGGGGAGATCATCGCCACGGTGAAGTAGAAGGCGAACAGCACAGCCATGCCTATAAGCGCGCGAAGGAAAGACCAGCCGTTGTGATGCACCGCGGACGCGACACCGAGCAACACCGCACCGACGGCGTACGACGGCAGTGTGAGGACGTCGGGCAGCCGCTTCACATCCAGGTCGATCAACGCCAGGGCCACGCCTACCGCGACGAGATAGAGGTAGGCCGGCAGCTGCGCGACCGGACCGAACCACAAGGCCATCGCGACGAACAGTGCCGCCGTCAGCGTCTCCACCAGCGGGTACCGAGCTGAGATGCGGGTGCCGCAGTGCCGGCATCGTCCGCGAAGAAGCAACCAGGAGAGGAGCGGGACGTTGTCACGCGGCGAGATCGGCTCGTTGCAGGATGGGCAGTGCGACGGGGGTGACACCACCGACTCGCCGCGTGGGACTCGCCAGATCACCACATTGAGGAATGATCCGATGGCGAGTCCCAGGACGCCGCAGATGACGGCGAGCGCGGCGAGCACGGGGGCAGGCTACCTTCGATCTGTCTCGTCAGCCGGTGATCGAACCGCCGGCCACGCCGGCCGTCGTCACCGGACAGCCGGTCGCGGTGGCCGGCTGGAGGCCGCCACCCTGGCTGTCGTAGTAGAACGTCAGCGCCGAGGCAGAGTGCTTCGCGCTCAAGCAGTAGCCGAGGTTGCTGTCGTACGTGACGACGGACAGCGTCACTCCTGAACTCGCGAAGACCTTCGGCTCGAGCGCCTGAACCTGGGCGAGGCTCCCGTAGCTCTGGGTATCGCTCAGATAGATCTCCTCGAAGCTGGCCATGTTCCGCAGATCGCTCTTCGCCGCCGAGTCGTACCCCTTCTTCCTCTGGTTGAGAAAGACCGGGATCGCGATAGCGGCCAGGATGCCAATGATGATGATGACGACCAGAAGTTCGATCAATGTGAATCCAGCGTCCTCGCGTCGACGGGCTAGGTAACGCACCATACAAATCACCTCCCGTCCTAGTTGTCGAAGTTGTCGGCAACGTCGAAGGACCAATTGAGCAATGCCCCCTGAAAGCAGTAGCGCCCCCCGACCAGGTCGGGGGGCGCTACTTAGGTTCAGCTAGATCAGGTCCACGCGCCGATGTTGGCCACCTTGCACGCGGTTTCCGCATCGCTCTGAGCGGTCGCACCGGTGAACGGCGTGTTGGTCAGACCACCGTTGGAGCTGTCGTAGAGGAAGTAGTTCGACGACGAGCTGTTGGTGCCGACCAGGCAGTAGCCGGTCGCACCGCTGACCGCGATCACGAACGAGTCGTTGGTCGAGTTCTTCCAGCCGGCCGCGGTCAGGTTGGCCTGCGATGTGGTGTAGTTGCTGTAGTCGGTGAGGTAGGTCTCCTCAGCCGTCGCCGCGTTACGCAGGTCGCTCTTGACCTGAGCGTCATAACCCTTCTTCCGCTGGTTCAGGAAGACCGGGATGGCGATCGCGGCAAGGATGCCGATGATGATGATGACGACCAGGAGCTCGATGAGGGTGAAGCCGCCCTCACGCTCCTCCATCGCCTTGCGGATACGAGCGAGCATTGCAGTCCCTTCCGATGCTGACGTCGAGCCACGTCGGTTCTTCTGTTCCCCGAGGCGGCTCCCCCCGATCGGGAGGTGCCGGCCTTGGCAGCCGGGCTAACTCGCGGGCCCTGCGAGTCCCCTAGCTTTGCGACCCCGCCTCGCGACGGGAGTGCCGTTGTCTGGCCGTGCGGCTCATTACGAATAGTCATTCGGAATGGTGCGAGCACGAGTTGAGTCGCAACGCCTATTGCAAGTTTGCGGAACAACTTGGCGAACGCAGTAGAGCCCCCGAGCGTTCTCTCGGGGGCTCTACTTTGAACTCAGCTAGATCAGCTGAAGGTGCCGTGGCTGGGCACCTGGCAAGCGTTCTCTGCCGCGGTCTGCGCGCCCGCGCCGGTGAACGGCGTGTTGGTCAGACCGCCGTTGGAGCTGTCGTAGAGGAAGTAGTTCGACGACGAGCTGTTGGTGCCGACCAGGCAGTAGCCGGTCGCGCCGTTGGCCGCGATCACGAACGAGTCGTTGGTCGAGTTCTTCCAGCCGGCCGCGGTCAGGTTGGCCTGCGTCGTGGTGTAGTTGCTGTAGTCGGTGAGGTAGGTCTCCTCAGCCGTCGCCGCGTTACGCAGGTCGCTCTTGACCTGAGCGTCATA
>Ga0070658_10000156_pt1 | contig 60415 bp, 43 predicted proteins | sample KBSC13metaG_FD_64664 | JGI IMG/M metagenome (GOLD analysis project Ga0070658, IMG submission 64664) | Corn rhizosphere microbial communities from Kellogg Biological Station, Michigan, USA - KBS C1-3 metaG | ecosystem: Host-associated > Plants > Roots > Rhizosphere > Soil ...
TGGAGCACCAAGTCAGGACGCCCGTCGTTGTTGAAGCATGCGCGTCAGCGGACGAGCGATGCTGCGATTAACCGGGAAGACCCTCCCCGGCCAGTATTTGACGCCGGATCTGCGGTCCTGCCGCACTCATGAAGAGCATCTTCACGCAGGAACTCCCGGCAGACAGCACTGAGGGCTTCGACGGCCTTTTCTCGGACCGGATCGTCTTCCACTTTAGTCAGCAGGCAGATGTCGAGCAGCGCCAGCGCCTCATCCTGGGTCAGGTGAAGAGGCTTGTGAACCGTTTTACAAGATCTATAGGAAGTCATGTTGTATTTCTCGCTCTGCCGGGAAACAGAAACCTTCCCGGCGCTTTCACAGCTTTTCGGTGACTACTTTGGCAGCGGAAGGACGATCCGAAAGGATTCCCACTGGGAACTCGGGCTGAAACCATACCCCACGATGACGGTACCGTCAGCCGACACACCCGAGGCAGAAGACAGGATCCAGTTGTCCGCCGTATGGATGCCTGCGGATTGCAGCTCCTTCTTCAGGTCTTGCAATCCTTTCTTTGCTGTCCATCGGAAGGCCCGGTTGGAGGACGTCAACCCGGTGGTCAAGGAGGTGCCGACGACGACCGCTCCATTTTGAGAAGCGGCATTTGCAACACTCATCGGGCCGCCGAGCGTCCCGATGTCGCGCATTCCGCCGGAAGCCGTCCAGCGGAATGCGCGCCAGAACTGGCTCTTGTCGCGCGCTTCTCCGACGATGACCTGACCGTCTCCCGAGACGGCGCGGGCGTCGCTCTCGTCTCCGGTGGTTACGCCCAGATCCTGCAAACCACCCAACGGTGTCCAGCGAAAAGCATGGTGCGTGGGACCGAAGCGGCCGGCTCCATGGATCGCCGCCCCCACCGCGACCTGTCCGTCCGCCGAAAGGCCGAGTGTAGAGGTATTATTGGAGCCGGGAAAGAACCCGAACGTGCCCATCTCTCCGGAGGTCTTCCACCAGACGTTCATGCCTGCCGCCATGCTTCCATCCGCGCTGACCGCAGTGGCCTCATAGAACGGCAGCGCCGTCATGCCTCCGGCGAGTGTCCACCGGAATCCGCTGAGAGCGCCGGTGGTTCCTGCCGACTGTCCGACGACGACCGCCCCGTCAAAGGAGGTGGCGTAGGCGTCGCTGTCGCCGCCTCCCAGGTCTCCCAGGCTCTGAAAGCCGTTTGTACGCGTCCATCGGAACGCCTGCCGATTATTGGAGGAGACCCAGGCATAACCGACGACTGCATCTCCGTTAGCGGAGACTGCGTTGGCATACGTGCCATACAGGGAGCCGGGCATCTGCCCCAGGCTCTGGAAACTGGGCGTTTGCGCTGACACCGGGCTTACAACCCCGGTCGTCAGAGCGAGCACAACGGGGATAAGTCCCCTGAAATGCCTCTTGTTTATCTGGCGACCCGACGTCGGTCGCGTGGTGGCGATTGTCTGCACAAGATAGCTCCTTGAGACGAAAATAGAACTGTTCCCCGCGTCTCTCTTAGGCATTGAGTCTGCGACGTCGTCGTGATGAGATTGCCCATAGGCGTCGCGGACGTTCGAAATTACGCACGAAAAAAAGAGACGCGGGAAAGGCGAAAAATACATGCAAAATAATAGGGGAGAACTTTTATGAGGGGGAGGAGGCGATCACGCACTATCATACCATACCTCTCTGTGTGCCCTGCTGTTGAAGAGCCGAAAAATAATAAGGAGGGGAACTCCCCTCCTTACCTCATGACCCTCTATTTCGTTTTGGCATCTATCCGTGTCAGAACGTTCCGCTCTCGACGATGGCGCCATTGGCGGCTACTATCGTGACGACATCACCTTTTTGGATTACCGGAACCGCCGCCCCGTTTTTGGTATTGAGTTCTACTTCTGCCCGTCCCAGCTTCAACGTGAGCATGCCCACAGGAGCGCCATTGACCTTCGCTGCCAGGATCGTTCCATCCGTCAGGTTTACGTTTTCGACCTCTACGTTGAGTTGGCGCTGAACGCCGGCTGTCCGAAAATCCGCGTATCCTTTGGGAATGAAGCGACCGATCGCTGGGCCAGTGAGATTAATGCGTACACGCGTCTGCGCAGAACCGCCCTGCCCGCCATCGGCATGAGCAGACGTTGAAGACACACCAGTAAGGCCGAAACCGGGCAGCAGCGCGAGAGCGACCAACCATATCGTGCGAGTTTTCATTTGTTTTCCTTGGCCCGTCCATAAGGGCAGTGTAAAGAGTGTGCGGGAACGGCCCGCTTGATATAGAGGTAGAGGAAAATCAAAAAATACCTGTGAGGAACCGTTTTATTCAATAATCTTTAGAGGGTAAGGCATAGACAAAGGCAGCGCCCCCGCGATGGTCGGAATTGCATCGCGAGGGCGCTGTGCCTGTCGTAACCGAATTCGCAAGCAGGGACTGCTCACTCTCTCCAGAAAAGACGGTTAGTGCGTGTTATCCTCTCCCTTGCTGTCCTCGGGTTGGTAGGTCGGGATAAAGTCCGCCAGCACCAGTTTCGGGTTGTAGATCGGAGTCGAGCCTGTCAGCGTTACACCAGGGATGACGTAGTCACTGGAGCCGATTGTCGCCGGGATATTGTTGGCGTAGATCACGTAGCCATCCGAGCCGACGCCGGACCCCGTACTCGTGAGGCGTTGGTCATGGAGGGTCAACACCTGTTGCGCGGGGGAGCCTGGAACTACATAGGCGGTTCCACAGCCCAGATAGTTGAAACTGAACTTGACGCTCCCATTGTCTGCATCCATGACTCCGGAGACGATATAGCCGGTGCCGTAGGGCAGATCGACGGTGCCGTTGAGGCCGAACGGCAGATCGGCGCTGAGCGGTCCGCTCCACACCGCCATCGGCACCGGATTGCCCGTGACCTGCCAGTGGCAGGTAGATCCCTGTGAGGCGCGGAAGTTGAAGAGTTTCGGAGGGTTGACAGGTCTGCCCGCCAGATCCCGATAGTGATGGATATCGCCCCGGAAATAGACATCCGCTGTGATGGTCGCATGGGCGGTGGATACCACCGCTGGCAAGAGATCGATGTCGTATGTCAGTTTGCCATGCCACTGTGTCAATGGGACGGAGTTGCTCGGGCGGTCCTGCGAAAACACCTGCACATCGCCGGCAAAACCCGCGCCGGGCAGGTCGGCAGGCGCGCACTCGATCTTATCTGCCGCCCAGGTAGTGATCGGAACTTCGACGCCAGCGATCTTGACCGTGCCTTTGTCGTCGCCGAATATACCGTGCAGCGTCAGTTTCGATTTACCCTTCAACGGGCTCTCCTGAATGCGCTCACTCATCTCCATATAGCTGATCGAGGGAGCCAGGGCAGGCGCTCCAGCAGGCGCAGTGCGGGAGACAAGTTTGCAGTCGGTACCCCCGAAGTCCAGCCCTCTCTCTTTCATCTCGAAGTAGACCTCCTTGGAATCGAAGGGCCGCTGCGACACACTCTCCAGAGGCTGAGCCTGATTGACACCCAGCATTCGGTCGAAAGCGAACGCGCCTGCCTTCCACGCGGCGTCTACCAGCACAGTGTTGCTCCACCCATAAGTGGCGCCGGCCGCTCCAGGCCTGTTAGCCATATCGATGACGATGCCATAACGGTCACTATAACAGCAATCCATGAAGATAAAACCTTGAGGCGCGAAACTCCAGTTGTATTTGGCGATGAATTTGGTAGTGATGGCATAGCGCGTCCGCATGATCAAGTGGCCATCGGTGGCCTGCTGGTAGGCAGCGGTAAAGTAGCTCAGAGAACCGTCATCCAGATCGGCTTTATAGGTCACATTATTGGCATCGGTGACATCGGTCGCCGTCCCGGCTACCCAGAAGGCGACATTTGCACGATCTACGCCGGCGCCGCCGTGCGTTCCCCACCAAAAAGCGCCGTCGCCCTGCACGTTCTTGAGATTTTCGATCGTGGCTGCCTGCTGAATGACATTGTATTTATGATCACGCAGCATATCCGCGATCTGATTGTTCGGCGGATTATAGAAGCCTGGCTCCAGGGAAAGCAGCACTCGCGCCTGGGCGACTTTGGGCAGCTTATCGTCTACGGCGGCGGCGCGTGTCGGAGCCTTTTGAGGAGCAGGCGCAGCCGCTCTGGTTTCTGCGACACGCAGCACGGACCTATTCGCCGGGAGAGGCGAGGTGGGCATAGAGACCGCACTGCGACCGGGAGCGCCGGCGGCTCTGGTTTCGCCGGGGATGAAACTGCTGGTGGCGACATAGAGATGTCCGTTTTTCAGTCGCCCCCAGACGCAATCTGTGTCGGGCGTTACGCCTGCGTCAGCGAACTCCGACCGACTCTTCAGCCAGGTCGCCATCTGCTGATTGCGTGCATCGTGATCTGTGGTACTGTTGACGATACTGGAGAATTGCGTGTCGGCAGCATTCATCACGGAGGCGATCACTGTGGCGGACTGGGGCGTGTCTCCAGGCACACTCCCTCCAGGTCCGGTCGTCGTCCCTCCGGTTCCCGTCTTCGCGGCTCCGCTCCCTCCGCCGCATCCCCCTAGCAGACCGGCTCCCAACACCATCATCCCGAACAGTACCATTCGGCTCGAAATTTTTCTGAACATCATCGCTCCTTGTGCTCGAAGATACGGTCCTGCGTGCGCCGTAACTGTAGATCAGGATATTGTAGGCAGGCGCAGCCCATTCTGCGCGTCTGATAGCGGGATTATATCGGGTCAGCGTTCCAACAGCGTTTCATAAGTTTCGGTGGGAGTATAATGGTAGCAAAGGGAGAAAATCAACGATGAAAAAACTGATCAATGACGTATCCGCGGTGGTGACGGAGATGCTGAGCGGCTTGGTGGCGCTCCATCCCGGTCTGGCGCTGCTGCAAGGTGGTTCCATTGTCGTGCGGGCGGATGCGAAAGAGGCGGCGGCGCGAGGCGGGGTCGCCCTGATCTCCGGCGGTGGTTCCGGGCACGAACCGGCCCACGGCGGCTATGTTGGGCCGGGCATGCTCAGTGCTGCCGTGGCGGGAGAGATCTTCACCTCGCCCTCCGTCGATGCCGTTCTCGATGCTATTCGGGCCGTGGCAGGACCGGCGGGAGCGCTTCTGATCGTCAAAAACTACACGGGGGATAGGCTGAACTTCGGGCTGGCGGCGGAGATCGCCCGTGTGGAGGGCATTCCCGTAGAGATGGTGGTCGTTGCAGACGATGTGGCGTTGGAGGCAAATGGGGCACATGCGGGTCGGCGTGGTTTAGCCGGAACGGTTTTCGTGCACAAGATCGCAGGCGCGGCCGCTGCGGCAGGACGCAGCCTATCGGAAGTGGCAGAGGCCGCCCGCGCCGCGGCAGGCGCGATGGGAACGATGGGAGTCGCGCTCTCGGCCTGCACCGTTCCTGCGGCAGGCAAACCCGGATTTGAGTTGGCAGAAGAGGAGATCGAATGGGGGCTGGGCATTCATGGCGAGCCGGGCGTGCAGCGCACCTCCATCCATCCGGCCGACGCTATTGTAGAGCGTCTGCTGTCGGCCATCGTCGCCGATCTCGCCCTCCAACAAGGGGACCACGTCGTGCTCCTGGTGAACAATCTCGGCGCGACTCCGACCAGCGAACTGAACATCGTCGCCGCTGCCGCCCTCCAGTTCCTTGCGCAACAACAGATTCAGGTGGAACGCGCCTGGGCAGGCACCTTCCTTTCGGCGCTCGAAATGGCGGGCATCTCGCTTACGCTGATGAAGGTCGATGACTCGCGTCTGGCTCAACTGGATGCTCCCACACAGACGCCCGCCTGGCCGACCCATTCCGGACGCGTAGCGCAGGTTACGGTGCAGGCTCCGCCGACAGCGCCCACGTCCGTTGGTGGCGCGACGCTCTCTCCGGACTCCCCTCTGCGCAGAGCCATCGAGGCCGTCTGCGCAGCACTGCTCGCCGTCGAACCGACCCTGACAGAGATGGACCAGAAGGTCGGAGACGGCGATCTGGGCATCAGCCTGTCCCGCGTAGCCCGAAGCATCCTTGCGGAGATCGACACCTATCCGGACGCAAGCAAACCGGATGCGGTCTTCCGCGGCATGTCCGCCACGATCCGACGTGTCATGGGGGGTACTTCCGGTCCGCTCTACGCGATCATGCTGCTCCGGGCCGCTGCCGTCCTGGAACAGTCGGCGAATCCTACCCTCTCGGACTGGTCGAGAGCGTTTACTGCCGCGGTCGAAGGTGTCATCGAGATCGGAGGGGCGCAGCAGGGCGACCGCACGATGGTCGATGCGCTCGCTCCTGCCGCCGCAGCCTTCGCAGCCGCAATCCCTGCTCCCCTCACCTCCGCCTCCCCGCTGGATACAGCCGTAACGGCCGCATCTGCCGGAGCCGCAGCGACAGCCGCCATGCAGCCACGCCTCGGACGATCCAGTTATGTGGGAGACCGCGCCCTGGGCTTCCCCGATCCCGGCGCCTACGCTGTCTCGCTCTGGCTCGCAGCCATTCGAGACGCTGTCCAATCCTAAAGCGCAACTACCTGCTGGTTACCAGTCGTGGGAGGGGAGAACCAGTCGATGCCGATCTCCTGGAGAATCGCTTCCAGTTCGCCTTGCGAGCGGCCTACGACATCGGTGAGGGCGGCAGAGACGAACGGCAGGCCGGGGCTGTCCTGGTGGAGGCCGCGCATGGTGTTGCGGATGAAGGCGTTGTCCCAGCCGCCGCGCTCGGTGGCGGGGCTGACCAGGGTCGGGTTGAAGGGATGTTCGCTGGGTTCGACCGTAAAACAGCGCTGACGGAAGAGCGCCCAGAGCATTTTATAGATGGAGGGCTGATTCAATTCCAGGGACGCGGCGACCTGCTTACTCAAGTCGATCAGCGAGATGTGCGCCTCATCGCTCGCCTGCGTCATCGTTTCCAGGGTCTGCTGGACCAGATCGTAGACCTGTTCGCGCCGTTCGACCGGCAGCAGTTCACATTTGAGGATGCGGCCGATAGCGTCGCGGTACTGCTGTACCATCGCGGGAAGATCGGAGGGATCGAAGGTCGGGCCACTGCACTCTGAGGTCTCTTCGGAAGCGGCCCCCTGCGCCAGTTCCAGCGCCACATCTCCCCCGCTGGCCGAGATCCGGACCAGTCCCCGCTTCTCCGCCAGAGTCGCCAATTCGCGAAACGAGCGCATATCGACCATCGACAGATCGTAGTCCGATTTCATGGCCCGCATCTGCGGCACAATATTGGTGCCGAGGCGTCGCGTCCCTCGCTGCTCCAACGCGATCATCGCCTCGGTGAGCAGGAGGCAGTATTCGTTCAGCAGCGCCGAGACATCTTCCGAGGGCAGAGTGTTGTGGAACGCGGCGGCGGTCGGAGAGGCCGCCGCCGTAAAGAGCGACTCATAGTAGATGAACACATCGCAGGCGCGCACATACATCGGGTTGGTGCTGCTGCGGCTGCCCCCGATGCCGAGCGTGATCTTCCCTAACTCCCGCAGTTTGTTCATGAGCGGGCGATAGTCGCGATCTTCGGCCAGAATGGCGAAGTAGCGGATGTCGGGATGGGAGTAGGCAAACGAAAGCGCATCGACCACCAGACAGATATCCGACGAGTTTTTCGCGCCGGTATAGGGAATATCTTCGATCTGCACCGAGTGATATTGCAGCATCTGCCGAATGGAGTTGATCGGCTGATTGCGCCGGCAGGAGGCGACAAGATCTCCAAACGAGCGCCGAACCGTAACACGTCCATACTGCGCCAACCGCTCCAGCACAGGCTGCATATCCACCGGCACCCCTAAAGAAGAGGCGATATTAACGAGATTTTCCAGATCTACAAAGAGGGCGACTTGATGCGAACTGAATTCAGGCGTATTGTCCACAGGGGTGTTTCCTTCCAAAACGAAAGCCTATCTCCCAAAAATGTCTTCAACGACCTCAACAGAGATTTTAAGGGCTACACAAAAGGAATTCCACATAGCGGGCGTACAATCCTTTGCGTATTTTGCGGTGATCCATGAGAAACATCAGGCGTTCTCTTCGCTCGCTGAACTGGTAAGGGATTGGAAAGAGTGGAGTGCTGTATGACGGGGACTTGTGAGGGCGCCCCTTCCCGAACCGGGAAGGGGACGGGGCATTAGATACGTCAGAAGGTGATGGCGCCTTCGGAGGCGGAGCGGACGCATTTGGCGTATTTGGCGAGGACGCCGCGGGTTTCGCGGGGGGCGGGAAGCTCCCAGGCGGCGCGACGGCGCTGCAGTTCCGCGTCGGTGAGGTCTACGGAGAGGGTTTTGCCTTCGGCGTCGATGGTGATCTGGTCGCCATCCTGGAGGAGGGCGATGGGGCCGCCGACCCAGGCTTCGGGGCAGACATGGCCGACAACGAGTCCGTGCGTGGCTCCGGAGAAGCGACCGTCGGTGATAAGGCCGATCTGATCGCCCAGTCCCTGCCCGACCAGCGCGGCGGTGACGGAGAGCATTTCGCGCATGCCGGGGCCGCCGACGGGGCCTTCGCCGCGAATGACCACGACATCGCCAGGCTTGATCTCCCGTTTTTCGACGGCGGCGAAGCAGGCCTCTTCCCCGTCATAGACCTTTGCCGGGCCGGTCATCTTCCGGGTTTTCAGGCCGGCGGTCTTGACGACCGCGCCCTCCGGAGCGACGTTGCCGCGGAGGATCATGATATGCCCGGAGCCGTAGAGCGGCGTGTCGAGGGGCTTTACCACGACCTGGGGACGGGAGTAGATGCTGGGGACGCCTTCCAGGTTCTCCGCGATGGTGCCGCCGGTGATGGTCGGGCAGTCGCCATGCAGCATCCCGGCGTCGAGCAGAGCGCGCATCAGGGCAGGCGTGCCGCCGACCTTGTGCAGGTCGAACATGACGAAGCGGCCGCCCGGCTTCAGATCGGCAAGATGGGGAGACTTGTTGCCCACACGGTCGAAATCTTCCAGGGTCCACTCGACTTCAGCTTCCCGTGCGATCGCCATCAGGTGGAGAACCGCGTTGGTCGAGCCGCCCAGAACCAGGGCGACCGTGTAGGCGTTCTCCAGGGATTTGCGGGTGATGAGGTCGCGGGGCCGGAGGTTGCGCTCGATGCAGCGCATCAGGGCCTGGCCCGCGAGGAACGACTCGCGCTCTTTAGCCGCGGAGACGCCGGGGTTGCTCGCGCTGTAGGGCAAGGAGAGGCCCATCGCCTCGATGGCGGAACTCATGGTGTTGGCGGTGTACATGCCGCCGCAGGCCCCGGCTCCAGGGCAGGCGTTGCACTCAACATCGTAGACACGCTTCGCGTCGGCGCTGCCGGCCTGAAACTGCCCGACAGCCTCAAAGATGGAGGCGATATCGACGTTCGCGCCACTGTCGTCGGTGCCGGGCAGGATGCTGCCGCCGTAGACGAAGACGCTCGGAACATTGAGGCGGGCCATCGCCATGACGCAGCCCGGCATGTTCTTGTCGCAGGCCCCGAACGCCAGCACGCCGTCGTGGTTCATGCCGCCAGAGACGACTTCTATGCTGTCCGCGATGACCTCGCGCGAGACGAGGCTGTAGCGCATCCCCTGATGCCCCATCATAATACCGTCCGAGGCGGTCGGCGCGCCGTAGATCTGCGGGACGCCCCCAGCCGAACGAATGCCCTCGATCCCTTTGCGGGCGAGGCGGTCCAGATGGGCGTTACAGGGGGTGATGTCGCTGAATAGCGAGGCGACTCCGACCATGGGGCGATCGAAATCGTTGTCGTTGAACCCGACCCCGCGCAGCATCGCGCGATTGGGGGCGCGTCCGATGCCTTCGGTCGTCAGGCGACTGCGGCGTTGCTCCGACATGAAAGTGTTTCTCCTGGCGTAGTTAGTATGTTTAATGTGTCTGTGAATCTACGCTCGGGAATGGCCGTTTTTCTGCCATCCGACTCACGGCCTGTTCAGGCGAAAGAGCGTGCAAGCGGTCGTTCCACTCTCCTCAGGTCGATTTGAGCGGAACGGTGACGACCGGCCCCTGATTGCCGAGGCGGTCGATCGCCGAGATCGCGAAAGCGTCGGGCAGCGGCGCGGCCTTGTTGGCGCTGAGCGCAAAATTGGCCTTCGTGCCCGGTATGACCTGGGTGTTCCAGGTGCCCCTGGTGTAGGTCTGGATGCACCAGAGCCAGACTTTGTCCTCTGCGGCAGGCTGCAGCGTCAGCACCGAGCCGCCCGTGACCGGATCTTCCGAGCGCATGATGCCGGGTTTGCCCAGTTTGACCTCTCCGAGCCAGGGAGACGCCGGGACCAGAGCGGGCAGCCCGTAGACGCTCTTCGCCAGCCCATCCGCGATGCCGCCCTGATTCTTCAGGAAGGCTTTCATGCTGAAATGGACGTTGCCGGTCGATCCCGCGTGGCCGCGCGTGGTCTTGACCTGGTAGACGATCTCATGCAGAGTCCAGGGCGCTTTCGAGTCGTCTCCCACCCGACTGGTATAGTTGCCGGGCCAGATATGCCGGGCCTGACTGTTCTGATTGATCCACCAGTTGAGCAGGACCGGATAGCTCTGCGGGGTCTGGTCGATCTTCCAGTAGAGTTGGGGCGTGAAGTAGTCGCACCAGCCCTCCTGCAGCCATTTGCGCGAGTCGGCATAGATCTGCACATAGGCGTCGAAGCCCTTGATCTGCGTCGGGTTACCGGGCCGCCAGATTCCAAACGGGCTGATGCCGAACTTCACCCAGGGCTTCTCCTGCTTGATCTCTTTGTAGAGCCGCTGGATCAGGATATTGACGTTCTCGCGACGCCAGTCGTCGCGACTGAGCGTGCCGCCGCCCTGCGTGTATTTCTGATAGCTCGCCTCGTCCGGGAACGGGATCTCTCTATTGCGTGAGTCGTTCTCGCGGTAGGGATAGAAGTAGTCGTCGAGGTGCACGCCATCGACATCGTAGCGTTTGACCACATCCATTACCACCTGCGTCGTGTAGTCCTGCACGCCGGGTTCGCCGGGATCGAGCCAGAGGAATTTGGCGTATTTGCGGATCAGTTCCGGATGCGTTTTGCTGACATGATCGGCGGAGGTCGGGGACTTCGATTCGTTGTGGCGGGCGCGATAGGGATTGAACCAGGCGTGAAGCTCCAGTCCGCGCTTGTGCGCCTCCGTCACGGCGAACTCCAGGGGATCGTACATCGGGCTGGGCGCCTGGCCCTGCTGCCCGGTGAGATACTCCGACCAGGGTTCGAACGGGGAGGCGTAGAAGGCGTCGCAGGCCGGGCGCACCTGAAACACCACAGCGTTCAGGTGCATCTGCACGGATTTGTCGAGGATCGCGATCAGTTCCGCCTGCTGCTTCTCGACCGACAGTCCGGGCTTGGAAGGCCAGTCGATATTTGCGACCGTCGCGACCCAGACCCCGCGAAACTCGCGCGGCGGAGGAGGCGCGGGGGGCATGGGAGGAACGTCCGGTTTGACGGTCACAGTCACCTCCTGCGTCTTCACCGATGTATCTACGGAAGCGGCCAGTGGCAGCGCGAACAGACTCAGCAGCGCATTGCGCCGCGTCCAGCGCATCACCAGTCCACTCCGGGCAGAAAGCCCTTGAGCGCCAGGAGCATGGTATCGCGCACGGCCTCATCTTCGGCGCGGAGGGTGATATGGCCGAGCTTGCGGCCGGGGCGCGGCTCTTTGCCGTAGAGGTGCAGATGGGTATCGGGCATCCCCAACACATCGGCGGGATCGGGCACTTCACCGATCAGATTCACCATGGCGGAGCAGCCGACCGCCTCGGTGTCTCCGAGCGGCAGACCGGCGATCGCCCGCAGATGGTTTTCGAACTGACTGGTCTCGGCGCCCTCAATGGTCCAGTGGCCGGAGTTATGCACGCGCGGCGCCATCTCGTTCGCGAGCAGTTTGCCGTTGACTTCAAAGAACTCCACCGCCATCACGCCGACATAGTCCAGGGACTCCATGATACGCCCGAGGTGAGCGGAGGCTTCGTCCTGAAGCTCCTGCGTGAGCCGGGGCGCCGGAGCCAGCGTCAGGTGCAGGATGCCCTCTTTATGCAGGTTTTCAACCAGGGGATAGAAGACCATCTCCCCGTCCCGCCCGCGGACGCCGATCAGCGAGAGTTCGCGCTGAAACGGCACGAAGGATTCGAGCAGCAGCGGGATACCGCCCAGCGCGTCCCAGGCGGCCTTGATGTCGGTCTTCTGGCGCAGGACCGCCTGTCCCTTGCCGTCGTAGCCCATACGCCGCGTTTTGAGGACCGCAGGCAGACCGATGCGCACCAGCGCGTCTTCCAGATCGAACAGCGATTCGACCGGTAGGAACGCCGTGGTGGGCACGCCTTCGGTTTTGAAGAAGGTCTTCTCGATCAGCCGGTCCTGTCCCGCTTCGAGGGCGGCAGGCGGCGGATAGACATCCACGCGCTGCTCCACAAAGTGCGCGGACTCCAGCGGAACATTTTCAAACTCCCAGGTCACCAGATCCAGGCCTTCGGTGAATTTCCGCAGCAACTGCACATCGGAATAGTCGCCCGTCATCTGTTCTGCCAGCCGACGCATGGGCGCGTCGGGATTGGGATCGAGGAACCGAAACTCCAGCCCGAGCGGGTAACCCGCCAGCGCCAACATCCGTCCCAACTGCCCACCGCCCAGTATACCGATTATCATGCTACCTCACCAGGATCAGGATTTTCCAAAACCGCCTGCGTCTGTCGCTCGCGGAAACCGCGCAGGCTCTCACGTATTTCCGGGTACTTGTTCCCCAGCATCGCCGCCGCCAGGAGCGCCGCATTGACCGCGCCCGCCCGCCCGATCGCCAGCGTACCGACCGGAATCCCGGCTGGCATCTGCACGATGGAGAGCAGAGAATCCATACCGTGCAGCGCCTTCGATTCGACGGGTACGCCGAGCACCGGGAGCACGGTCTTCGCCGCCGCCATCCCCGGCAGATGCGCCGCCCCGCCCGCTCCGGCGATGATCACTGCGATCCCTCGCCCCTCCGCCTCCGCCGCATAGGAGAACAGCAGATCCGGAGTGCGATGCGCCGAGACCACCTTGACTTCATGGGCGATCCCGAGCGTCGTCAGTGTCTCCACCGTGTGCCGCATCGTCTCCCAATCCGACTTCGACCCCATGATCACTCCGACCAACACCGCACTTTCCACTCGGGACCTCCCCCAACCCCCTCCTTCTAAAGGAGGGGGCTTTTCTGTCTATTACCGTCCCCTTCGCAGAGAAGACTACTCACGCTGTCAGCCTTCTCCCTCCTTCGCAAGAAGGACCGCATTTCTCTCCCCTCCTTTAGAAGGAGGGGTTGGGGGAGGTTCCGTTAAGGCGTTTTCGGTGGGGTCGGGGCGGGCGCTTTGTCGAAGCGATCGATGTTTTTCTGCGCCAGGGCGTTTTTCGGGTTGATCTGCAGCGCTTTGCGATAGCTGGCCTTGGCGCTGAGGAGATCTTTTTTCGCTTCGTAGACGACGCCGAGATTGTTGTAAGCATCGTCGAAATTTGGTCTGACGGCGACGGCCTGCTTGAAATAGCGGAGAGCATCGTCGTATTTTTTCTGCTTCGACATCAGCAGGCCAAGGCCGTTGAGCGCTTCGGGATTGTCGGGCGCATCTTTGAGGGAGTGCTCGAACTCGTCCTGCGCGCGCTTCAGGCTCTCCTCATCGCCCTTTTTGTAGTAGTAACTCGCCAGAGCACGCCGCACCATCGCGGTTTTGGCCGGGTCGTTGCCGTGTTTCAGGGCCTCTTCCAGCGCATTGACTTCGGCTTCCTTATCGCCTTTGGAGCGCAGGCAGTAGGCGAGGTTGATCCAGGCGGTCAGATCGTCGGGCGTGAGCTCGGTGATATGCTTGTAGGTGACCGTGGCCTCATCGAACTGGTTGGATTTCGACTGCGACAGCGCCAGACCGTGCAGCGCGTCGCGATCGTCCGGCTTGATCTCCAGCGCCTTGTGAAAGGCATCGATGGCTTTGGCCTGCTGACCGGTACGACTGTAGGAGACTCCCATGTTATAGACCGGCGTGTACTGTTTGGGGTCCAGTTGCGCGGCCTTATCGAACTGAATCAACGCCTCCTGGTCGCGGCCCAGATCGTAGAGGGTCTCGCCGTAGGTCTCATGATTTTGCACATTGGTAGGGGCGAGTTCGACCGCGCGGCTCAGAGGAACGAGCGCACTGGTGCGGGCGTTGTCGGCGGCGGCCTTCGTCACCGCTTTTTTGGCCTGCGCCAGCCAGGCGAGACCAAGGTTGAACTGAAAACTCGCGTTGTCGCTCTGGAGGCGGGTGGCCTTTTCGTAGGCGGCGATGGCTCCGCGCGTGTCGCCTGTCTCCAACAGCACATAGCCCAGCCCGTCCATGACATACGGATCTTTCGGGTTGAGGGCAGCAGACTTCTGGTAGGCCGCGATGGCTTCGGGCCACTTGCGCTGTTTGTAGTAGACGCTGCCGAGATTGTACCAGGGGTCGGCCTGCTTGGCGGCAGGCGCGTTCGTGGGCTGGAGTTCGATGACCTTCTTGAATTCGCGTACGGCGTCGTCGTAACGTTTTAGACCATCGTAGACGTTGCCGAGGTTGAGATGCGCCTCGGGCGATTTCGGATTGATCTGAATCGCCTGTTCCAGCGGATCGACGGCATCTTTGTAGTTCTGCATCTGGAGGTCGATAAAGCCGATCCAGAACAGGATGTTCGCATCTTCCGGACCGTCTTTATGCGCGGCGATATAGGCTTGCCGGGCCGCATTAAACTCCTGCAGGGCCGCCTCGTTCTTTCTCTCTTTATAGAGCGAGACACCCCTGTCAAAATGATCTTTGGTCTCGTCCGCACGTACGCTAACGCTCAGGCAGACACCTGCCATTGTCAGCATACCGGCAAACGCGGACCACCTTTGGAAACGCGATTTATAGTAGAGACGAATCATCATTCACTCCTCCTGATCGGCGCGCATCTTGACACGCCTCTACAGAGAATAACACCACAGGCAAAACGTTTGGATATTATACCCCGTCTGTCCTGCGTTCCAACACACGCTGCTCCAGCTAGGGGAGCCGTGCCTCTCCATGGCGGCCTTTACTCTCGCGGCTAACATCCCTCCGGCACATCCAACCCGTTCTTGCCGCATCCTCCTACTTTTCTTCCTGGCGCAGAATTTGCCGACAGTTGGCCCGGACACCCCGTATAGTACCTAATTGAATGAACGCTGCCTATCTATTGGCCGGCACAGCGGGGCGCGCATAATGGACGATATTGACCTTTCTTCGAAACCTCTCCCGACGGTGGCCGCTCTGGCGAGAACTACACGACAGTACTGTGGGTTAAAGCGGCTGCTCTCGGGGATAGAGATGACTGGCGCCGCACTCGGCGGTGGAGGGGATCTCGCGGGCGTTTTGATTGTCGTTTTCCTGTGTCTCATCTGCATGCCATTACCGGGAATGCTAAACAGACGCAGAAAAGCGCTCGGGAAGATGTTCGAGACCTGCGATGTGCGCATGACGCCCATTCTCTTCGAGTTTCTTCCGGATACCGTCGAATCGAAGCGTTCGCACTCCAGCAAACAGGAGGAAGAAGCGTTCGTGGCCCAAACGCGCGCGGTACTTCTGCGGCTACTTCCGGAGGTTCGTCAGGAACACGCCTCTCTCTTCGGCAGCAGACCGCGCGCCTTATGGCGGCGGTTCTTGAAACGTGCTCCTTCAAACGTCACAGATACCGAGTTATCCATCCTCCTGATAAAGGCCCTGGAGATTCTGGGGGACGATCAGGATCTGGAAATTGTCGAGCGGATCGCGGATGGCAGGTCGGCACGCTCCTGGCCACTCAAACAGGCTGCCTGCGCCTATGTCGACGCCACCAGAGATAGGTTGAAACAAGAGCAGGCCCACGCATCGCTCCTGCGCCCTGCCGACAGTGGGGATCTCACGGGCCAAACCCTGTTGCGGCCTCACTCAAACAGGGCTGTCTCTTCACCTGAACAGCTCCTCCGGGCAAGCCATGCGTCAGAAGGCAAGGCATCTGACAACATCTTCTTCAGCAATTCACCATGGAAATCCCCTGATCAGCATGCTCCAGCCGACGATATGAAAGCCTCTCCCTGAACCATAAAAGAATATTTTAATTTTTTGCACAACTGCCTGTCTGCATGTATCTTAAGGTATGTGGGGGAGTGTAACTCTCATGAAGGGATCACCATGTCTCCTAGAGACAAGACAAACTCGTCACCCCTCCTCAGACTACGCCTGTTCGGGTCGGGAGTCGAAAAGTCTCTCCTCACTAATCTCTCGGATGAGCAGTGCCTGTTGACACTGTCCAGCACTAAGAAAAGGAGTTTGTAATGCCATCTTTACGGATGCTCTGTGCAACTGCTGGGTTTCTGACACTCAGCACCCTCGGCGCCGTCGCCAAGGCAGACGTCATCGATCTCACCCTTCAGAACAATTCACAGACGTTTAACGTAACCTTCCAAAAACTGAATAACGATCTGGTTACGACAAGTACGCTCACACACAACAGTGTCCGGGCAGGTTATTTTACCGCGCTCCTCAATAACACGCCTCCCACCTTCACCGTCTACTGCGTGGACATTGAAGGAGAGCTGAAGTCATCGCAGACGGTGACTGTCGTTCCGATCACCGTGCCGGGATCGAGCGCTCACTACGACAATACCATCGGTACGTTCAAGGATCTCACCGAAGCGGCCTGGCTCATGGATACCTTCGATGACGCCTCTCTCGCCAATGGCGGCGTTCTGGCGGATGCGAGCGGTATCAATGGCGCTGCGATGCAGGCTGCCATCTGGAACGTCATCGATGGAGACGCCGACTTCGACGTGACGACCGGTGTATTCAGCATTTCGTCGGATGGAAACCTCAACCACAATGCGATCGTTGCTCAGGCGAACATCTACCTGGCAGCGCTGTCCAATGCGCTCAATGGCATTCCTTCCGGTGAGACCGGCTATCATCCAGGCACTCTGTACTCGGCAGTCGATCGCACCCAAAATGGCCAGGACGTCCTCCGCGGGCGTTCGTCCACTACGCCCGAAGGCGCCTCCCTGCTGATGTTCCTGCCGGGACTGATCCCCGTCGCGGTGGGCCTGCGCCGACGCCGTAACAAGTCCGTCGGAAAGTAGTCCGCTTATCCGGCAGTTCGAATCGGGCCGTCAGGGAACCCGGCGTGCAGAAGCCCGCTCTTTCTTTTTCACGGAGGAAAGAGCGGGCTTCTGCACGAACGCGGATTTTCAGGCCGATCTCCAGGCCTTCGAGGTGAAAGCTGGGAAAATCAGCAGATCGTACCAGGTATTGAGGGGAGTTCAGGGTCAGGAGAGATCAGCGTACCTCCACCGCGATCGGCAGAACATGGTTGATGAGGTAGTTCTCCCTGTCCGGTTGGCGCTGCGTCGGCTGAACATTCCCTCGTCCATCCGTTGCTCGCGCCATCAATGTGTACGGACCGCGCTCGGAAGGCACTTTCCAGATCCTCTCCCAGAAGCGCCACGCATGCCGGACATCTTTGCCGAGGAGTTGGGTGGGCATCCATGTTGTGCCGCCGTCCGCACTCACCTCAACCTGCTTGATCTCTGCGTCCCCTGCCCACGCGGCGCCGAAGATCCGATAGGTGGATCCTGCTGCCAGCACTTCACGCATGTCCGGCCGAGCGATCTGCGCCTTGACCTGCATCTCCGTAACCGGAACACGGGTGGGAATGCCGTTGAGGCGTTCCCAAAGCGCATAGTCCACAGATTGAAAATGGCCGTTAAACGGGCGGTCGGTGACGATGATGCGTGTGAGCCATTTGACGGAGGCCACCCCGTACCAGCCCGGCACGACAGCGCGTACGGGAAAACCGTGGGATGGGGGGAGTTCCTCTCCGTTCATACGATAGGCTAAGAGAACCTCGGGGCGATTGGCCAGCGCCAGCGGAATACTACGGGCAAAGTGGATCGGCCCGGTAGGTTTGGGAGGATCTTTGATCTCCCCACTATCCGCGCCTTCCAAGATCACCTCTACGGCTCCCGATTTGACCCCTGCCCGCGCCAGCACGGCCTGCAGCGCGATCCCTGTCCATTCCGCATTGCTGACAGCTCCTAACTCCCACTGAGCGCCCTTGGCCGCGGGCACAAGAAATACGCGTCCATTGCCTGCGCACTCCAATGTCGCCGTCTCGGTACGGGAAGGCATTTTGAGCAGATCGTCGTAATTCAGCTCCAGGGGAGTGCGTACGGCGCCTTCCACGCGCAAGCGCCATGTCTTCGTGTCAATCGTCGGGACGGCAAAGTGACTCCGCACATAGAAGCGTTCCGCCGGGGTGAGAAAGGAGTGGAGGGAAGAGAACGGAAACTCTAAATTCTCCGGCATCTTCTCCCGGACAATCATGCCCGGCAGGCGCGGCTCGCCTTGTGCTGCCGAAGAGATACCCTGTGCGTCTGCTCCTGTTTCCTGGGCGAGCACCGCCATCGGTACTCCGGCTCCTGCAGCAGCACGCAAAAAGGCACGTCGATTCAACCCTTCCGAGGGTCCAGTGTCGCTCTGTTCGCGTTTCATGCTTCTCTTTCCTTTTCAAACGAGTGGTTCTTTACGGGTCGAATTCGATGAGGAAGCCCCTGGCGGAGTCGCCTTGAGCCGCGTTTTGCTCATCGTTCCATTGCCCATGTGCCACCATATGCAGAAAGTCGGAGTGGGCTGCGCCTCTATCCCCATTCGGCTCATTGGGCTGCCAGTTCGTATATCGCCATGGTTCTCCCGTTACCCAGCGCCAGCCGGAAGCCAGATTGGCATAGTCCGGCGCCTGGGTATCCTTCACCTCCGCAGCAAATGCTCTCTGTTATTAGTTGAATAAAGTGCCCGACGGTTCCTTCTCTATCGGTCCAATACCACCCTCATTGCGTTTCCGAGAGAGACACGCCATCACCGACACCTGTTATCAAGGGAGTTTCTTGAGCATGTCGTGGCAGACGGCGGCGGCGACGCGGCGGCCATAGCCTCCGTTCTCGACGACGCAGGAGAAGGCGTAGCGCGGCGCGGCGTGGTCGGAGTACGGCGCGAAGCCGATAAACCAGGAGTGCGGTTCGTGATCGAACTGGAGGTTCTGAGCCGTGCCGGTTTTGCCGGCGACCGCGTAGGGCAGACCGTTGAAGACGCCTGCCGCGGTTCCGCTCACGGTCACGCTGTGCATCATGGTCTGGAGGGAGGCGGCCGTTTCGGAGCGCATGGCCTGCGCGACCGGGGCGAGCGTGGGATAGATCGGCTTCTCCTTGTTCGCAGGATCGGTGAGTCCGGCTACAAAGTGCGGCGGCTGCATACGGCCATCGTTGGCGACGACGGCGGCAAGACGCCCCATCTCCAGCGGCGAGGCGAGCATCGCGCCCTGGCCGAAGCCGATCTCCGCCAGACCGGCGTCGAAGCGCTCGCCTTTGGGCACGCGGCGGAACTGGAACTTGTCGCGCAGGGTCGTCTGCAACGCGCTCGGGCCGACGGCGACGGCGAGATTGGCGAAGTAGATGTTCGACGAGACACGGAAGGCGGGCGCGAGCGTCATCGGCCCGAACTTCGGATCGCCCTTATCGTCATGCACTTCGCGCGAATAGGTCTTGCCGCCCGCCTGCCAGCGGATGGTGTCTACCTGGTTACAGACCACTTCGTACTGCATGGCGTTCGCCAGGTTGTCGAGGGCGCAGGCGGTGGTGGCGACCTTCAGGGTCGAGCCGGGAGGATAGAGGCCGTCGGTCGCGCGGTTCACCAGCCAGTGCTCCCGCTCCGCATCCGGCCCTTTAACCAGCGCGTGGAACTTCTCGGGCGTCAGTCCATTGGGATCGAAGCTGGGGATCGTGGCGGCGACCAGCACCTCGCCGGTTTTCGGCGCGATCAGGACAAAGGCGGCCCGATCCTTGGGCAGTCCTGTCTTGAGATCTTTCAGTTTGGAGGTCGTCTGCCAGAGCACGGCCTGCGCGGTGCGTTGGAGTTCGCCATCCAGGGTCAGGCGCAGATCCCGTCCCCGGCGCGGTTCGTACCCCGGCATATGCCGCCTGCGGTAGTCGCTCAGCAGTTCCGCGTACTGTTTGAAGCCGCGCAGGTCGTTGTTGTAGGCTTTCTCGAAGCCGAACGGCCCGCCTACTCCCGGATCGAGATAGCCGACGAGATGGGCCATCGCAGGGCCGAATGGATAGAGCCGTCCGCGCGAATCCGCCATCCGTTTTGCGGCGCGGGTATCCGTGATGGTCTGCCGGATCTCCGCAAAGCGGGAGGTCGCCACGACACGGCCGTTGCGGTCGTAGATGCTGCCCCGTTCGATCTCGTGCTCGACCGCCAACAGACGCGGGTTCAGGTGGGGCCGACGCACGCCATCGCCGTCCGGAGTGGTCACCGCGGCGACCGCGATCGCATCTGCTCCCCACCCCTGCAGTGTGCCCAATCGCCAGATCCCCACTCCGCCCAGCATCAGAACGCCCAGCGCCGTGGCGAAACGGGTGGCCGCTTTAACGACCTCGGTACGGGGAACCGGTCTGCCGACGCCTCCGGAGGGCGGCACGGAGATACCGCGCAGCAATCCTATCAACACAAAGTCGGCCACGAGCGCGGAGTTGCCGTAGGAGAGGAACGGCAGGGCGATTCCGCTGAGTGGGATCAGACCCGTCACTCCTCCCAGAATCAGGAGCGTCTGAAGGCCGAACAGGGCCGTCAAGCCGAAGGCGAGCGCGCGGTCCAGGTCGTTATTGGCGCGCAGGGCGATCTGAATCCCACGCCAGACCAGCGCGGCAAAGACCAGCAGCACCAGCCAGGCCCCGAGCAGGCCGGTCTCTTCGGCCCAACTGGCGAACGCCAGATCGGAGCCGCCGCGTGGAATCACCCCCGGCATTCCCAGTCCCAGTCCGCTTCCGCCCCACCCTCCCGAGGCAAAACCCCAGTACGCCTGCCCTAACTGCATGCCGTTGGGATGCAGATTGGCGAAGGGATGCTGCCACATATCGACGCGGGTCACGAACACGCCGATGTGCCGCCAGTAGCCGAACAGCCCGCCGAGCAGCATGAGCAGGAAGCCGATCCCGAGGAAACTGGATCTGCCGGTCGTGAGATAGAGCACGGAGATAAACGTGGTGAACAACAGCAGGCCGGGGCCAAGATCTTTGATGACGAAGAACATCGCCATCGCAAAGACAAACATGAGTACGACCGGCCCGAGATCCTGCTTGCGCGGCAGATCCAGCAGTTGCCAGCCCTTTTTGGGAGTCGTCCCCGCCGACTTGCGTCCACTGCGCTCGGCGATCAGTTCGGCGCGGTCAGAGAGATAGGCAGCGAGGAAGAGCACGAGCAACAGTTTGATGATCTCCACCGGTTGAAACCCGAGCAGATTGAGTTTGACGCCTTCCGGCCCGCGTCCGAAGATCATCAGGCCGCCGACCAGCGCGAACGCCGCCAGCATCCAGACGTAGAGATAGTTCTTGATTCGCAGTCGCGCCAGCGGGGCGAGCCGCGCGGCCAAGGCCATCGCGACAATGCCGATGAAGACGCCGATCAGATGGTGCTCATAGACGGCATAGTCCCGCAGCGGATCTTTCAGACTGAAGAGCATCGCGACCCCAAGCCCAGAGAGCAGCATCGCCAGCGGCACCAGATAGGGATCGCCGCCGATACGAAGTTTGCCTCGGAGCCACGGGGGAACGAAGAATACGGCCACGGCCAGCAGGAAGACGCAGACGTAGTAGCGGCGAAAGACGGTCTGTGGGGTGCGCACCAGCATCTGTTTCAGGCCCTGGGTGCGGGTCTGCGGGTCGAGCAGCAGCGTGTGCCGGAACCAGAGTGGGGAGAGTTTGCGGGGCGTCGTGGTCGGGACGCCCGCCGCGTTCACCGGAGCCATCATCCGATCGCGATAGGCGGCGAGGCGGCGCGCGACGGGAGGCGCGACGCCCAGGGCGACCGCCAGTTGCGCGGCGCTCGCGTTGTCCAGATGTCCTTCTGAGAACTGGGGTGCGAAGCGGTCGGCCTCATCGGGCGACAGCAGCGGCAGTTCCCACAACAGGTCCGCACTGCCGAATCCGCTGAGACGTTTCCGTGCAGCCACCAACCGGGCGGCGATATCCGGCTCCAACACCAATGCATGGGCGAACTGCTCCGCGGTCGCCTCATTGACCAGCAACGCATCCGCCGCCGGTTCGCTCCGCTTGCCCATGTAGACCGCGACCAGCGTCGGCAACAACACGAAGAGCAGCACTGCGATTGTTAATACACCCTCGACCTTCCGCCCGGAATCACGTAACGCCAAATTATCGCACTCCTCCCTGCTCGCCGGGTCAAGGGGTTAGCACCCCTCGCTACGAAATCCTCTGCGCGGAAGCGGAGGATTTGGAATGCCCGCAGGGCGACCTCCTTCTTCGGCGGATCGTCCTCCGGACGAATGGACTGATCGTCACATTATTCCAGACAACGCCCCTTTGTATCCGACAATGTCCTATGGAAGTAAATTAAGGCCATTGGTCTCTACAGCAGAGATACGCATCAACTCTCCCGAAGGCTTCAAAAAAGCAACAACAACCCCGGTTCCGTTGTCGTTCCGTCCGGAGGACGGGCCGCCGAAGAAGGAGGTCGCCCTGCGGGCATTCCAAATCCTCCGCTTCCGCGCAGAGGATTTCGTAGCGAGGGGTGCCAACCCCTTGATTCAACGTCACCACCCTGAAGGCTTCAACAACTTGATTTACGACGCCGGACTCTGGGCAATCTTTGTCTTGTCGCTGCGGTCGTAGGGTATTTGTAAGGGCAGCCAGAGGCTCCAGTGGTGGGAGGCGGAGTTGAGGATGCCGTCGTCTGCGCCCAGTTTCCAGTCGATATGGATCGGAAGGTTCTGGGGAGGGGTGGCCTGCGCGGCTTTGAGCATCTCGGGCGTATAGCCATAGAGCAGCACCGAGAAGTCCCGGAGGTTTTCCGGGCTGGCTGCCAGTCGCAGCGTATTCAAGAAGGTGGTCAACAGCGGAACGATCTGGGGCGACGGGCCGCCGTCCCCCCCGGCTCTCGATTGGATGATCTGATGCGGAACTCCCATAGGCAGGGGCGTGGGGTCGGGGTAGGCCGTCTGGATCAGGCGCAGCATCTCGTGCAGTCCCTCCTCACTGTCCAGATCGATCAGAGCCTCTTCTCCACCGCCCTCCGTGCCGACGCTGCCGAGAACGGCGTTCAGACCGCTGACCTGTTTCGGGGTCAGGTCGAGCAGTTGGTAGAGATCGCCATAGGTCGGCAGGCTCTTCTGCTTCTGCAGGCGGGCCTGCACGGCACGCATCCAGCGATCCGACACTTCGTAGCGGCGTTGGGTATACCAGTCCCGCTTGCGCATCATCAGGGTCTTGCCACGCGTCCACCAGAGAGAGCCGCTCGGGCGGCACAGCGTATCCAGGGCGAAGAGATCAGGGTTGGGAGCGGGTTCCCCCGGCTTGCCTCCCGCAATGGGAGCCAGTTCATGGAGCAGGGCGGGAGCGCGGAAGTAGTCGGAGAAGATCGCGATAGGCTCCGCCTCCGCGAGTGCGCTTAAGCGATCGATCCTGGCAGGTTTTTGAGCCGCTTCGTTGGTCGCTTTCGCCGCAGGCAGTGCGTCTGTACTCAATTTCTCTTGGGGCAGATAGGGGTTGCCGTGGGCGGGGAGCAGCCACTGATCCTTGCTCTCGAAGCTGCCCATGGTCATGTAGGTGTTGGCGCCCAGGATCACCTGCAAAACCTCGCCGCTCAGCCCGGCATTGTTGGTATGGGTGAGGCGAAAGCGCAGGCCATGTCGCGCCAACATCTCCGGCGTATCGATGACGATATGGACGTCCGGGAAGTTGGCCCGCTGCGCCTCATCGATCGCTTTCAGGGTGGTGATGACTTCGCCGAACGCTTCGCGTGCCATCGCCTGCTGCGCGGGTGTGGAGGAGGCGAAGGAGATGTTGAGGAAGCCTCTGGCGAACAGGCTGTCTTTCTGCTCCGGACTGAGCTGCCCATAGAGGCGGGTCGCCTGCCGCCCGTGCGTCGAAGGCGCTTCCAGATTCTGCCGGATACGATCTGTCGCGGGGCGCTTCGCGAACTCCGCCTCCGTCTCGTCCAGCGCTCTCACCTGGGCCTCCAGCAAGGCTTTCATGCGCGTGGTCACCTGCTGTTCCAGGTCGTCCTCATAGCGCTGGGCTTTCAGGCCACGTATCAGCCGATAGCGCAATTTGCCATCGGCAAGCGGCAGCTCCTCCCAACTATCGTTGAACAGCGCCGCCAGATCGACGAGGATCGAACGCAGCGGGCGCGACGGGCTGAACACAATGACTTTATCGTCCGCGACAACCGGATCGGCTTTCAGCGAGACACCGGTCTTACGGCCCAACAGGTCCAGGAGATCGCTTACAGGAATGCCTTCCGCGTGCACGGCAACGTTCTGATTTAACCGGGGATCGGTGCTGAAGCCCTCTGTAGGAGGCTTCGTGGCCTGTGCCGCGGCGAAACGGGAAGTCAGCAACAGCCCGCAGAGCATGGTCAGAGGTGTCAGATGGAAAGCGCGCATGAATCTCTCCTTCAGAAAGTGTTTCTCAAAACGAGGGATGCGGACATTCGACGAAAGAAGTAGGAGCGAGGTTACAGAGCGATAACGGAGAAATAGCCGACACAAGAGACAGACAACCCTGCCTGTCTCTTGTGTCGGCTCTGCTTACAAAGCATCGCGGCGAGGTGCATTAAAACCGGTCATGATAGCGTCACAACAGGTCTAAACGTTCCAGCGTCCGGTGCCGACAGCGACGAGCGCGCTGATTGCGAAGAAGACAATCGCGATGTTGCGCGTGTAGAGCGTCAGGCGCTCTTCACGACCCGCCTTGCCCTTGAACGAGGAGGTCGCCGTAGAGCCGATCTGCCCGGTCAGGCCGTCGTTTTTGCTCTCCTGCATGGTCACGATGGTGATCAGGGCGATGCCCGACAACAACTGTGCCAGCACGAGAAACATATAGAAGAAATTCAGCGCAGCTTTCATAATGGTGATTCAGGTTCCTTGTTTAATCGTGCGCAAGGGGTCTATCCCTTGCGCATCTCCTCTTCGACGCGACGGCGGATTTCGGCTTCGCGCTCTTTCTCTTTGCGCAGCTCGTCATCTTTAGGGTCATCTTCGCTCATGCCCTTTTTGAACTCTTTCATACCGCTGCCGAGTCCCTTCATCATTTCGGGGATTTTTTGGCCTCCGAAGAGCAGCAGAGCGATCACCCCGACGACGATCCAGATGGTAGGGTTGGCCGGATTGGCAATATAGTACATGATCTAGGTTCTCCTCAACTACGTGGGACGGTGGAGTCCGCCGGACGCGGGACGATCGGTTTCGGCGTCGGAACAGGATCGGCTGCCGGAGTGACGCCATATTCAGAAGACGTATCCGCGAAGGCGGAGGCTGCGAAGTCGCCGCGTGGCGGTTCGGCAGCGATGAGCGGTTGCGTCGTATGGGTCAGATCCTCTTCGGGAACAGACGCAAAGACGGGCGGCTCGGAGGCGTTGCCGTAGCTATCGTAACGCGGCGGATCGTAGGTCGGTTCGTAGCGATTACTATCCATGCGAAACGTATCGCTCAGTTCACTGGTCGAACGTTTGAACTCGCGCAGTGCGCGGCCGAGTTGGTTGGCGATCTCCGGCACTTTTTGCGGCCCGAACAGCAGGAGGACTACCACGAAGATCAGGCCCAGAGCGATCGGGCTATCTAGAAACGCGAACGTCATCATCTCTCTTCACCTCAATACCGCATTACGCGATCTGTTGGACTTCGGTGCGGTGCGCCAGCGTCACGATCGATTCGCGGGTACAGAATCCCGCCCCGATCACGGCTGCGTTCGCCGCTCCTGCCCCGGTCGCCAGCCGCAAAGCGGAGGCCGGGTCGGCAGAGGGACTTCCTGCCGTCCACTGCCAGAGAAAGGCCGCGAGGAACGAATCCCCGGAGGCGACCGCACTGGCAAATTCAATCGGGGGTGGGGTCGCGAACCAGGCCCCTGCCGCATTGGCAAGCAGTGCGCCCGCAGCGCCCAGTGTCAGCACCACCACCTCAACACCGCTCCGAAGCAACTCCTGGGCCGCTTGCAGCGCCTCGTTCCGTCCCTGAAGAGGTCGCCCCAGCACGGCTTCCAGTTCCGGCTGATTCGGCTTGACCATCCAGGGTCGCGCTTTCAAACCTTCCCGTAACGGCTCTCCGCTGGTGTCCAGGGCGACCGGCGTCTTGTGGATGCGCGCCAGGTCGATCAGTTCCGCGTAGAGCGTCGGCGGCGCACCGGGAGGAAGACTGCCGCTCAGTACGACAAAAGAAAACGTCTCCTGTGACAACAGACGTGCCACGCAGTCAAAAAGTTTTCGAATCTCCTGCGCGGAGACTTCGGGGCCGCTCTCGTTGATCTCCGTCTGCGTCCCGGTCGTCGAGTCGATCGCCGCGATGCAGAGTCGTGTCTCGCCCTGCACATCGACCATATCGGCCGGAATACCCTCGATGTGCAGGGCATCGGCCACGATACGCCCCTGGCTGCCGCCGAGAAACCCGGTAGCGAGCGCCCGCCCGCCTAACGTCTGATAGACCCGCGCGACATTGACGCCTTTGCCGCCCGCGACCGTGAACGTCTGCGTGGGACGGTTGACGACATCAAGACGAAATCCCTCGACATGGTAGGTCTTGTCTACCGCCGCATTCGGGGTGACCGTCAGGATCAATTTTCACTCCCCGGTCACGCGTTTATGGAGGCGAAAAGGCCGCAAAACCGTGTGTAAATCGGTTCCGGCGAACTTGCGTTCAAAAATACGTTCGCTCTGACCTTGACAGAATTGTACCACACCCCGTATAATTTGGCAAGAACGCACGCAGGGTCATCCCGGCGAGGCCGTTCGGTGCGCCCAGGTGGTGAAATGGCAAACACGCTGGCTTCAGGTGCCAGTGCTCGCAAGGGCTTGGAGGTTCAACTCCTCTCCTGGGCATCCCTAAAAAGAACAGGTCCGTCGAACGACGGACCTGTTCTTTTTACGCTTTTTCCGCCCTCGTCTCCGCGCCTCCACAAGCGAGCGAACAGTGCTCAAAATCTTCCGGACTGGCGCGTATTTATGGCTTGCGTTTGGAGAAAGACTGTGCTATCATAGCCCCAATCCATAGCGCTGTATTCCCAATGAATGCCATAGAAAAGGAAAATTCCGATGCCTTATTCTTATACACACGCTCTATCCGACTTGGTCTATTTCCAGAAGTACAAGGAGAACGAACAGACGGCTCTGCCTGCGTTGAAGCGAGCCGCGTAGATGAGCACCCCATCTACCGACAAACGCCCGGATCCGGAAGTCCAGGCCTACTGCGTTCACTGTCGCAGCAGCCGCCCCATGCTGGGCGCTATTCAAGTCTGTAATCGACGGGGAGGCCGCGACCTCAAAGGCCATTGCGCCGTCTGCGGCAAATCCATGTATCGCCTTGGCGGCTGGGACTCCGTGGCGGCGACCGCGCTGAAAGCCCCATCCGCTCCCCCCGCTGCTTCCGAGGACGACCCTCCCTCCTGATTCCCTCAGCGCAAAGGATGGTGGCGCTTGCAGAACGCGGGCCAGCGTCCTTTGCGCCACTTCAGGGCTTCATCAGCCATACTGTCCATTTTCGCAGCGCAGAGCGCGGAATAGATCGACTTCCAACTGGATCCAAAAGCCTGCCGCGCCAGCCAGTAGGCCAGTTCGAAATCCAAAGCGGCGCCGGGCGCCTGGCGGTCAGCAAGCAGGCCATGCACCTGCACCGTGCGCGTCTTGGAGACGTAGTAAGAGGGAGACGCCTGTCGTGAGGTTGCCCGCAGCCATTCGACCGTAAACGGCAATTCCCGCTCCGTGCGATAGCCAAGCCGCGGAGCCAACAGCGCCAACCGTCCCTCCAGATCCTCCTGAGTACGATGGCCCGGCGTTTTCAAGAAGGTCTCCCACATCTCGTTCGTCATCTCGGTTTTCGCGGCCCTGCGCTGCACCAGATCCTCACAGCACTGGTCGTAGTGGTCGCCCCAGTGCGCGTCTCGCCACGCTTTGGCCTTGCGGTGCACCTCCCCTAATCCCCGCTTTTCCAGCTCCTTATCCACCACCCCACCCCGATGCGGATCGTCATACAGTCGCGGCAGCCCGGAGCCGAAGCCATGCGCGTAGTGAGCCAGTTCATGTGCCAGCGTCTCATCCACGACATAGACCGGCACCTCGGGATTGGCATACAGCAGATTGACCATGATATAGCTGACGCCGTTCCGCGAGGTGATCGACCCGAACCGACGCTGCGCCCGCGTGCCGAACTTCACCACGATCGGATAGCCCTGCGCCACATCAGAGAAATGGTTCTCCCGCAGCAGCCACACCCGCTCCTCCAACCACCGCACATCCCGAGGCATCACCCCACCGTCTATTCTGTCGATACTGTCCGACATCGGATCTCTCTTTCTTACTCCTGCACAGTCACCAGAATCCACCTGGCAGTCAACCATCCCCAGGCGGGCACGCCAAGCTCAAGCCCTCCGCTAGGGGCTTCGCCGAAGACCCGCTAAAGCGGGCACATTGTCTGCTACTCCATTTGCAAAGCCACGAAACGGTTCTGCTCGGCATCTTTTTGCATTTTTTCTGGTTTCCTTTCTTTCTGTATTTCTGCCCTGTATCTGCATTTTTTTGCATTCCTGCTTCATGCCGTGACCGGGTGCGGCAACGGTTTGCCGACTAGCCCGCAGATCAGGTTTGCCGCCGCCAGTTCCGCCATGCGGGTGCGGGTGGCGGTCGAAGCGGAGCCGATATGGGGCAGGAGGATCACATTGGAGAGTTGCAGAAGGGGATCGTCGAGAGGCAGGGGTTCGATCTCGAAGACATCCAGTCCTGCGCCCGCGATCGTGCCCCCTTGAAGCGCTGCAATCAGTGCGGTCTGATCCACCACCGCACCGCGGGCTGTGTTGATCAGCAGAGCGCTCGGCTTCATCTTTCCGAGTTCTGCCGACCCGATAAAATGGCGGGTGGAGGCGTTGAAAGGCAGATGCAGGGAGACGAAGTCGCTGGTCGCCAGGAGGGTGTCGAGATCGGCGTGCTGCGCTCCGAAGTCCCGATCCGCTTCCGGGTGAGGACGACGACCGGAGTAGACGATCTTCATCTGGAAGCCGTGTGCGCGCCGCGCCATCTCATACCCGATCCGCCCCATCCCGACGATGCCGAGGGTAGCATGATGCACGTCCGGGCCGGTCAGCGCCATGGGCGACCAGGTGCGCCACTCCCCCGAGCGGGTGTAGTGTTCGGCGGCGACAAGGTTGCGCGCGGTCGCCAGCAATAGCGCGAACGCCAGGTCCGCCGTCGTCTCCGTCAGCACGCCCGGCGTGTTCCCGACCAGGATGCCCCGCGCTGTGCACGCCTGCACATCGATATTGTCGTAGCCGACCGCCATCTGACTCACGACCTTCAGATTCGGCGCGCCGTCCAGCAGTTCTGCGTCGATCTTATCGGTGAGCAGGCAGAGCAGTCCCTCGACCTCCGCCGCCTTTGCCCGCAGGACCTCTCGTGGTGGCGGCAGATCTTCCGGCCACACCTCCACCTCCGCGATCTCTCGAATCGGCTGTAAGGTCGCGGGCGGCAGTTCCCGCGTCACAAATACTCGCATCGTCGCTATGCCTCCATAGGTACAGAATATAGGGGAACAATTTCGAGGATAGAACCGTTCTGGCAGCATTGCCGGCAGGGCTTTCGGAACTCTCTTTTGCCTGATTTTACGCGCACGGGGAGGTTCTGTTCACACGCATTGTAGCCCTGCTTTGAAACAGGAGTCAATACCATGGAACATCAGATACGCCTGAATGCGAGCGATCGCGCCGACGACCCGGATCTGGACGAAGCACGCGATGACGGCACTCACGAAGTGCTGCCGGACCTGGCCTACAAACGCCTGATGATGGTCAATATCGCCTTTTTTGGCCTCGCCGGTGAAAATGGACGCTGGGTGTTGATAGACGCCGGTATTCCGGGCATGGCCGGGGCGATTGCGGACGCCGCGGAGGACCGGTTCGGCAAAGACACGCGTCCCGCCGCGATTATTCTCACCCATGGGCATGTCGATCACATCGGTTCGCTGGAGCATCTCGCCGAAAAATGGAATGTCCCGATCTACGCGCATGAGCTGGAAATTCCTTACTTGAATGGAACCGCCGCCTATCCTCCCCCTGATACCCATGTCGGGAACGGCATTATGCCCTCACTCGCAGGGCTTTTTCCGCGCGGTCCCTTCCAGTTTACCCGCTGGCTGGAGACGCTTCCCGCAGACGGCAGCGTACCGGATATGCCGGGTTGGCAGTGGCTGCCGACGCCGGGCCATACCCCCGGCCATGTCTCGCTCTGGCGCGCAAGCGATAAGACCCTGATCGCCGGAGATGCGTTTATTACGACGAACCAGGAGTCGGCATATGCGGTTGCGACACAGTTGGAAGCGCTGCACGGGCCGCCGATGTATTTCACGCCCGACTGGCAGAACGCTAAAACTTCGGTGGAGCGACTGGCGGCGCTGGAGCCGGAACTCGCCGTCACCGGACACGGAAGGGCCATGCGTGGCGAGAACATGCGCTCGGCACTGCATACGCTTGCCCGTGATTTCGATCGCATCGCAATCCCGGAACACGGCCGCTACGTCCTGAATCCGGCCCGAGCGGAAGACGGATCCGCCTATGTCTCGCCGCGCTGATTACCATCCCTTACGACGTCAGTAGCGGGCGGTGTTGGCGACGGGACGACCGATGACGCTTTCAGCGGCGGCCGCGGCGGACTGCTGCATAAAGCCGAGTTCGCTGCTGATAGCGATAAACTGCCACCCCTCTTCGATGCGGCGGGTCGCGGCAGCCGGATTCGAGACATGGATGCCGGGCGCGATGCCGTGTCGATTGGCGGCCTCGCGAATTTCACGCAGCGCGGCAACGAATTCGGGATCGTCGGAGTCCATGTCGGGGGTCTTGTGCATCGAGGAGAGCAGATCGTTCGGGCCGACGAATACGGCGTCGATGCCAGGGACGCTGAAGATCGCATCGGCGTTCTCGACCGCCAGCACATGCTCCGCCTGAATGATCACCAGAATCTCGTCGTTGGCGCGGCGGTAGTATTCGGCGGAACTCCCGCCGAAGTTCATCGCGTGCAGACTGCCTCCCACACTGCGCTCCCCGACCGGCGGATACTTGCAGGCGGATACCGCGCGTTCGGCCTCTTCGACCGAGTTGCACATCGGAAAGACGATCCCGAACGCGCCGTTATCCAGACAGCGTTTGACGTTCTCCAGGCTGTTGAACGGCACCCGCGCCAATGGCACGCCGCCCGCGTCCGCAATCGCTCCGAAGATCAGCGCCGCCGTCTCCCAACTGACGGAGCTATGCTCGATGTCGAGCGTCAGCCAGTGAAACCCGGTCCGCGCCATATACCGCGCCGCCAACGCACTCGACAGCGACAGCCAGGTCCCGACCTGTGGCTTCCCCTCACGCAACGCTGCCTTCACAGGATTGTTTCGCATGCTATTCTCCTTGTTTTCTCCAGATTCGCCCTTCATTTCCCTATCTCTTCATTCTCCGTCCACGCCTCAACTCCTGCTTTTGGTGACGGTGTTGTTTTGGTGCCTTTGTCTGAACTCGGATTTGTAGGATTTTGGGATTAACTATGATTGTTCTAACGACCACAACCATTCGTCTTGAACCATGATTTTCGCGATTACACGATTAACACGATGAGTTGACGAAGCAGTCTTTATGTCCGCTTTTCCCTAGATGGTCCGAAATGGCTATCGAAACAACGTGGAGATGTTCAGAACGACAATCGTGTTAATCGATAAATCGCGAAAATCGTGGTTCAAGACAAGCAATCCTAGTCAATCCCTAAATCCCATAGATCCCGGTTCAGACCAATTTCGGCACGCGCAGGTTGGGAGAGTCCCAGACCGCGGGGTTGCAGACGTTTTCAGGGAGACGATTCTGCAGGAGGTCGAGGACCGATTGAGCGGATTGACGGCTCATCTCGACGGTGGATTCGAGGGCGTTGAAGGAGTTGTGCGGGGTCAGAACGCAGTTCGGGGCGTGGCGGAGGGGGCTGTCTGCGGGACACGGCTCCTTTGTGTAGACATCGATGGCGGCTCCGGCGATCGTGCCGGATTCGAGGGCGGTCAGGAGGGCTGCTTCATCGACGAGGGCGCCGCGGGCGGTGTTGATGAAGTAGGCGGTCGGCTTCATCTGGGCGAAGCGGTCGGCGTTGAACATCTTCGCCGTTTCCGGCGTAGAGGGCGCGTGCGCGGAGATGTAGTCGGACTGCGCCAACAGTTCTTCGAGGGTGACGAATTCGATGGTGGGGTCGCCTTTGCCGCTGGCCTGGAGGATCGGATCGTAGGCGAGAATGCGCATGGCGAAGCCTTTGGCGCGCTGCGCGACCGCCTGGCCGATCCGGCCCATTCCGACGAGGCCGAGCGTCTTACCGTAGACCAGCACGCCGCGGAACTCGTCCCAGCCGCCGGAGCGCATCAGGGCGTCGGATTCCGGCAGGCGGCGGGCGATACCGAGCATGAGGGCGAAGGTGTAGTCGGCGACCGCTTCGGTCATCGCGCCGGGCGTATTGGTCGCCACGACTCCCGCGGCGGCCGCCGCCGCCATATCCACCGCGTCGGTGCCGACACCGCACCGGGCCACGAGCTTCAACTGCGGGCAGGCGGCGAAGACACGGGCGTTGTAAGGCTCGCTCGATGCGATCACGGCGTCACAGCCCTGGAGAATTGGGATCAGCTCCTCTTCGGGGAACGGCCCCGGACGATGCGAAGGAACGACCTCACATCCTGCCGCCTCCAGCGCCGCCTGCGCCGCCTGTCCACTCACCCAGAAAGCCCGTGCCGATGCCAATACCTTCCAAGCCATAGTCTTTGCCCACCCTTCGTCGTTGAACGTCTGTGGGCTATTATACCCGTTCGCACGGGGTTAAACCCCGCGCTGAAATGGGAAGTCCGCCTTCGTGGACTCAAGGCATCCCAGTCCACGAAGGTGGATATAAGGAAGCCCTTCGGGCATCCCAAATCCTGCGCTTCGCTTGAAGCCGTTGCGCGGCACCTCAAATTCAATACTTCCGCACATTGAATTTCGCAAAGGATTTCGTATCAGAACGGCAATTCATTGCCGGGAAAATATCGTCACACAAAACAGCCCGGTCGAAGCCACATGGGAGGCTTCGACCGGGCGGGCACGAACGCACTGCCGGGGCAAATCCGGCGTTATCAATGCGCTCTTCAACACCGCTGCGTCTCACGATGAGAACGCATTTTCGTGCACGTACGGGGAGCGAGCGCTACTCGGCGCTGACGTTTACTTTGATCGTCTTCGGCTTCACAGCCTCCGCTTTCGGAAGGTGAAGTTCCAGAACGCCGTTCCGATAGTGCGCCTGGACGTTCTCGGGGTTGATCTGGATCGGCAGGGCATAGTTGAATTCGAACTCGCCGCGAGCGCCGGTGCCATGCCCCTGACGTACGAGGCGGGCCTTTTCATTTTGATAGAACGGTTTTTGCTCCCCCTTCACCTTCAGGGTATCTTCGGTGGCTTCGATCTGCAGGTTCTCAGGATCGATGCCGGGCAGCGGAGCGACCAGGACAAGCGCTTCCTCGGTCTCATAGAGATCCGGCGCGAAACCGACGCCGCTCTTCGCGGGGGCGGACGGGCTGTAGCCGAAGAGGCCGGCGACCACATCATCGATCTGCCGCTGCATCTGCTCCACATCGTTCCAACGGTTCAGGGACCCCGCCGGACGGCGCACTAAAATCGTTCCATGAGTCGGTCTGTTCATTGCGATTCTCCTCCATCATGTGCAAATAGTTGAAATTCATGGTTAGTACACCATATCACATTAGTGTATAACACTCATATATACGCAGCATACCATACGTAATGTTCCCAAGGTTCACAGAATTTATTGGTGAAGCCGGAAATTTTTGCGTGAGCGCTTTCCAAAGGATCCCAGGCGGCGCGTTACCGTGCGCAGGAGAAGCGAGCCTTCCTGGCATGAATATCGGAGTCGTGGTATTCTATACATCAGCGACTGATGCGAGAAAGAAGAGAGCATGCCCTCACCACCGACAGGCACCCTGGCCTTTCTGTTTACCGACATCGCAGGCTCTACCCAACTCTGGGACACACAACATGCCGCCATGAAGCAGGCACACGCGCGTCAGGCCGATATCATCGCCGGCGGCGTAGCGGCCCACAACGGTCATATCGTGCGGGATCGAGGAGAGGGAGACAGCACGTTCTCCGTATTTGTGGCCCCTGCCGACGCTGTCGCCGCCGCCAGTGAGATCCAACGTGCCCTGCTGGCTGAAGACTGGCCCACCGATGGACCGCTTCGTGTCCGCGCTTCTCTGCATGTCGGCCCTGCCGAACTGCGCGAAGGCGACTACAACAGCACGGCGGTCAACCGCTGCGCCCGAGTGCGCAGTCTGGCAGTCGGCGGTCAGACGCTCGTCTCGCAGGCCATCGCGCTGATGACCGAAGGGACGCTGCCCGAAGGCGTGACGCTTCGCTCTCTGGGCACGCATCGGCTCAAAGATCTGGAGAGACCTGAAGAGATCTTCCAGCTCTGCCATCCGGAACTGCCCGACGATTTCCCTCCGCTGCGCTCCCTCAACTCCCTGCCTACCAACCTGCCCCAACAGCTCAACCGATTCATCGGGCGCGAGGCGGAGATCCGGCAACTGGCCGCGCTGCTGCATCCCCATGCTCCCGAGGGTGCGTCCTCCCCTACCCGGCTGTTGACACTGTTGGGAACCGGCGGTGCGGGCAAGACGCGTCTGTCGCTTCAGATCGGCGCGGAGCTGCTCGAAGAGTACACCGACGGTGTCTGGCAGGTGGAGTTGGCGGCGCTCACGGAGCCTGCCCTGCTTCCCCAGACAGTAGCGACGGCGATGGAAGTGCGCGGAGACCGCAACAGATCGGTGATGGAGATGCTGCTGGAGCACCTCAAATCACGAACGCTGCTCCTCCTCCTGGATAACTGCGAACACCTTCTGGACGCCTGCGCCCGCTTTGCCGAGAGCCTGCTGCGCGCCTGCCCCCACGTCAAGATCCTGGCCACGAGCCGGGAAGGCTTGAATATCGCGGGGGAGCGGGTCCATCGTGTCGCCTCCCTGTCGCTGCCGGATGTGAGGCAGTTGCTCACGGCCGATCGCGTGAAGCCATACGAATCGCTTCTGCTCACGGCCGATTGCGTGACGCAGTATGAGGCACCGCTGCTCTTTATGGAACGGGCTGTCCAGGTGAAAGAGAGTTTCGTGCTCACCGATGACATGGCGCCGACGCTCGCCCTGCTCTGCCACCGGCTCGACGGCATTCCTCTGGCCATCGAGTTGGCGGCAGTACGGATGCGTTCTCTCGCCATCCCGGACATCTACAACCGACTGGACCAGCGTTTCCGCCTGCTCACCGGGGGCGGTCGCACGGCCTTGCCGCGCCAGCAGACGCTGCGGGCACTGATCGACTGGAGTTACGACCTGCTCAGCGGTTCGGAACGGCTTCTGCTGGCCCGACTCAGCGTCTTCTCCGGCGGCTGGACGCTTGCACAAGCCGAGACCGTCAGCGCGGATGATCGTATCGAGGAGTGGGAGGTGCTGGACCTGCTCTCCGGACTGGTGGATAAGAGCCTGGTCCTGGCCGAAGAGAGTCAGGGCGCGGTCCGCTATCGGATGCTGGAGACGATCAGCCAGTATGGCGCGGAGAAGCTGCGCGAGGGCGGGGAAGAGACGGCGCTCCGTACACGCCACCGGGACTGTTATCTGGCATTGACGGAAGAGGCGAGAGCGAATCTGAACGGTCCGGAGCAGGCGAACCTCCTCGAAACCCTGGAAGCCGAACACAATAACCTGCGGCAGGCGCTGGTGTTCTGTTTGCAGGAGCCGGGAGGTCCCGCGATCGGCCTGCGCATTGCGGGCGCGCTCTCCCAGTTCTGGTCGATACGCGGGCACTTTGCCGAAGCCCGACGACGCTTCGACGCTCTGCTGGCCCATCCGGAGGCGCAGGCGCGGACCCTGGCCCGCGCCCTGGCCCTCAACGGCTCCGGTATCCTGGCTTACAACCAGGGGGACTATGCGGCTGCCCGCACCTTGATCGAGGAGAGCCTCTCCATTCGCAAAGAGCTGCAGGATACGGTCGGTGTGTCGCGGTCGCTCAGCAACCTGGGCCTGATCGCCCGTGAACTGGGAGAGTATGCGCGGGCGCACGCTCTGTACGAAGAGAGCATGGTGGGCCTGCGCGCGATGGGCGACAAACTCGGCATCGCGATCTGTCTGTTCAATCAGGGACGGAACGCCCACGATCGGAGCGACTATGCGCTGGCCCGGTCGATCCATCAAGAGGGTCTGGCGATCTGGAAGGAGATTGGCGACAAGTCGGGCATCGCTCTCGCCCTCAACGGCCTGGGTATCGTGGTCTTTGATGAGGGAGACAATGTTTTCGCCCGCGCCCTCTACGAAGAGACCCTGGAGATCCAGAGGGAATTGAAGGACGGCATCGGGATCTCCAACTGCCTCAACAACCTGGGAACGATCGCCTCTGCCGAGGGAGAGTACGCGCTGGCCCGCGCTCATTTTGAGGAGAGTCTGGCGATCAAACGGGAGTTGGGGGACAGGCAGGGCAGCGCGATCGCCCGCAACAACCTAGGAGACGTCGCCTGTGGGGAGCACGACTATCTCCTGGCTCGCTCTCTCTACGAACAGAGCCTGGCGATCCGGCGGGAGATCGGTGACAGAAAAGGTATCGCCGGTTCGCTGGGCAGTCTGGGCAATCTCGCCCGCATCGAAGCCGATCCCGCGCTGTCGCACGCGCTGTTTTTGGAGAGTCTGGCCCTCCAACAGGAGATCGGAGACAAGCCGGGAATCATCGGCAGCCTGGAAGGGATCGCCTCTCTGCTGCTGGACTACGGCTCTGCCACCAGGGCGACACAGTTATGGGCAGCGGCCGAACGCATGCGGGAGGAGTTCCGCACTCCCCCGATATGGAGACACCAAAAAGAGATCGCCCAGAGGCTGGCCAGGGCACAGGAGATCCTGGGCGAAGAGGCGTTCTGGGCGGCGCGTGTCGAGGGCGCCCCGCTGTCTATGGAACAGGCGCTAGATCTCGCTCAGGAAGCGATCGAACGCCGTTAGAGCACGCTCCGCTTTCCTGCGGCCTTTTTCGCGCTTATCGCGAACGGGGGGGCCGGGCAGTTCCGGCACGACGCCCCAGTTGGAGTTCATGGGCGAGAAGTGCTTGGGGTTGGTCTCGACCAGATAGTGGCAGAGGGAGCCGAGCACCGTTTCGCGGGGCGGCATGGCGGGCGGCAGTCCCTGGGTCTGCCGATGCGCGTTCAGCCCGACCAGCATTCCGATCGCCGCCGACTCCAGATAGCCCTCCACGCCGGTCATCTGTCCGGCCAGGAAGATGCCGGGATGCTCCCGCAGTTGGCAGGTCAGGTCGAGCAGCCGCGGCGCGTTGACGTAGGTGTTGCGGTGCATGACGCCGAAGCGGATAAACTCCGCGTTCTCCAGGCCGGGAATCATCGAGAGGATCCGCTTCTGCTCGCCCCACTTCAGGCGGGTCTGGAAGCCGACCAGCCCCCACAGGGTGCCTTCCTGGTTCTCCTGCCGCAACTGCACCACCGCGTAGGGCCGTCTGCCGGTGCGGGGATCGACGAGGCCGATCGGCTTCATCGCGCCGAACGCCAGCGTCTTCGGCCCACGCCGCGCCAGCTCCTCGATCGGCACGCACATCTCGAAGAAGACCATCTTTTTGCCATCGTCCCCCTGCTCGAAATCGTGCAGAGGCGCGAGTTCGGCCTCGGTGATCGCCTTCCAGAACGCCATATACTCGTCTTTATCGAAGGGGCAGTTGAGGTAGTCGGCGCTCTCGGTCGGCGCGCCCGCGCAGCCGACGCCGTCCGGCTCATCGCCCTCCTCCGCAGGTTCCGTCTCCCCTCCCAGCGCGGGCAGATTGGAACCTTTCCCACGCCGGGAGGCGCGGAACACCTTGCTCATATCGAGGCTGTCGTAGGTCACGGTCGGCGCGACGGCATCGTAGAAGGAGAGCGAATCGCCGCCGGTCAGCCCCGCGATCTGCGCCGCCAGCGCATCCGAGGTCAGCGGCCCGGTCGCGATGACCAGGGGGCGCACGAGGGGCAGATCGGTCACCTCCTCCCGCACGACGGTGATGTTCGGATGGGCGTCGATGGCGGCCGTCACCTCCCGCGCAAACGGCTCCCGATCGACCGCCAGCGCCTCGCCCGCCGGAACCCGGTTGCGCTCCGCAATGGGAATGACCAGCGAACCCAGCCGCCGCATCTCCTCTTTCAGAACCCCGCTCGCATTGTGCAGGAGGTTCGACTTAAAGGAGTTGGAGCACACCAACTCGGCCAGATCGCCCGTCTGATGGACCGGCGTCGTCTTCACCGGGCGCATCTCATACAGCCGCACCTTGCTGCCGCGCTCCGCCGCCGCCCACGCCGCCTCCACCCCCGCAAACCCGCCCCCGATCACCACAATCTCCGTCTCCGCCATGTGTCCGCTCTCCCACCAATTTCGTTCCAATGCACCTATGATACCGTACCTGCTGCACCAGGGCAAGAAAATGCCCTGGCGCAACAGGTACAGTATTCACGGGGTAGATCAACTATGCATTGGAATAGATCCGGAATGTGGCGTGCAAATACCACATGGAGGTGGTTAATGACGACGACTTCGCCCCGTGTCGGACACATCACGATCCAGTGCAAATACCACATGGAGGTGGTTAATGTCTCACAGTTCAAGGACAAACAGAAGACAAACGACGATCCCCAACCAGCAGATCCCGCCATTGATCCCCAGGTGATGCCTATCTTTATATGGAGTAAATTGGATGACAAACCTACAACTATGGATTGATAGATCACTTCGCGTCGCCTGTCTCTTGGGAGTAGCGCTCGCCTCCCTCCTCCCCGCACAGGCAGATTTTTTTGCAGATCAAGGAATCTCCTTCTCGCACTGGAAAGAAATAAATGTCCGTATTGGCGAAGAAGATTATTTCTGGTTAAATGACCACGAGATAGTATATGTCACCCAGGATGCATCGAGACAACAAGAATATACTAAACGGGATTTGACGACCGGTAAAGAACAGGTTCTCGTAGGATTAACGATACGCTTCCGTGACTATCTAAACTCATGGTCTCTGCCCTACATCGTTCCTTCGCCGGACGGGAAATATCTGGCTGGTATATCACACAGCTCCGCTCATAAGGATATACTGATGATCGTTACCAGCGAAGGTTCTATTATCCGTCAAGGACCTGCTAACGCGAGCCTCTCTTATCCTGCGTGGTCGCAAGATAGTAGATGGTGTTTCTGTTTCCTCGAAGGACGCACACCACTCTCCGGCGATCTAGCACAGGACGGCTTCGTTGCTATATCTGCATTCAATGTGAAGACACCTGCTGTTATAAAGACCTATCCACTGGCCTTACAATCTCAGGGAAAAGTCAGCACCCTGGCAGGATATTACGAACGTCCGGTTCATAACGATGAACCGGTAATCCATGAAGGACCAAGGAATCCCCATCTTCCGGATTTTCATTTTGGAAGCGTGAATGATATCGTCCTGGTCTATCCTGATGGAGATTTTTTGCCGGCGGATAACGTCATCTTTGAAGCGTTTCACATTGCTGATACTTCTAAGAGTATCACCACACCCACGAGGCTTGTGCCTGATGGCTGGGATTTCGATTCTGCTGCTTTTTCACCGAAGGGTGATTCTATTGTATGGAAATTCCGGCGTGAGAACAATGTCGAACTCTGGATCAGCGATGAGAAAGGCGGAAATCTAAAGAGAATAGGCAAGTTTTATGCAGGCGAGATCAAACACTCAACGAATGGTCGCCTCAGTATGGTGGAACCCTACTCGCTAAAATGGCTTCCTGGTGGCAAAGCGATCAGCTTTCGAGAAGCAGGCGAATTCTATGTCGTCTATCTGGATAGGAAGAAGAGTTCCCAGCCGTTAACCACTCGGGTCTTGAAAGGAAGAAAAGAGATGCAGTCCGTTTTGCCCCCATGGCGTCTGTCTTTGATCTGTTCTGCCCTGTGCATCTCGACCCGGTTCGGATCGGCTGCGGCGCCGTTGCCCACACAAGCAGTTCACGCGCGCTCTTCAAAGACGTTGCGTCTTGTCTGGAAAGCGTCCTTTGCCGGGCAGCAGATCTTGAACCTCGGTCCGTCTGGAACGGACAAGGTAATCGTCTTTACCGCGCCGCCGTGGGATGCAAAAAAGGGAGATTGGAACGCATGGCCGCGGAACCCCATCGTAATCGACCTGGAGACTGGGACGCAAGTCAAGCAGCCGCAGATTACCGGGTTTCGAGGGGAGGCGCTTGCAGACGACAAGCGCTGGTACGCGGTTATCCCGCTTCCATTGCCACACTCTGCCTCGCACCAGATCACGCCCCAAGACTTCCAGGCGGAACTGGTGGCCTTCGACTGGACGAATGGACGAGAAGCTTGGCATATTCCCTGCCAGGCTAATGGGGAACCTCTTGTGCTCGACACCCTCCTTTTTCATACCCGCATAGATGGGAGCGGGAACCCCGATCTTCTGATCGCGATGGATCCTTCCACCGGACAGGAACGATGGCATCGCCCAGTCGGGAGCATTCACGGTATGTTTCTGGCCAACAACCGGCTCTACGTCTACAATGAGGCTCAGGACACAGGCGTGGCCGATACAGGAGGACAGTTCCTGAATGCGCTGGATTTGGCGACCGGTGAACCGCTGCAGCGCATTCGCTTCTACCCGGAGTTTCGCCCGCTGTCCTCCCTCGGCTCGCTCGCCTGGTTCCCCGCGTCACAGAGGCTGATCGGTACCTTTGAAGTCCATACTCCAGGACAAGACGTGGTGGACATACGCGCTCTGGACGCAGCAGGCAAACTCGTCTGGAGCCGTTCGGATACCTCTGGCTTTCACGTCGTCAACGACGTTCTGGTCTGCGAGAGCAAAGGGAAGGGAATCGTTGCGCTCAATCCCGCGACCGGGCACGAACAGTGGCGGCATCCGGGCAATGACTATACCTTCCTGAGTGCTTGGAAGGATACGTTCGTCGTTCGGGCAGGTGTCACACTGTTGGGGCTGGATGCGCACACCGGTAAAACGGCCTGGACGCTCCCGATCCCCTCCTTGCCGCAAGACAGTCTCCCAACCGTGTCGCGAAGGAGAGGAGGCGTCCCACGTCCAGGGCCGACAGAACTCTCGGTACGCGCGTACGGCCCGTACCTGGCACTGGCCCAAACCCGACCGGAAGGGCATAGCGCCGCCCTATATGTATATACATTGCCAGACCGTTGAACATATCGTAGAGGGCTTTATCTGCAAGGTCATCGCAAGGCGCCTATTCCGTCCGCCTTACCAAGCCGTTACGAGTAGCGAAGTCTCGGTCGCTACTCATAACGCTCCTCTTTCAGGACGCGGAAGATCGGCGCTGTCGTGCGGAGGGGAATGCGGGGCGCCTTTCCCTGCTCATGATCTGTTTTGCGCGGCAGCAGGAAGCAGTGTTCGCGGGGCACGGTCAGCTCCTCTTCGCACCAGCCGTCGGTGATGATCATGATGGGTGCGGCGGGCGGGAAGTCGGGGCGACTGAGCAGGAAGTTGATGGCGGGCTGGAGCACCGTGCCGCCGCGACCCTGGACGGAGAAGACGCCGCGCAGATCTGGCGGGGCAACGATGCCACGGTCGTAGGGGGCGGCATCGCACAGCACCAGGCGCACGGCCATCACATCCCGCGCCTCCGCGTAGGAGGCGATCGCTCCCAGGGCGCGCCCCAAAAGCTCCCGATCCATCGAGCCGGAGGTGTCGAGGATGACGCCGAACGTGTGCGCCTCCTTCCACTCCTGCGGGATGTGGCGGGCCGGACGCGGAATATCCGGTGTGGAGGACTGGCGGCGACTGGCGCGGGCATAGGTCCGCAGAGGATCACGCAGGGCAGGAACATGCGCGTCCATCCAGCGGGCCAGATTCACGTCCCAGGGCACGGGCGGCGTGAAGAGGGAGCGGATCTCCTCCAGCAGCCCGGCAGGCACGGTTCCGCGCCCGATGCAGGAGAGGCCGGTCGCCATGCAGCGTCGGATCAGGTCGTCGAGGGTCGTGACTTCGTCTTTGTAGATCGGTCCGCGCGGGGTGAGCAGCACATCGCTGAGTTTGCCGCGAAAGCCGCGCAGATTTTTGCAGCGTTTCGGGTCCTGCGCCAGCAGATCGTAGACCGCTTCCGCCGACATCCCCTGCAAGCGTGGATCGTAGAGCACACCGATCGAGGGCAGCGTGCCGACACCCATCTCCACCAGCCAGCCGTTGATCACGAAATCGCACGCGAAGTTCCACATCAGCGAGTCGCGTCCCTGCGCCCGAGAATGGTGCATCAGGGCGACATGCAGCAGTTCGTGCACATAGATGAACCGGATCTCCCCCTGCGTCAGCTTCCACTGGGGATTGAAGTACATCTCCATCAGATCCCCGTTCACGGCGGCGACGGAGATGTCCATACGTTCGCACAGATCGGCGCGGGCGATGACGGTGATGTGCGAGGCGAGCGCGCCGAGCAGCGGCATCTCGCTCATGACCCAGCGTTTCGCGCGCTCCGCGGGCATCCACGCGGTCTTGAGTTCGGCATCGAGAGTTACAGCAGCAGCCTCGATTGCGCTCTCGACGGAGATCCGGATGCCCTGCGCCAGCAGAGTCTCGTAGGTGCGGTTCCAGGCATGAAAACGCCCGGCTCCGACGATGTCCGGCCTGCCGACTCCCGCCAGTGTCTGCAGAGACTGGATAGGCGTGCCGGCACGCTGCGCCTCGCGCAGGAACTCGTAGATCGCTTCCTCACCGCTCTCCGCAAAGTTGAGCCAATCGTTCCGAAAAGCCGGTATCCCGAGTTGGGGCAGCAGTTTCTCGACCGATTCGTAGCAGGCGTAGTTCCACACCAGCGGATCGCGGTCTCCACGCTGCGCGGCCTGATTCAGCCCCAGACGCAGCAGCAGATGCCCGATCACGGCGGCCCACTGCTCCTGACTCAGATCACGGCGATGGACGTTCAGCGACAGAACCCCGGTACCCGGATCGACGCTGCCGGTGTCGGGATCACTCGCTTCCTTCCCACACACCACAATCCGCACTCTTTCGTCCTGCAAAAGCATATTGAGCGCCGTTCGCTCCAGAATCCATCGGGCTCCGTGGATCATGCGGCAATTGCGGTCGCGACGCTGTTCTTCCGGCGACAACTGTTTGTGTTTGCGATTCGCCATGTTGTCTATTTCCTGCGCGTGAATCGAGCGGATCAGGCCGAGATCGCCGGCGACGCGCGTTCCTGAAGCAACGCACACACCGCCTCAAAGTCGGACATCGAGGTCATCCCCCCGGAGGCGATCCTGAACTGGCCCTGCGGGTGACGGAAACTCAAGATCTTGCCCTGTTTGCCTTGAGAGACCACGATCTCCTTGATATGGTCGTATCGAACGGTGAGGTCGGTTGAGCCAAACGACGGATTGACCAACACCACTCTGTCCTCAGTGAAACGGATGCGAGCGCGTCTGCTTCCAGACCGCAAGCCGCTGTATACCGTGACGCCACCTAGAAGGATCAACAGGACCCCGGCGGCAGGGAGTTGATAGGCATCCGGTACGAAGGGAACACGTTTCAAGTGGCCCCAGGTGGTGATCGGCCCTGTCTGCGAATACATCCACAGGGCAAGAGGCCCCAGAATCAACATCAGGACGCCCAGCAGCGTCAGCATACCGACGCCCCTTTTGTACGTAAACTCGTGGTCGGAACGGTCCATCGGGTCTCTCCCTCAAACTGTTTTGCGCTGCGCGCCGCAATGTACGCACAGGTGGCAGTGCACTCACAGTTCGGCGTCGAAATGGCCGCTTCCTCCCTGCTCTCGGCCTCTACTTCTGGACGGTCAGAGAGGCGAGGCGAGGCAGGTCACGAGCCACTTCCACCAGAAACCAGGACGGCAGATTACGCGCCGCCTCGCCCCGCTCCTCGGCCACCAGCAGGGTGGCCATCTCCGCGTTGATCTCACACAACTCTTTCAGCACCCGCTTCGCCTGCATGATCAGCGTGCGATGCGGCGGCTTGATGTCGTCGCGCTCCGGCGGCAGTTCTTTCGCCAGTTGCGCCCGCACCGACTGCACGATGAAATACAACACATCGCGGTCTTCGGCGGCGCGCGGCAGCGGTTGCTCGCCCTTCAAGATCAGGTCGACGCGCAGTTTGCCGTCCAACTGGCGGATAAACGCGGCGAAACTGCGGGCGTGCTGGGGGCTGAGACAGCCCTCCGCCAGCATCGCGACATCCTCTGGAGTGATCTCGCTGCCATACGCGAGCAGCGAGTCGCTCAAGATATGCCAGGAGCGTGGGGTCGTAAACGTCTCCTCGGTTTTGGGCGGCGGGATGTAGAGATGATCCGGCCGTGTCTCGACATAGCGGATGATCCACTCATGGATGCCCTGCGCATAGGCCCAGGCCAGCCAGTCCCGCGCGGTCGGCTTCAACTCGACATGCAGCATACGGTTCATCAGCGCGGACGACATCGGCTTCACGATCGCCTGATCCTGCGCCCGGTTCCCCGCTCCCACCACCACCGAGCCTTCGGGCAGAGTGTACTCGCCCAACCTCCGATCGTTGATCAGGCTATAGAACGCCTTCTGCACCTCGAAGGAGCAGGCATTCAGCTCATCCACAAACAACAGGTAAGGCGTATCGCGGGCGATCATACGCGGCGGGCAGAAGACGGAGCGGTCATCGACGATGCGCGGCACCCCGATCAGATCCTCCGGCGCAAGCTGCGACCCGAGCAGCGACACGCAGTCGATCCCGACATCGAGGGCGAACTGCTCCACCAGCGCCGACTTGCCGATCCCCGGCGGCCCCCAGATAAACACAGGCCGCATCGGGGCGACATTGAGCAGCAATTTCTGTAGTTGTTTCGGCGTAACCGTCTGCATAAACCCTCTCGCTTCTCCCCAGTTTCCAACCCTATCGCATAGCATACCCTTATCGGCACACACCGTCTCTTGATAAGTACGCAACCGAAAAAGTTGCGCCCATTCATTCCTGCTGATCGGCCTCGATCCTGCTTGCCTGCGTCTCTGCCAGATGTTCATGCGCGCGGCGGATGGCTCTTTGCAGTTCCTGTTCCAACAGAGGTGATGGCAGGTTCTTGGTGAAATACTCCGCGACTCGGATATCGCCTTTGTCCAGTTCCAGCAGTTCGATCTGTTGCGGGGACCGCTCGCTGCACAGAATGAGGCCAATAGGCGCTTCGTCGTGTTTGCGGCGCTCGTAGCGATTGAGCCAGCGCAGATAGAGTTCCATCTGGCCTTTGTGAGCGGCGCTAAACTTGCCCATCTTTAGCTCGATAGCGACAAAACGGCGCAGGTCGAGATGATAGAACAGCAGATCCAGGTAGAAATCCTCGTTGTCGATAGTCATGCGCTTCTGCCGTGCGACGAAAGCAAAGCCCGCACCGAGTTCCAGCAGAAACGACTCCATATCGCGAATAATCGCGTTCTCCAGGTCACGTTCGCTGTAGCCGTCGTGCAGCCCCAGAAAATCCAGCAGATAGGGATCGCGAAAGATCAGGTCCGGAGTCAGTTGATCCGTCTCTCGCAGAGACGCGATTTCCGCATCGATCACCGCTTCCGCCTTACCAGACAACACCGTGCGCTCGAATAACATACCGTCGATTTTCTGCCGCAAAGCACGAACGCTCCACTTTTCCAGTCGGCACATCTCCGCGTAAAACTCGCGTTTCATACGATCATTAATGGGCAGAAGCTCTTTGAAGTGGGACCAGCCCAATTGTCTCGCCAGTGATGAGACAATTTGTATGTCTGGAAATATCTCAGCGAATTGCATCATGCGAAGCAAACTTTTGTGTTCATAGCCTCGCCCATACTCCTCCATCAATTGTCGCGACAGCGTAGCGACAATTCGTTCGCCGTAGGCAGCGCGTTCTTCTTGTAGAATGTCGCGGCGAATGTGGTCACCGATGTGCCAGTGCATCAGCGTCAGTTCGCGGTTGACGGCGATGGCGGCGCGTTCTCGCGCTTCGTTGATGAGTTTGCGCAAATCGCTTAGCAATGCTGTTACATCCGGAGTGTTGTCGGGTGAATAGGGTGTCAGTTCTGGCATTTGCGTTCCTTTCCGGGGCGATCGTGTGGGAAAACGGGGTGAGGGTTTTCCATTTCCAGTTTCCGTCCTGGTCTTTGATGAGAGAAAGTATCGTGTAGCGCGAGCCAATATTTTGTCACTATCGGGCCAGAATCGAAACCGGAAAGCCATTTCAAAAAATCTTTTTTTGCTCCTTGCAATCCGACTATTTCGGACGTATAATGGCAAAATCAATCTGCGTTGCAATCACCAGGGCGCCTCCTGAAGTGCGGTAAGGTGTCTTGGGATGCTTGAGATTACAGCCAGAGGTGCCGTTCATGGTTGCATTCTACGGAGAGGTTCTGTCGAAAGGAGAAAACAGTTGGCTGTTCAGAAGCAACAAACGTCCGTTTCGGTGTCTGAGGTGAAAGAGTTCACCCGTGGCTTCTCGGAAGGGCTCGCGTTGGGGATGTCGTTAGATGCGATTCTTGGCAGTGTGATCGGACGCACATCCAACAAACAACTGAGCCGTGTGCTGACAGCAGTGCGCACTGACGTTCTTGCCGGATATCCGCTCTCGATGGCGATGGCGAAATACGACGCTGTCTTTGATCGGAACTATGTCGAGATGGTACGTGCCGGGGAGTTGACCGGATCGCTGGATGCAAAACTGACGCGATTTCTCAGCCCGCCCGATCTGAGCGCGAAGGCGATGCAAAGCATCTTGTAAACGTGTTCAAATCGCCTCCGGATACGCTGTCCGGAGGCGATTTGAAGTTTGGGGGAGGGAGAGAGGCGGTCTTTTTAGAGCGCACGTTTCCAGGGGCTGCCGTCGTTGAGGCGCATTTGCGCCTGGACTTCGGGAAGTTTGGCGGCGATGCGGCTGTGGGCGGTGAGATCCCAGAAGGAGGTGTGCGCGGCGCGCAGAGCCAGGACGGTGTTGATCCAGGCCGGCCCCCACCCGCTTTCCGCGTTCCAGGGTCCCCACCCGATGTCGGCGGCGCTGGCCCAGTAGTCCCAGAGTTGGTCGTCGAAGGCGCGGAACCAGGCGCCATCGAGAGTGGGCAGTTGGGGCGCATGGACCTGGATACGACAGAGGAAACTCGCCAGCCTGTCCTCCGCGGCCTTCAGCCCTTTGTCTCCGGTGGCGGCGACCGCTTCGTGCAGGCCGAGGAGCGCAAAACCGGTGGTGTAGAGTTGATCACAGACCGGGTCGCCTTCGCGCTGTCCGAGGGGAGATTCCCCGGTGCCGTAGGCTGCGTTGGAGGCAGGCGCTTGAAAATGCCCGCCCTGCCCGAAGCGTTCGCGTAAGGCCCCGGAAGGCTGCTGCGTGGTGAGGAGATCGGTGGCGACCTGCGACAGCCATTGGCGATGCTCGGCGGTGTCCTCGACCTGCACCAGCCACGCGAGGCAGAGGACCATGCGGCCACGTTCGGTATTGTCCTTCAGACGCCAGCCCTGCGGATAGTGCTCCATCGTCATGCGGATCCCGCTTTTGGCACGCTCCAGGAATTCGGGAAGCTGCGTGTGCCGGTAGGCCCACAGATAGCAGGCCCACAGATACGACTCGAAGGCAGGGGCGTAGTTGACCGGCGCGCCCTCGTGGTAGGCTTTCCAGCCACGCTGCTCCAGCGCGGGGATGTCGATGCGATCTCCGCGGAAACCCAGTCGGCCCGTCGTGCGCAGGTTGGCCAGCAGCGCGCGGAGCAGATTGGCATCCCACGCGTCGGTATCCAGAGAGGCCGCGGCGGCCATCGCGGCGAGCATCGCGCGGGCGTTGTCGTCGCCATAGTTGGCGACCTCCCAGGCGGGAGCGACCGCCCCCCAGGAGATCAGTCCGTAGGCGGGATGGTGGGGATCGCCGCGCACGCCGCTCTGCATGGTCGTAAACATATAGTCCAGCAGTTTGCGGGCCGTCTCGCGGCTGGAAGCGCTCTTATTGACGGTCCAGTCCATTCCGAAGACCATCGCGGCCTCGGCATTACAGTCCGCACGCATAGCGATCAGTTGATCCTGATCGCCATCGCCATGAATGGTGGAGGCGTAGCCTTCCAGAATGCCGAGAGAGCCGTCTCCGAGAGGAGCGGTCGCGGGCGGTGTCGGGGCCGATCCTTTGCCAGCGCGCAGCTCCGTTTCGAGTTCCGGCTTGCGATCCGCGGAGACGAAGAGGCGGGAGTGACGATACCAGGCGACTCCGTTCCGGAAGGAGCGCTTTTCGACATCCTGGGGCAGTTTCGCGCTGGGACCGTAGGCGGGCGCGACCGGGGACTGCCAGGTCAGCGCGATGGGGTTGGGAGAGCCGGTCAACTGCCGGAGGATGCGCTGCCAGACGACCTGCCAGTCCCGCACAGGCGCATACCGTCCCTGCCGAAATGCGCTCAATTTCGTGGTCGCCACCAGCAGTCGGCGCTCCGGGATCTCGAACAGCAGCGGCGACGCCTGATCCGGCAGGCCATAGACGGCGGTATCGAACCCGGCGACACGGGCCAACGCCAGAAGAGACGGACGCGGCGCGATAGGGATATAGTCGCAATCGGGCAGCATGAGGATATGGCTGTGCGGCAGCGCGGTCCCGAACGCATCCGACGCGACCACGACACGCTCCAAGACACTCCGGCGCGTAGAAGGCATCGCCACGTCGGGCAGAGAGTCCGGAAACTCGATATAGACGTTCAGCCGCTTCGCGAACGCCCGCTCCAGCAGCGCAGGCGCAACCGTGGTACGCCGCATTGGATATCCGTCTGCCAGGAGCAGGACTGCGCTTGCGGAGGAGGCTTTCTCGATCGCCTCCGCGGCAGTGCGATAGCGCGCACAACGCGTACCGGACTTTTGCAGGGCAACATACAGATCGTTGTCCGGCGCGCAGCAGAACGTCATCTCAGGCGCTGCTGCGCCTGCCTCTGCAAGACTGTCGGTCAGCATCAGCAAGAGACAGGCCAGTCCTGCGATCACCCACACACGAAGGCACATGAAGGAGTTCCTCTCTACTGCCAAAGGTCGCTTCCGTCTGCCGCTATGACAACGTCACCGTAAGCGTCTGCCCAGCTTTTATGATGGCGGCTTGCGGCAGCGTTACGAACACTCCCTCCGGGCCTGTTTTGAGCATGGCGGTAACCGCTTTGCCGGCGACCTTGACCGCTGCACTTTTGGGTGGGGCGGACGTCTCCAGGCGCAGGCGAGTCACTTTGAGCGTGCCCTCTTCCACGCGGATCTCGTTGTGCTGACTGTTGCCTTTGCGGGTCTGCGCCAGACTGCCCCAGCCTTCTGAAGCGGAGAAGAAGCTCTTGAACTTCTCCGGGGTGTGGAGGGGCCGGAACTCCAGTTCTCCCCGTGCGCCGTCGTAGAGCCAGCCGCTGAGCGCCAGCAGGAGGGTCCAGGAGGAGCCGGCGCGAGCGTAGTGGCCTCCGCATTCGATCTCGTTCCAGGGGCTGCGGGGAATGGGCGCTTTCGGGATGCCGTCGTAGCGGTCGCGCACTCCCTTGACCACTGCAAACGCCTCTTCCAGCATCCCCTCGTAGAGCATGTGGCCCGCGACCTGATACTCGATCCCGGTCCAGACCTCGTCGGAGTAGAGCATCACATTTGCGGGCCGACCGCCTTTCGGCCAGGTGCAGATGATCAGCCCCTTGTCCTTCGCGCCTGCGAAGGCGCGGGGAGCGTGCTTCCAGCCGGTCAGGTCCGGCATCCAGTTGTATTTGAAGACCGATTTGAGAGCGGTCTTGACCATCTCCGGCGGCAGCAGATAGCCCAGACCAAGTTGGTGCGCCCACCACTGCCCGATCAACTGGTCGGCCATACAGCCCGGTCCGACCTCGCCGCCCCGCTTCTCGTAGCCGGGCAGGTCCTGCTGGAGATACTCTCCGTTCCAGCAGCGGGCGATCAGGTTCTTCTGTCCCGCGGTGAAGACGGTGTGGCAGCGATCGGCAAAGGCCTTATCCCCCATGCGCTCCGCCATCACCTCGCCGGCCCGCAATGCCGCCAGATAGTAGACGCCGATAAAGCCGCTGACGCCGTGCAGCGCCTCGTCGTAGGTGTTCCACTGGTCGTCTTCCAGCAGGCCGTTCGGAGCGCCGTTGCTGGTCGCGGCGTCGCGCATCATCAGATACTCGACCGCCTTTTTAATCCCCGGCCAGTACTCTTTGAGCCAACTCTCGTCCGAAGAGTTGAGCGCTTCCCGGTAGGCTTTGAGGACGGTGCTGCAGTGCCCGTCCGTAAAGGGATGCTCGCCGGAGGGGTGCGGAGGCGAGGGCACCGCCGTGCGGTTGTTGACACCGCCGTCCGCGGTCTGCTGGTGTTTGAAATCGATGCGCCGCATGTCCCGCTCCATCTCCGGAAAGAGATGCGCCAGGTTGGTGACATAGCCCCAGACGTGGGTGCAGGTCGGATCGCAGCAGCCGTTGGAGCCTTCCCAGCCGTACACATCGCCGTTCGCGATGCGGAAGACGACGCCGACGTGCCGGAGGGTCGCGGCCTGCGAAGTGACGCAGTCGAGCAGCCAGTAGGGCAGAGTGCTGTCGTAGAAGACGGAGCGGAACTTCTCCGTGCGCGCTTTCAGCACCGGGAAACGCTGCACCACATCCTTCGCCGTGGTCAGCGCATCGGGCCAGGTGGCGCTATAGTGATTGCCCACCCACGTGCCGCCGCTATATTTGTTGGGATAACTCCAGGTCAGGAAGAACGGAACCTCCACGCTCTTGCCGGGAGCGACGACGAGATGCGCGGCGAGCGCCCCATGATGCGTATCCCCGATCGGAGAGGGTTGGGTGGCTGTCTCCGGCGAAGAGGGTATTTTCTCTTGCGAAGCGAACGCATCCCAGCCCGTCTTCCAGTCCGCAAAACTGAGGCTGTGGCTGGTGTTCTTATGCAGCACGCCGAGGGTCATGGTGCCGAAGCCGGGGGCGCGTGCGGGCACGCCTGCGGGGATCGTCACCTGCGCGCCTCCGATCCGCGCCAGAGTACGGTAGGCTATCCGGCGCGCTCCGATCAGTTCGACCTGATCGGGTGGGAGGATCGATCCGGGCGACAGTATCACCCGACCTGACCCGAGCGGGCGGGTAATGAGCAGCCTCCCATAGGCTGTGTTCTCTTGCCTGGCCCCCGGCTGAAGCGTTACGTTGTTCAATGCCACTACCGCCCGTTCTCCGAACCCCGGAAGAGGCTGGATTCCGGTGAAGCGCGCGGGCAGAATATCGTCGAGCAGGGCGAGCACGTCGGCACTGCCGGGCAGATCGCTGAACTCGATCTGATCGACATTGATATGGCCCCATCCGCCCTTCTGGTCATCGACGATCTCGATATGCGCGTCTCGCCCGGCCAGACTGCGGACATCCCAGAAAGCGGGCAGCAGTTGCTCTGCATCATGTCCGGAGTTCGCGCGCACCGTTTTGCCATCGACGATCAGGCGGATCTGCGTGGTGCGATGGACCCCGCCCCCGATCAAAAACCGGACGAAGCCGCGCTCGATGCGGAAAGTTTTACTCGTCAGTTTGCCGACCGTATCGTCGCCGTTCAGGAAGGAGTTGACCAGGCCATGCCCCAGAAATCCGCTGACCGCCTGCTGGCCTGGCAGCGTGCCATGCGCGGGTTCCTTGCCGAATGCGGCGCCTTCGACGGTCCAGTTCTCGTAGCCCTTCTCGAAATCTTCAAACGCGATATCGGGGCGCAGTTTGGTCTTGTCGAGGGGTTTGCCTTCAGTCAGTTCCGCATAGTGCTGGAGGAGCGGCATATTCCTGCCGGAGAAGACCAGGGTCGCGCCTGCCCGCACGGCTTTCACGATGGCCTGAAGCGTGACCGCCTGAAAGTCAGAGGCAGCATCCTCCAGCCAGATCAGCCTGCCAGCAGCATTGGCATCGGTGGGCAGGCGATCGAGGCCCTCGACAGAGAGCGACGCAGGGCGGCCTTCGTAGGGCGTATTGAAGGCTCCGGCAGGCAAGTTGGTGTAGAGATGCAGCGGACGATCTGCGGTGATCTCTCCGGCAGGCTGTGCACGCATCGAGAGGAGGGTGGCGTCTCTGTGCTTCACAACTTCGTTGATATTGCCGCCGAAGTTGGGATGGACGCTGCCCGACCCGGTCGCACTGAAGCGCAGCGACGCGCCCAGCGCATCGTAGCCGACGGAGTTCTGGAGAAACGCCCCGAGAGAGACCGTCTGCTCGTGCTCGGTGGGGTTGTGCACCTTGAAGACAAAGCAGGCGACAGGCAGCGAGGAGAACGCGGTATCCAGCGGCGCGAAGGGCGTAAACGCGGTCATTTCGACATGTACGGGCAGATCGGTGTCCTGAAAGCGCAGGGTTGCGGACGGATACTCGCCCGTCATCTCGATACTCTGGATGCGCGGCAGTCCCTCCGGCCCCCCGGCGGTCTGGAGCATCTTCGCCGTCCTGCCCGCTTTGACACCGAATACGAAGGGCACGAAACCATCCCGGAGCGTGTTGAACAGTTGCCAGGTGTTGATCTGCCCGTCCACCCCGATCTCGAAGTTACCGGTTCCGATACCTCCCAGCGGCATACGCGCATCGGTATGCGTCTGCGAGCGGTAGCGGCGCGGTGCGGAGGGCGCGAGCAGGGCGCGCTTCCAGTCGACCAGATCCGCCGCCTTTTGCGCTTCCCGTCGGCGCGCTTCCGCCTCTCCTGCCACCCCGGTCAGCATCGCGCCCGTCACCCCGATACTGGCGAGAGTGATAAACTCACGGCGCGAAACCGTCGGCTCTGTCTCGCCCACTCCACTCTCCGGCGTTACTTGCGGCCCGCACACTCCGGAACAGTTGCACTTACGCGGCATTGTGACTCTCCTTTGACGTCAACGAACGATATGGGAAGTGCGCCTATACGCACAAATTTTACACGGCCACCATGGGTCGTGCCCCTGGCTGCATAATGGTAATCGGAATGTCCCGAGTGACCGGATGGCTTTGCAATGCAGCCTGCAGTTCGGTCAGCATCCAATCCAGCACAATCCGGTCGACACGATGCGTCTGTATCAGCCTCAACGCCTCCAGCGCATCCGCAGCCGTCAGCACAATATAGCCCGCTCGCCGCAGATTGATCTCGACAAGCCGCAACATATGGCGCTCCGAATGCACCGCCAGAACCGTCTTTGCCATTGTCCGCTCTCCTCAAAATCGGATACGAATGTAGATAGGGGTCTATTCGTGCAAGGAGAACCGGCTTCCTGCCTATAGGGACATCAGGTTTTACTTCCTTCCCTTTGGGTCGGTAGGGCGGCATCCGGGTGGGACTCGCGTACACGGGTCAGAAACACCAGGGCGGCGAGGACGCCGAAACCTGCCATGGTCGCAAACATCGTGCGCATACCGGCGTGCTGTACCAGCCAGCCACATACGGCGGGTCCCAGCGCGATTGCGAGTCCACCGACGCCTGCCAGCCGCGCCTGCGCCCGCCCATGTCCGCCCGGAGGCGTACTGTCGTTGATGAATACCACGGCGATAGCGCCCATGATCCCGAAGTTGAGGCCATGCAGCGTCTGTACCATCAGCACCCATAGGGGCGTGGAGGCGGGAATATAGGCCAGCAGACGCAGCGGCATCAGGACAAACGCGAGCGCCAGGGCGGGACGCCGACCGTACCGATCCGTCCAGTGTCCGACTTGCGTCATGATCAATACCTCGCAGACGACGCCGGAGGCAAAGACGCTGGTGATCCATAGGGGCGAAGCGCCCAGAGTTTTGAGGAACAGGCTGAGGTACGCGGACGCACCGTACAGACTGAACTGATACAAAAAATACGCCAGCAGGAAGGCGCGCACGTTCGCCGAAAGCCTCGCAGCCTGCGCACTCTTCTCGCCCGGTGGTGATTCCTCCGGTCCCCGCCGTGCATCGGGCACCAGCCAGGCCAGGAGCGCGACCGCCAGAAACAGCAATGGCCCATAGGTGAAGATAGCATCCAGTGCGGAACGAGTCAAGCCTGTATGAGCGGCCACTCTATGGCTGAGCAGCCATCCGGACAGCAGGGCCACCAGAATATAGCCGACCGATCCCCATACCCGATAGCGCGCATACGTTCCTCCCCCGCCCCGTTTGCCCTGGATCAACCGGCCTACCAGGACGCCGCCGACCGCGTTCAGATAGAACGTGCCGTTGGTTCCGAGCGCACTGAGGAGGAGGAAGGCGTGAAGGCTATGTGCTCCCCGATACGCAAGGTAGGCGCAGCCGGACATCAACGCCGCCAGACTCATGAGCGGGCGGCGCGTGTCGAACTTATCGGAGAGGTAGCCGAGGAGGGGCTGAATCAGGAAGGCCAGCCCGGCTCCCATACCGGTCACTAGCCCGATCTGTTGTCGGTTGAGACCGGAAGCTTCCAGGTACAGAGGAACGAAGGGCTGCAAAAAGCCCACCGAGGCCGTCGTGAGAAACATACAGGCGATCAGCGCCAGATGCGATAGACGCGAAACAGGAGACGAGTCTTCGGTAATCATGCAGCAGCGCCATAGGCCAGGGTCCAGAAGTCGGAGAAGATTGTGGGAGGCTCGGGGGAGTCCATCATGCGCTGCGTCAAGAGAATGCCGATCATGTCGTTGGCAGGATCGGTGTAGGCAGTGGTGCCGAAGCCGCCGGTCCAACCGAAGCGGCCGGGGTTATGATAGATCTCCGCGCGTCCGATGTCTACGGCCATGCCCAGGCCCCAACTGGAGTGGGTTCCGAAGAAGAGTTCGGAGCCTGCGCGCTGCTCAGGGGTGAGTTGATCCGAGGTCATCAGTTCCACGGTGGCGCGAGACAGAATCTGCTCTTTGCCGTGTCGGCCTCTGTTGAGCATCATGCGACAGAAGGCGAAATAGTCGTCGATGGTGGAGACGAGGCCGCCTGCGCCCAGTTCGAAAGCCGGTTCCGAACTCCAGGCGCTGTTTGCCGGATCGTCGAAAAAGTCCAGATTATCTGTCTGCGGATTGCGGAAATAGAAGGCAGGCAGACGGTCGGTTTTCTCAGGCGGCAGATGGAATGCGGTGTCTTTCATACCGAGCGGATCGAAGATGCGCTCACGCATAAACGTGCCCAGGGATTGACCGGACACCCGGGCGATCAACGCTCCCATCACATCGCCACTTACATGGTACATCCACTTCTCACCTGGCTGCGCCAACAGCGGTAGCGAGCCGAGTCTCTGCAGCCAGTCGTCCAGGCTCGGCGCTTGTGAGGGCAGCATCGGGCCGTCACCGCCGACCCGATACTCCCGGATAAGCTTCTGGATGGGATAGGTGTCCGGCATGGCCATGATGCTGCCGAAGCCCATGCGATAGGTCAGCAGATCGCGCACGGTGATTGGGCGTGAGGCGGGCACGGTGTCCTCGATCTCCGAGGAGAGGTATTTGAGCACGCGCCGGTTGGCCAGCTCCGGCAGCCAGGGTTCGATCGAGTCGTCGAGCCGCAGCCGGCACTCCTCCATAAGGATCATGGTGGCAACGGCCGTGATGGGTTTCGTGATCGAGGCGATCCGGAAGATCGTGTCCTGCTGCATGGGAGCAGGATTGTCGAATGCCAGCGCGCCGAGCGTCTCCACATGCACATCGTCATGGTGACTGACCAGCGCCACCAGCCCCGGCATCTCTTTTCGTTCGATATGTCCGGACAACACCCGATGCATCCGCTCCAATCGCGACTTCGAAAAACCTGTCGTGCTCATCTTACGCTCCTCGCGCTCGCCAACGAGGGCGCAGCGCCATCTCCTGTTGAATTGGGTTCCCTATTCTTTACTCTTCTGCCAACGACAACCCGGAAGACATACGCCTGAAAAGATACGCCTTGCATTCCGGATCATCACCCAACAGACAAAGTTCGTTCTGTAAAGAGGTTCCTTAGCGCGCCTCCTCGCACATCTTCGAGAAACGCGTGTATCCCGACACCTTCAGACGGATAGCACCGTTGATTTTTCTCCACGAGTGTGATAAGGTGTCGCGATACTCAAGAAAAATTTTGCTGTCACGATTATGCCAGGCGAACGTAATAGGTTCGAACTTATGACCGGGACGTCGAGGTAAAACAGTGATGAAAGAGCAAACAGATTTCAAAGGTTTGATCCACGGTGGATTGCTGTTCGTGTACTGTTTTGGTGTCTCTGTAGCACCCCCCTCGTGGGGACAGGCGTCGATGCCGCCGACTCAACCTGCACCGGAGGCGACGGCTCCGCTTCCAGATCCCTTCTATCTGGCGCTGGAAGGGCTTTCCAAAAAGTATGGCGTCGCCTTTGTTGCGGAGGGGAGGCCGCTCCTCTCCAGTAAGACGGGTCCTCTGCTTCTGCAGAATGGCGACGCTGCGCCTGAAGAGGCAGCGACGGATCCAGATCCCACAGCACAGCAAGATCTTTCCCAGGAGGAAGCCGTGCAGAAGGTCGCCGCCAGATTCGACTATGATGCCGTGCGCCATGGCAGCGTCTATCTCCTGCAAAAGCTCTACACCAACCCCGATGATCTGCCGGAAGTGACCCCCGAAGAGCTTCGAGGGGGGCTGAAGTCTCTCGGCGCCCCAATCCGCTTCGACCGAACCTTCGCAAAAGCGTTTGCCAGTTCAGTCAACGCAAACCTGCTCGACATCACCAAATCCAGACACCCGGTCACCCAGGCTGAGTTCGTTTACCGGGTCCTGCATAACGGCAAAATCCTGCACGCTCTCGTGGATAGTCCTGCCTCGATGCCCGATATGTTCATGTACTGGTTGGCGCGAGACTTCTTCTTTCTGTCCCACGACGACCGCGCCAGGGCGACTCGCGACCTCCTGGCCAATAGCCTTCCCCGTGATCCTGTCTTCCACTGGCAGCCCTTCGGACAGACTCCCGTATTCGGCTACGATACCCAGTTCAATCCTCAGGCCAACCGACTGTTCATTCCCGCAGGCGATTGCGATCGGATCGTGGTGACTCCCTATGGCACGCCACTGCCGAGAGCGGACTACTGGATGCGTACCGGAACCCGGCTCCCCGACCCCGATCCCACCGATCCTAAAACCCTCTCCGCAGAGATGAAACGCTTCCTGGACGACAACGGCAAATCCTCCCGAGCGGTCACGATTGCAGAGGCGCTCTCTGCATTGAATAAGAGGGTGCCCAAAGGAATCGGTTCCAAGATCTATCAGCCTGATCCCATCTACGCCTCCAAGCGGGTCACGATGGTAGGGACCGAGAAGCTTTCTCCGGAGACGCTCATACAGTGTCTGGCAGCGGTCTATGGTCTGGGAGTGGAACACCGCAGGGATGACCATGTCGTCCTCACCGGCTTGCCGGGGCCCACACTGGAGGATGAAGCTGCAAAGACTTATTTTCGGGGATACGACAAGTATGCCCAAAAGGCCCTTCCTCCTCCGCTCTATCGTGTGCTCCATGCCCGCTTTCTCGCCGGTCGCACGAAAACGAAGAATCAGGAAGGGCCACGCCTTCTCGAGTACGATACCCAGTATGAGTTCCAGAGGCTCGCGGCCACCCTGCGTAACACGGCGATGCGTCAGTTCCGCTACCTCGCCGAACCGCAGGTGAAGGCCGCCGACAAAGAGAAGCTGCCTCTGTCGCATTTAGGCGAACGGGAGCAGAAGCTGTTTATGTTCGCCCAGACCATAGCGGCGTATGCGGGCCACTGTGAACTTGCGGAGATCCCGCTTCCACCCTATGTCACGCATAGCAACGTCTTTCAGCATCCAGGCGTTGTGAAGATCACAGGAGGCGTCTATCAGAAGGGCGGTTCGCCGACTGGCCCTTACGTCTACGATCCTCTCTATTTCAGCAGGATGACTTCAGGGGGATCTGGCTATAGTTGCCCGGATGATACCGCGCGTCTGGCGCTCTTTATGACCTATACCGATCCAAACTCGGGCGTCTCCTACGGGCCGGTTCAGTTCCTGGACACCTCTCTGTATCTCCCGGATCTAGAATGAGGGCAGACACGCTATTTCCAGGGTCTGCCCGTTCCGTTTTTCCGTTATGACCATGATGTCGAGGTGAAAACAGATGGTGATTGAGCACATCGGAAACGTTCAATGTCATTTCCAGGGTTTGAAACAGATTAGTTTGCTGTTCCTGTGTTGTTTTGGTGTCTCCCTGGCGCCGCCCTCCTGGGGGCAGACGCAGGTCCCGCCCACGACATCGGCTCCAGAGGTCGCGGATCCCCTGACGAACTCTCTCTTTTTGGCCATGGAAGGACTCGCGAAGCGATTTGACGTCGCTTTTGTTGCGGAGGGGCGGCCCTTCCCCCAGGTTCCGAGCGAGTCGGCTCCCGTTTTTGCCGGAGAGGTAGCGCCTCAGGCGAATGTAGAGGTCAATTCACGTCCCGTAAGCCTCACCCCGGAGGAGTTGGAGGTTCAGAAGGTCGCCGCACGTTCCGACTATACCGCGGTGCATCAGGGCAAGGTCTACCTGCTGACCAAGCGCTACACCAACCCTGAGGATATGCCCGATGCCGCCCTATCTCATCAGCGAACTCAACGATTTCGCCAGCCATGCGATGCTCCGCGGAGGTTTTGACGGCGATTCAAAAACCGATATGGAGTTCACACTCTCTCTTGCCTACATCGATCCACAAACGGGCGCGACATCGCACCCTACCGAGTTCTTTCACAGTTCTATGGCTCGCCCCTCTCAAACGCGCCCATAGAAACAGGTCCCAGGACACCCCTCCTGTCTATGTGGCCCGCGTGGAAAAGGAGCCTGCGCGTTCGCAGGCTCCTTTTCCATGACGATGTCCCGATGTTCCTGTCGGCAACTCGAGCGCCTCGGGAACTAGGAGGCGCGTGGGTAGTAGCGGGTGATCCAGCCCTGGGCGAGACGGGCGTTGAAGAGGCCCATGACCGCGCCGAAGATAAGCATGCCTGCCAGGTTCGAGGGAACCATCAGAAGCATGAGAAGGCCGAGCAGGAGGCCGATGAGCGGACTGCCGTTCAGGCTGCCGCTGATCAGACCGGCGAGCAGGACGTTGCCGAGAGCGATCCCGATACCGTAGAAGAAGGAGACATTCCAGCTCACGCCGCGCGTACGCCCGACGATCACCTGGCAGAACCAGAGGAGGGCGAAACCGATCGCCGCCCCCGGCACCAGCGGCCAGAGCGTCTCCCAGGTCTCTGCAACTCCCTGGGTCGCCGCAAATCCCTGAGCGCTGACATGCATCATTTCGCCGACATGCGTCGCCTGTTGTGCGAGTATGCTGCGCAGTCCGAACAGCGCGTAGATCACATACAGCACGGCGATGCTGACGACGCCGTTCAAGACCATCATCGCCAGCAGACTGATGCTGCCCGGCCGCAATCTTCGTTTTCCACTCATGGTAGGCAACCCCCTGATCGATTTCTATTTCAAAGCTAGAACGTAAGCCGGACTTCGGCGAAGGCGGCGCGGGCCGCTTTCAGCAGCTCTTCGATATCGTTGTCCGTCATCGCGGTCGAGAGGAACGCGGCTTCGAACTGCGACGGCGGCCAGTAGATGCCGCGGTCGAGCAGCGCGCGGAACCACTTCCCGAACCGCTCGGTGTTGGATGTCTTGGCGGTCGCATAGTCGGTGACGGCGACAGCGTCCGTAAAGAAGACCGTAATCATCGAACCTACTTGATTTACGACAACCGGCACCTGAACGTTTCGCGCCGCTTCGCGCAGCCCTTCCGCCAGCCTCGCCCCGAGAGTCTCCAGGCGACTGTAGATGCTCTGCTCGCTTTCGCGCAGGAGGGAGAGCATCGCGAGGCCCGCGGAGACCGCGACCGGATTGCCGGAGAGCGTGCCCGCCTGATAGACCGGCCCGACCGGCGCGACCGCATCCATGATCTCCCGTTTGCCGCCATACGCGCCCAAGGGCAGGCCGCCGCCGACGATCTTGCCGAGGGTCGTCATGTCGGGCGTGACGCCGAAGCGCGCCTGGGCGCCGCCATAGGCCAGCCGGAAGCCGGTCATCACCTCATCGAAGATCAGGACCGCGCCGTGCGCCGTAGTCAGTTCACGCAGGGTTTCAAGGAAGCCCGGTGCGGGCGCGACACAGCCCATGTTGCCGACGACCGGCTCCAGGATCACGCAGGCGATCTCGGTGGGGAAGGCGGTGAAGACCACGCGCAGGGCTTCGAGATCGTTGTAGGGCAGCGTAAGCGTATCGGCGGTGGCGGCGGGCGGGACGCCCGCGCACTCCGGCAGGCCGAGGGTCGCGACCCCGGAGCCGGCTTTCGCCAGCAGAAAGTCGGCGTGGCCATGATAGTTGCCTTCGAACTTCACGATCTTGCTGCGCCCGGTCCAGCCACGCGCCACCCGCACCGCGCTCATCGTCGATTCCGTGCCGGAGGAGACCAGGCGCACCTTCTCGATCGAGGCGACCGCGTTCTTGATGGCGGTCGCCAGCTCGACCTCCAGCGCCGTCGGCGCGCCGAACGTGGTGCCCTTGCGCAGTTGCCCCTGGATCGCCTCCACGACCCGGTTCGGCGCGTGCCCCAGGATCAGCGGC
>Ga0070658_10000158_pt1 | contig 59813 bp, 67 predicted proteins | sample KBSC13metaG_FD_64664 | JGI IMG/M metagenome (GOLD analysis project Ga0070658, IMG submission 64664) | Corn rhizosphere microbial communities from Kellogg Biological Station, Michigan, USA - KBS C1-3 metaG | ecosystem: Host-associated > Plants > Roots > Rhizosphere > Soil ...
CCCGGGTCCACGTAAAGATCAGATACGGACAACTTGAGAGTCGAGGCACCGCAGAACGGACAGATTGCGTAGCCGATCGCCGGCTCGCCGAGACTCGCGGACTGCATCGCACGCAGCCAGGGCGTCGTACCCGCCTGCCAGGCGTGGCCCTCTACTGGTCGGGACGAGAGCTCAAAGCCGTCGTCGTCGCTTGGCAATTGTCCTCCTTAGTGGTCATCCTGCTTGTTGGCGTCAGCTCGCCCGCTCTGCGTTCAACTAGGAGTTCCTGAGTGAGTCGTATTCACGCAATGCTTGCTCACTTGGAGTTGCAACAGGCGCAGGGCCGCCTCACGGCGCCGCAGGAGGCGGCTGGCACAGCGCGGATGTCACTCAGCACCGGCAAACGCTTGGCCTCCCGCACGGGTCCAATCCCGCTGCGTTATCGGATCATGCACCTGCGTGCTCTCGTTGACGTCAAGGACGAGCGGCGTGCGGACGCCTATGTGTTGCCGACACGCGATCTGCTGATCCCATCGCTGCTGGCGTCGCGGGAACTCGGATCCGTCGTCGGCGTAGAGGACTCGGACGCGGCCGGAATTCGCGAGTCGGGCCGCCGGCAAGCGCTCGCCGAGGTGCCCTCTGCGGACGAACTAGCTGCGTACCGTTCCCCTGTCTATGCGTTGGCTGAGACTCAAGACGTGCTCTCGGTAGCGGACGACCAGTGGGGCATAACGCTGCACACCGCGGGTATCGAACTGCTCGCGGACACGGTTTTCGGGGAGCTGGGTCTTGACCGGACGGATGCGTTGATCGCGTCCATCGCGGTACTTCTCGCACATGAGTACACGCACTTTCTTATTGACGCGGCCGTCATGTTCGATGACGTCGCTCGGTCATATCTCGCGGACTCGCATCAGCCGGGACGGCTGACGCACGACCTCGCACACCCTGGCCATTGCCTGATCGAGGAAGCCGTGGCCGAGGCCCAGGCGCTTCGGTTCCTGACACAGGCCGAAGGGGACGGTGTTCTGCCGGCCGCAACGGGCGACGCTTTCCGCGGCAGGGTCGCCGCAGGCCTTCCCGGCTACAACGACGCGATGCGGTATGTGGACCCTGACGCGTTCGAATCGGCTCTCGGCGAGATCCTTGCGCACGCTGGGGTCAGCACGACTCTCGGCCAGACATTGCTCGTTGATGTCGCCGAACGCCAGACATCTCTGGATGATGTCCCTGTGCACGTCAGCGTCTCGGAGGGAAGCGCCTACGCCCAAGGTGCCTGGCGCTGGGCCGAGGTGGAGTAGCGGCTAGTCCACCTCGGGCGCTGCTAGACGCGCGTAGTAGGGGACGGTCTTCACCTTGATCCAGGGGCGGTAGTGGATGTTCTGCATCACGCACTCAAGGGGGGCGAGCCCGCGGATGAGATTGCCCAGGTGGTCTGCTTCTTGCCCGGACGTCTTGCCGACGAGAGTTTTCTGAATCTCTCGCACTTGCTCCGCTTTGGTCTGCCCGAAAAAGAGTCGGGTGGCGGTTGATCCAGCGATCGCCTCCGGGAGGTCCTTCGGGAATTGTGTGGCGATGATGACGCCGAGCCCAAACGCTCTTCCCTCGCGCATGAGCGGTTCCAGGAACGGTGAGTCGACGAGGCGCCAGGCCTCGTCCAGCACCAGTAGCCGTTCGAGTCGATGTGGGTGTTGACGTCGAATCAGGAACGTGTAGAGCGCCATCAGGAAGAACTCCGCAACCGCGTTCTTCACCTGGTCCCCGGGCAGCTGGCTGAGCCGGATTACGGTCGGCTCGCTCAACAGTTCGTTCAGTGTCGTCGCCGCATCGCCCTCGCTGAAAAGACCGAGATCGAAGACGGGCGACAGCCGCCCCAGCAGTGTGTGCGCCTCCTCGCGGACGAGCACGTCCCGCACCGCGTCGAATGGCAGGTACTGCTGGCCGTCGGCGGGGACGAACGGCCGAGTACCGATGCCGTTGATGGCGTACGTCTCTTTCATTGCTTCACGCAGCTGGTACGCCTGCTGGTCACCCAGCTTGTAAATTCGCTGCAGCATCCCAGCGAGGCTGTGAATGTGCGAAGTGGGGTTCGCTCGCCCGCTTTCCGGGTCAACAGGCGGAATCATTGGGTTGAACGGCAGGCTGCCCAGGCTGGCGTCGTGGACGACGAAGCCCTCCGCGGTTGCGTAGTCGCTTTTCGAGTAGTCGTCCTTGAAGTCGAGAATGAGCGCAGGCAGCCCCTGCGGCAGAAAGTCGTGCAGGATCGCCTTCGTTGCCTGCGTCTTGCCGCTGCCGGTCTCGCCCGAGATCGAGATGTGCGGGTTGCTGAGCGGCTGGTCCGGTTGTTGCGGGTCGAACCACACGTCTCTGTCGGCACCGTAGGTTCCGGGTGCGGTTCCGAGCAGCACCCTGGCGCGTGGCTCACTACCTGCGCTCGGCCGCTCGGTGGGCCCTTGAGGTTCGACCGCCTGCGACGTCCCATCCGCCTCCTCCGCGCGCGTCTCGCCAGTTGGTTCTGCCGACCTGTTGCCGTGGCCGTCCGGGTCATCCGGTGGGGTCAGTGCCTCTTCGAGTCCCGGTACGCCTGCTTCGTTCAAGTGCCGCAACGAGACCTTGATCAAATGGTCAGCGTCAATAGCTTGTACGTCCCGTGATGGCTCAAGACTCGATGCCGCGACACCGAGCTGCACATCGACCAGCGCGCAACGGAGGTCCACATCCGCGCCTTCATCGAAGAGCTTCCTAGACAGGGCGGTCCACCTTTGCCGCGCGTCACTGTCGTACGAGCGCTTGGAAAGCTCCCTGTACAGATGCTCCCGGATGATCTCGCGGCGAGACGGTGTCAAAAGCAGATCTGGAGAATCCGGGTCGAACACGCGACGCAACAGCCGGTGAGTCGAGAGCAACTGATTGATCGCTGGCCCTGCGATCTCGCCGTTGCTTAGCGTGTATTCCGGCGTCGCATCTTGGCGGGTCTTGACTTCGACGATGGTGACGGTGAAGCGATCGTCTGCTCCGTCGATGACTAACAAGTCAGATCTCGACCTGTCGCCCGTCTCGTTCAGATGCAGCCAGCGCCGCGCCTGGTCATCGTCGAGACTGAGGATGACGCGCTCGTGACCATCGGGGACGGAAGCCCTGAGGTACTGAACCGCGACCATCAGCCCGAGCATCCCCTTGACGTGCGCCTCCACGATCTCGCCGGACCGACCCGGTCGCAGGGCAAGCAGACCGGCGTCGAGCAGCTCGCTCAGCGTCGCAAGGAGAACATCCAAAGCCTCGTCGGTGACGTACGTGTTGAATTGCCGGACCACGTCCCTCAAACTGCGGCGGAACGCATCCGGCGAGCGGGTGAACGCCGCGACGTCGCGGGTTCCCTCGCGATCCGTGAGGACGCGCAACCCGCCCAGATCCAGGTCCCGGTCTACGTGGCCGTCGACCACGACGTACCACGGCACGTCCCTGAGACCTTCGCGGAACCGCTCCTGCAGTTCGTGTTCCTGGTGGATCGTGGGATACGAGACTCCTTCGCCGCCGGCAAGTGCCGTCAGGGAGTAGTAGCTGGCGAGGATGCCGCCCGACTGAGGTACGAGATCCAACTTCTCGGTGTCGATGCTGTAGGACAACCGGCGACGATTCGCGAGAGGTTGAATCGTCTGCGGCTGGCCGCCGGCCGTCGCCGAGTGGCGGGGACTCTGGTCGAACGCGACGAAGATGTGCGCGTTGAGATCGGCAGGCGGCGCGAGTGTGGTCGGCGCGACCGGCCTGGTTTCGAAAGTGAATCGGCGATCGTTGTGGTCACCGAAACGCTGCTGAACGCGGCGCTCCTCATCCGTGGACAGGTTCAGTTCGGCGCCCAGCGAATTGCTTCTCCGCAACACGCTGATGTGCGCACCGCGAAGTCGTGACGGTCCAGACGTGACCTCAGCCAGATCTGAACACAGGGTGAGCACAGCGCCGGCGTTTGGTGGCTCGAGGAGAGCGATCCGAAGTCCCTCTGCTGCGGCCGGGTGCATCGCGAGAAACGCTTCGATGAGCCGCCGCAGTGGGCGCATGCCATGGTTTGGGTCTCGAGCGTTGGCGGTGTCGCTGAATTGAGGCAGGCCACCGAAGCGTCCCGAGTACGGCAGGCTCAGGGGGGCGTTGTCGCCGATGGCGCGTGGGACACTCAGCGACGCGAGGAATAGCGGGACACCACCGGATTCGAACTCCGAACGCACGAGAGCACGGTCGCGCTCGTCCAACATGTCCCGCTGGTCACTGATCACCCGCGCGTACTCGACGTAGTGCCACAACAACAGCGGATGCAGCGGCATCAGGAGAGCGATCCACGAGGTCCCGTTGTCGAGGAAGACCGTGTCGAGCAACATGACCATCTCGACGAATGCCCGCGCGTCCTGACCGAACGTCTGGCTCAGCTGCCCGTACGCATCGGTGACTGCCGATATCAACTGCTCGTACGCATCAACGACGCGGACGACAAGCGCTTGCGTGGCCGGAGCCGCGGTGACGAGCAGCGGGGCGACCAGAAGTTCGCGCAGATGGGGCAACAAGTCGTTGCGTGCAGCGTCGTAGGCTGCGAATGCTTCGTGCGCAGGGACGAACTCGGTCGAGGCGGCGGCGAACGCGTCGAGGAACCTTCGGGCGCGGTCCGCCTCCCACAGTCTGACGACGTCGGCAGACTGTTGAAAGTTGCGGACCATCAATTCGATGCCGTCGCCTTCAACGCGAACGAGGCCGCCATAGCGCCCTTCGCCGACCATGCGTTCCACAAGGTTGAGCACGTCGGTCTTGACTTCTTCGTCGATCTCGACGCCGGACGGCAGGGCGACGCGCAGCGGCCGCGGGCGCACGGTGTCTTCGATCTTGTCCAGCTCACCGGACAACTCGTTGACGGCATTGTTAAGCACATCTGGCGTAATGCCTTCGCGCGTCTCGTCGCCTTCGGCCGCGTTCGTGGGCTGGAGAAGTCCGTCCACGGCAAGTTCAGTCAGGTCGCGCGGCGGCGGCGGAGGAGGCGTTGCAGCACCGCCCGAGGGGCTGGAGGAGCCGGATTGCCCCCGAGGCTGTGAGCGCCGGACCTTGAGGAGCTGTCTGGCGTCGTCCGCCGTCAAGCCCAACTCGCCGCCGCGGCGGTGGTTCTGAAGGTCACGGAGTTGGCTGCGGAGCTCCGTCCGCCGGTGCGCGTCCGGCTCCTCCATCAGCGCCTTGTCGACCTTCTGCCGGTCTTCCTCGCTGAAGTTGGCGAGCCGGAGCGCTAACGAGCGGTTGTCATCGAGCCGGGTGCGAAGCTGCGCCTCATTTGGATTGTCGAAGAACCCTGGGTCGGGGAGCAGGCCGAGGCGGTTGATTTGTAGGGCCGCCTGCTCCTTCGCCTCGGGGGGCTCGAGCGGCGTCAGGGCAAGGTAGTAGTCGACGAGGTCGTAGAAGGAGATTTGCTCGTCGTTTCCGATGATGCCCCACCACCGGGGAAGCACATCATTCACGGCCTCGAACTGCAGCGCCGCACGCTCGACGAGCAGGGGCCGCAGTTGTCTGGGGGCGATGACCGCGAACTCTTCCAACGATGTCAGCTTGGCTGCGTCTGTCTCGGTGATGACGACGATGAGGGCGGTCAGGCCCATCTCGTTGCGCCAACGCTCGGCATCCTCGACCTGCGTGCTGAAAACGTCCTTCGGGATTCCAGCCCGCGCAGCTGAAGGGCCAGCGTCGCTGTTCAGATAGGCGATGCGCAGGTCGAAATCTCGCAGCCGGAGTTGCTGCAGGTGCTCAAGGACGGCGTCCGGGTCGAGGTTCACGTCGCGAACCAGCACGCCTGGCCGGCCTTGAGCGTCCTCCACCGCGCGCACCAGGAGCTCCGCCATCAAAGTGGCGTCCGCGCGGGCCGTAGCGGGCGCACTCGGGCGTCTCGGGCTCATCGGCGCCCCTCGTCGGTCGTGATGATCGTCCGTCCATCCGCGTAGGACTTTGCGTAGCCGATGTCGATCATCAGGTCACGGAACGCGAGGACGTTCGCCCGCAGGTCGTTCTCGTTCACCGAGATCGACCGTTGGAGGCTCGCGCCCGGACGGAGATCGTTACGCCGGATGGTTTCGAAGTCGACACGGCGACCCACGACGATGCCGAATGAGTCGCGCAGACGGTCAAGGAAGTCGTCGAACTCGAGGGGATCCCCCGGCGCGACAGTGGTTGCCACCAGCACCTCGGCGAACTCCGCGTTCGCTCCATACCGCTTGTGCTCCTTGCCACCGCGCCCACGGTCGTCATACGGCAGCAAGTAACCGCTGCGCCGGCCTAGTGCCAGAAGCGCATGCCACGGAAAACCCTGCACGGACGTGGGGCCGACGCCGCTGTACCCCGTCTTCCAATACGCCTCTGCGAGGGCATCCCGCGGCTCGACCCCGACACGTTGTACCTCGAACTCGGCGCGGATTCGATCGCTCTCCTCATTCGCCGGGAGGCTGTCGATGAACTCCCCGATTCCCGCTCGCGCGACATCGTCGACGTGCTGCCCAATGCGATGGAGAACAAGCTGCTCAATCGATCGGAATCCGGCCTGGAGCGTCGCCGCGGACGCCTCCCGCAGCGAACGCCTGCGACCATCGAAGAGGTCGAGAAGGATGGGCGGACGAGGTCCGTCCTCGATGGCGTCTCCACATCTGCGGACCATGTGGACGTGGATGCAGAAACACCCGAAGATCACCAGGCGACGAAGAGTGGCGAGCTTGGCACCGAATCGGGTCTCGTACGCAGCCAGTTGGTCGCAACGAGCACGTAGCTCGCGCAGGGTCGGGGACAGCAGCCGGCCAGATCCATCGACCGCGAGCAACTGCTGCACACGAGTCGATCGCGTCAACGCTGCACCCGCGAGCGCGGCCTCTCGCTCCTCGCCGACGTCCAACATCGGCCAGCCGATCATCGTCCACGGATCGGTGTCGTCATCGAGGAGTTCACGGAGCAGGGAATGGGCCGGCGCCGGCGCGGTTCCCTCGGTCGGTGCCAGGAGCGCGGCAAGGAAGTCGCCAGAGCCGTTGTCGGAAACATCCGTTGTGATCATTCGCCGATGAGACAGCGTGAACGACGACTGCCCGGTGTCGAACGCCGCACCGTCAGCGCCCAAAGTGTCCTTCGCTAGCGAACGGAACGTAGTCATCGTTTCGTCGGCCGGCGGGTTCCCGTACTGGTCAGCGAATCGTTCACCGAAGTCTTCCAGGATGGCCGCGTTGGGATTGCTCTCCACCAACAGGTTCTTGTTGTCCTTCTTCTTGTACTGGCGTAATACGCGCCCTAGTGGACGAAAATCCGTGGTGGTTCCGGCGACTCGCCTAAACAACGCATTGGCGACATGGACGGGCTTCATCGACGAGTTGGTCGGCAGGAACCCGAATTCCTCGTCATAGATCCGCCGGAGCAGTTCGCCCGCGGATTCGATGTCGGTCATAGCTGGTACCGGGGCGGCTCACGTCGGACCTGCAACTTGGTACGCAAGTTGGTGTCGACGTTGCGGATCTCCAAGTCGGCGAGCGGCTTGGGGTCATGGAACAGGCGATGTAACTCGTCCACGAAACGGGTGACCTTGCGTGCGACGCTGCGTGACCAGGTTGACCGTCCAAGGCCGACAGCCGCCTCGCGCAGCGTCAGGTAAACCTCACGATCAACCAAGAACTGGCTCTGCCGACCACCGTGCTCCGCGGTTTTCAACGCGAATTGCGTGGTGCGTCGTAGTTCTGGGGCCAGCCATACGGACACCCATGGGGCGAGGTCGGGGCCCGCGACGTGCATGCCGTCCGCCGGCTCCTGATAGAGCGCGACGAACGCTGCCGGAGCCTGAACGTCGTAACGGTGGCTTTGCCAAAGTGTCAGGCGGTTGTCGTCGTCGCGTGTCGAGTCGGGTTCGTAGAAGCGATTGATCGCCAGAACCAAGTCCCTCACCAGTTGTGGATCCCCTTGCAGCCCCCCGGCGAGCACTTCGTCAAACAAGCGCTCATCGTGAGGCAGCGCATCCAGCAGCGCCGCCCCCTCGGCGTGCTCGAAGAAAAACCGTCGCTTCGCGATCTTGAAACACCGATCGCGGTCCTCTGGCGCGCAAAACGCGGCTCCGAGCGGGACATCCGTCGGGTCGAGCCAATCCTCTGGCCGCGTGGTTCCCCGCCAAAGCTCCTCGTCGTAAACGGGATGCGTGACCCGTGCCGGATCGAACGCTTGGGAGATCAGCCAGAACAGCGGGCCCTCGCCCCCTTCGAAAGCAAGAGTTGCGTAGGAGAACCGGTGATCTCGCTGACTGACCAGGCGGCCGGCGGAGTTAGTGCCGCCGGTGATCAGGTACGCGACGAAGCCCATCAACTGGCGCATCGTCGTATGTTGCCCACGCCGCGAGACCTGCTCGAGCAGCGACGCCAACCGCTCCTGTACGCGGTCGTTTCGGAGCCTGTCGACATTGGTCCGCGCAGGATCTTGGGGGTCGAGCTCAGCGCAGAATCGCTCGGCCGTGAGTCGATCGACTGCGGTCAACGTGACGCGTCGGGCGAGGACGTTGCGCAAGTTCAGGTCGACGACGGCGACTCGCCCTTGCGCCGGCATGGGTTGGTCGCCGTAGTACACGGCCTGTTGCACCTGGCGGATGGCCTCTTCCACCGGCGCGAAGGATTCCTTCCGTGCCTTCTGGCGCAGCTCGAACAGCGGCCACTCGTTGATAGCCAGGACGAATGGTCGGTTGTTCGCGTCGCAGGACCGCCAGGTAGCGAGGACCTCGTCATCGCTGCACGCGTTAGCGTCGGTGATGACCGCGGCACCAATGCCCTCTTCAAGCTGCTCCCGCAATCGCTGAATCAGGAAGGTCTTTCCGTCACCTGGGTTCCCCGTAATGATCAGCTGCTTGCTGTCCCGCGCTCCCGCTAACACGAAGTCGTCGAGCCCGAGGTCGACGTGGATCCAATCGAGTTCCTCGTTGGTGAGTCGATCGGCATAGCTGTTGGCGTTCCGGTACAGCCGTTCGATGAAGTTGATGGGGCCAGCGCTGTTGTTCACGGGCATGGGGCGTTCCGCTGCCGGTTCGTCGACGGATCGCCAGTCGGCATGTGACGAGCCGCTGAGGTCGCTGGCGACGCGGCTAAGGAGCTGATCCTCGCGCCGGCTGCTACTCAGCCTCACGAACACGTCGGGACGGTCGAGTCTCGGTTCGAGCCAGCGTTCGGTCCAGTACGCGGCGATCGCCGTGGTGGTCTTCGCGCCGCCGGCCGCCGGAAGAACGTACTTGGGTGTCCGGGTAATGCCCAGCATCAGATCGTCGGTGTTCGTGACCAATGGCACCGCGTAGAGCAGGCGAGGCGAGTGATGGCGCAGGTACTCATCCGGAGCCAACCCCAGAGCCTCAAGCCCAAGCCGAAGTGAACGCAGTTTGGGACTCATGCCTTCGCCGAACAGGTTGTTGACGAGTCGGCGCTTGCTGTTGGCTAGACGAGCGGCGGCAGCAAGAGTGTCGACGGTGTCGGAGGCGAACTGCACTGTGCCGAAACTGTCGGTCGACCCGACGCGGCGATAGCGGATCTCGCCGCTGGTCTCTTTGCCGACCACGGACGCCGGGATGCGAATGCGGTTGTACTGAGCGCTGCCGACGGCGTACAGGCTGGAGGTCGTCAGCGCTGCGAGCGCGGGAGTGCGGACAATCGCGCGCCCAGCCATTCCCGACGCGATCAGGCTGACCTTACCCGCGTAACGCTTCTTGACGTCGGCGACGACCTGCGGGCTGGTCATGAGCATGGAAACCAGCTTGCCGCCGAGGATCTGCTGGTAGGGGGCGACCGCGCCGCACGTGATGATCTCCATCACGTTCTCCGCGATCGCTTGCTGTTTGATCCGCCTCAGCAGGATGTCGACGGCGCGCCTGCCGTCGTCGCTTGAGAGCAACTCATGGAGCGCGTGTGGATCTTCGTCGAGCCCCGCTCGTTCGAATGTCGCGACGACGCGCAAGGAGTCGGCCAACGTCCCCGCTCGCTTGCGTCGGTACAACTGCGTGCGAGCGATCTTCGTCCATTTGACCTTGTCCGCGTTGCCGTCGGCGACGAGGTTGTGAGCCTGACGGATCAGCTCGTACTCGGCGGTGCGTTCGTCACCTGCTACGGCCAGCGCCTCTTTGCGCGCTTCGCTTGCTTCTGCTTCCACGTCCTCGAGGTACTCGATTGCTTCGTGAGGCTTCAGCCGCTTGATCTTGAAGTCGGTGGCATAGATCCTCGCCACCTCGTCGCGGGCGAATTGCATCAGATGGCGAGCGAGCTTCCGCTGCTCCGTAGGAGTGGCGTTTTGGAGCCGCCGTGCGAGAGCGCGTACCGACCATCCGAGTGCGTCGTCCCGCTGGTTCAGCCCGAGAATCGCGTTGCCCAGAGCAGCGATTCCGATGATCGGCCGGTTCGGGCCAGCGTTGTCGCGCACCAGGTAGTGCAGATTGCGCCCTGGTGTCGACTGGTAGGGAATCGACCATTGAAGTCGGCTGTAGCGCCAAAGATCTTGGAGCCGGATTCCGGTCGTCACGTCCTTGGCGTCCGGGGCCACCAACTCGAGAACCGGGTCGATGGCGCGGGTAAGGTCACCCGCTTTCCGAGCTGCCTTCAACCGCTTGGCGAGCTCGGGACCGTCGGCGAACAGTCGTGAGATTCCCTGGTCCTCCATCCGTTTGACGAATGACGCCACCGAGGGAGAAAGCAACTGATCTGCGAGCGCGAAGCTGAACGACTCTCGTAGCTCGCTCTTCGCGTATGCCGGGTCATCTCCTGCGGCCGTCACAGACGGCGGGAGGACGTAGATGCCGTCGTCGTCGGCTCCGGCGGTCCAGCCCTGAAGGATGAGGTCGCGCAGCACGCGCAGGCTCGCCAAATACACAATCGTCGGCTGAAGATCGTCTGGCGGGACACCCAAGTCGCGCAGGTGAACGCGGGCCGCCTCGGCCGTGTCGATGGAGCTCTTGACCAGCCGCACTCGTGTTTCGAAGTCGGCAGCCGAGAGTTCTCGAACGAGCGCTTGCAAGTCCTGGTGGTGTCCGAAGCTAAGGCGGGGGCGGAACCGGCGAGGTTCGACGCCTGCCCTCTCGGTCTCTTCGCGGACGGCGTGGACAGTCGGGGCTGTCACGGTGAACCCGTCGCCGTTTCGCTACGCCTGGGTCCGTGGAGGAAGGCGACGAGGTCCGCTCTCAGGAAGCGCCACGCACGACCAACCTTCTCGCCAGGCAACGCTCCGTCGCGAGCCATCGATAAGACAGTCTTGGTGGACACCCTCAACAGGTGAGCAGCCTCGTCCGCAGTCAAGACCTCCACAACTTCCGACATCTTCCCTCATCTTCCCCGTCAAGCGGTCCCAGAGGCACCCTATGGGGCGCTCCGAGGAGAGCCACGCAGCGACTCGCGGCGCAAGGGTTCAGAGCTACGGCCTTGGTCGCCAAGTCGCCGTGACCACCGGCCCCCCGTAGGCCCACGGCGTGAAGTTAGCGCCCGGGAACGACAGAAACGGGCAGATGCGGCCGCGTCTGCTGCTGCCGTCTTCAGCGTCGGGTGATGGTGAACGCAATGCGCTTCGTCTTCGCGGGTTCCTTGAAGTCGATTCCGCTCCCGTCATCTAGGAGGAGCCGGGCCGTCGGCCTCGCGCCGTCGCGCGGAGTCCATGGGGCGCAAGAATCCGTCCAGGCAAGGCGACCGGTCCGCTCGAGATTCACAGTTAGGTCGAGATCGTCGAGGTGAATGACGAGCCGATCTTGGTCATCAATCTCGACCCCGATGATCCGGCGGTCGACCAACGCCGACAACGGCGGGTCGAGTGTCTTGAGCGCATTGATCGCAAGGACCGTGAGGTCGCGAACTGCGCGCCCCACGGCACGCTGATCAAGAACTTCCTTCGCCGCTTCCGGCAAAGTCCGTGCGGCCGACATGGCGCCATGATGTCAGGACCGAGGGAGGCTCTTGCAGCAGCGAGGCTGCTCCGGTTTCGGAGCTTCGCCTATGAGTGAGTGCCGGCGCTTAGGCTGTGTTGGTGGGTGAATTTCTGCCGCTCAGCGGGGAGAGCCTCGTGCAGTACTGGTTGCGCTCCGGCGTCACTTGGCCCTCTGTTGAGCAGCATCAGGCGCAACTTCCGCGCTACGTGCGCTGGCTCGCAATGCAAGGTGTCGCCGGCGTACCTGCGTACCGTGCGCGCAGTTGGGAGGAGGCGCGCGCGTTCGCCCACGCGGACAACTTCATCACTCTGCAGATGCTGCAGGTTTTCCCGTCCTACGGCGTCAGTGCGGCGCACCATTTGCGCAACGTGCTCGGCATACGCGAATGGCACTCTTAGATGGGAACGCCGGGGAGCTACAGCCTCGATCCCCTGGGAATGCTTGTTCCTCGCCCAGTAATGAAGACGCCACGAGGGCACTGCGTCCACGGTGCCAGCCGATGAAGGCATGATCGCAGCGTCCCGACTCACCAGCCGACACTGAACCAGTTCTCGAGGAACTCCCGTGCAATGCGCTCGGCGCCCCTGCCCGTGAAGATTGACGTGAGGCTCGTGAAGGGCGAGAACCCCGGAGCTGCGGACGTCACGAGGCCGGTTTGAGGGTCAAGCCAGTGTTCCGTGACACCGGGGAGGGCCCGGCGCGGTAACGGTCTTACCGCGTGCGGGTTGTGGATCAGGTGCAGGGCCTGCGCGAAATCCTCGTTCGGCGCGTCGAGATCGCCCACCAGGTAGCCGAACTGCGCGGGTATGTCGGCGTCCTGGTCGTGGTCAGCGCAAGTGCCGAAGCGAATCACCGCCGTCTGCGCATCGCCGAGTCCGCGTTGAGTGCCGATACGGGTGAACTGTGCAGCGGTGCCACCGTTCGAGAAGAGCACAGCAGCGATGTGTTGCGCCCCCGGCTGGTTGAAGAAACCGCTGGGGATCGTCTTCCCATTCCATTCGTGAACCGAGCGGGGCACGCTCGTCACGACCAAGCGGCCGTCGGTATCTCGCGTCGCTCGCGAATCGAGACCGAACAGGTAGCTGGTCAGGAAACTGACGCTATGGAATAGCGAACCCTCGTCATGGAACGCCTCGACTGCGACAACGAAGGACCGATCTTTGACGTGCGGGAGCTCCCAGTAGGCCTCGCCGCCGGCGAAGCGCTTCAAAACCTTGCGTCGCAGGGCCTTGCCGACCTGAAAAACGAACTCCGCCTCGGCTTCACGGAGATCGGTCGGGACGTTCGGAAACCCATCGACGGGCGCCGCGTTGACCGGCGCGCTCTCGGACGGCTGGCTCGTAGCAGCTTCAATCGCTAGGGCCACCGGCTCGTCGATGAGGTAGTCCGGCGAAGAGTGGCTTGTGTCGAGGCTGATTCCGGTCTCATCCAGGTAGGCAGACAGCGAGAGTTCCCAAGTACGAGCAGAGAATCCGGCGGACTGAAAGTCCTTGACGAAGTTGCCATCCCGGTCCTAATACCGGGCATATATGGACTCCATCAAAGCCCTGCCGGCGAGGTACCCGTGCTGGTCACGTACACCACGAAACAACTCGCTGACGGATTGCTCGCCGACAACAGTCGCGAACAAGGAAGCCACCGTTCGGTGTTATCACACGGCCGGCCTCGGATCCCTCCGCCGCGATTTGCGACTAGGGGCGCCCGGAAGTGGAGCGGGGCGACCGCCACTGCGCGCCCGGTGGAAGCGGCAATGACGACGTAACCGCGCCGGTGCTAGGACGCCGGTGCGATCCTGTCGAACACCGAAGGCCAGCCTTGTAGGTGGCAGAAGGCTTGCCACAGGAACTCCTTGGCGTGCTCCAAGTCAACGAACGGGTCGCCGGGCAAGTCCAGCGCGAGATCCCGCAGACGATCGTTGCTCCAATAGGCAAGGCGCCCTCGACTCATTCCGGTGGTATCGGGGGCGGGCATGTCGAGCCCGAAGACCACCCGTCCGATGTCCCTCTTACCCTTGCCCGTAGCGCTGTCGTAGGCCACCAGCGCCAGAACTCGGTCAGGATTCGCGATCGCCAACACCTTGGTGAGCAGTGCTTCCTTGAACCCAGGCGTGCCGTTGCCCGGGCGGATCAACTCGTCCAGTCGCTCCTCCGGCTCGCCATCGCCGCGCAGCAGATGCTCGATCGTGGCGCGAACGCTCGCAGCGGCGCCATCGGGGCCTAGTTCCTTCCAGGTGGCAAGCACCGCGCTAGTCCGGCCTGGGTCGCACAACTCCTTGCTCGTGATGAACTCCCACAACTCGTCGGGTGTCGCATTCGGCAATCCTTCGGCGGAGAACATCTCCTGGTACCTAGCCAGATACGCGTGAGCGGAAGGCCGAGGCTCTGGCTGCAGCGTCAAGAACCGGGACTTCAACTGCACTAGCAACTCATGTGTGGACGCCGAAACCTGGGCTGCCGATGGGAACTCGGCTCGCGCTTCAGCAAGAGTGCGCACACGACGTCGACCTCGCGTGGCGGGTCGCGGTGCAGCCGCCTGCGCCGCCATCATCGCGGCCACGGCCTCGTCGCAGTTACGGCAACCGCGCACAGGCCTCATGTGGTCGCACGCCGCTTCCGTCATCCCGCCTCCAACTGATGTGCTCAGAGCGTGCGCTCAGTCCTATCTGAGCGCTGCCATGGCAGACCAGTCGGACAGGATCCGACGCGGTCGATGAGGAACCGACAGTGCCGGAAGGACTCGTCGACGCGGCAAATCGGCGGCAAAGACGATCTTCGGCCAGGCGATAGCCGTTGGAGTGGCGGCCCTGACCTGCGCTTTTATCGTGGTCCCAACAGGGCTCGAACCTGTGACCTCCTCGTTGTAAGCGAGGCGCTCTAGCCGACTGAGCTATGGGACCTTGTGTCGGGACAGGATACGGGCCGGTCAGCGGCCGAAGCGGCGTTGCAGTGCCGCCTCGACGTCGTCGGCGAGCGTGCCGTCGCCGCGAGGACCGGCCGCCGGCGCCGACTTGGTCCACGAGCACTGCCTGCAGCGGGTCTCCCCCAGCGCGCGCACAAGCATCGTCGAGCCGCAGGACTCGCACCGGTCGAGGTCAGCGACCCAGTTGTGCGCGGCCTGGCAGTCCGGGCACACGAGCACCTGCTCGTCCTTGATCACACCCCGCTTCCACGGGCTCGGCCCCTTGCCCGGGTCGGTCTGCCGGGCGCCGCAGCGATAGCAGGGCACGTCAGATCTCGGCGAGCGCCTTCAGATACGCGTTCAGGTCGCGCGCCTCCCCCAGCTGCGCGCGCACGGTCCAGCGCACCGTGCCCTGCGTATCGATGATGAACGTGCCGCGTTCTGCCGCGCCGATCACGTCGTTGAAGACGCCGTACGCCCGCGCGACCGCGCCGTGCGGCCAGAAATCGGACAGCAGCGGGTGCTCGAACCCTTCGCGTTCGGCGAACATGCGAAGCGATGCGAGGGGATCGCAGGACACGGCGAGCACTTGGGTGTCGTCGTTCTGAAGATCGCCGATGTCGTTGCGGATGGCGCACATCTCACCCGTGCACACGCCGGTGAAGGCGAACGGATAGAAGACGAGCACCACGTTCTTGGGTTGGGCGTTCCGCGACCGGGCGTACGACGAGAGCCGGTGTTGCCGGCCATGTTGGTCACGCAACTCGAAGTCGGGCGCCGGCTGGCCGACCTCGATCACGTCATCGTCCTTTGGCCCGCGCCGCCTTGGGCGCCACGAGGCGGGCACCATTCCAGTCGCGTCCGGCGCTGATGCTGCTGGTCTGCTGCAGTCCAGCAGTCGGCGCGGCTTCGCTGATGTCGCTCGGCTCGACGTGATCCTGACGGCCGGCCTTCGGCGTCAACAGCCAGATCACGCCGTTGTCGGCGAGCGGGTGCAGGGCGTCGACGAGTGCGTCGACGAGATCGCCGTCCCCGTCCCGCCACCAAAGGAGCACGGCATCGACGACGTCGTCGTAATCCTCGTCGACGAGTTCCGTGCCGGTCCGTTCGACGATCAACCGGCGCAGGTCCTCATCGCAGTCGTCGTCCCATCCGATCTCCTGGACCACGGCGCCGGGAGCGACCCCCAGCTTCTCCGCAAGTCCGTGCTGACCTGCCGCGCTGCCCGCGGTGGCGCTCACGGTGCCCAATCCTCCTGTGGGTGAATGTGGCGTCGATCATCGACCCCCGGTTGCAGGTAGTCCACTAGGGCTCGCCGCGATGCGCAAGTGTCGCCACAAAATTGTCTCGAACATCTGTGCGAACGGCACACTCGTCGCATGGCCGTCGCGCACCAGCACGAGCACGACGACGGCCATCCGCACGAGCCTGAACACGACCACGAACACGGCCACGAACACGGCCACGAACACGGCGGTCACGACAGCTGGATCGACAAGGTCAAGCATCTGGTCACCCCCCACTCGCACGACACCGCGGTGGCCGTCGACAGCGCGCTCGAGGCGAGCGACCGCGGGATCCGGACGCTGCTCATCTCGTTCGCCGTGCTCGCCGTGACCGCCGGAGGGCAAGGCGTGATCGCCGCGGTCTCGGGCTCGGTCGCGCTGCTCGGCGACACGCTGCACAACGTGGCGGACGCGCTGACCGCGGTCCCGCTGGGCCTTGCATTCTGGGTCGGCCGGCGTCCACCGACAAAGCGCTACACCTACGGCTACGGTCGCTCCGAGGATTTGGCCGGCATCATCATCGTGCTGCTCATCGCGGCGTCGAGCGCGCTCGCGGCGTACGAAGCCATCGACCGGTTGCTGCACCCGGCGCACGTGTCTCACCTGTGGGCGGTCGCACTCGCTGCAGTGCTCGGGTTCGCCGGCAACGAGATCGTGGCCCGCTATCGCGTGCGGGTCGGCCGTGAAATCGGGTCCGCCGCACTCGTCGCGGACGGGTTGCATGCGCGCACCGATGGATTCACGTCGCTGTCAGTGCTCCTCGGCGCCGGCGGTGTGGCGATCGGCTGGCGCTGGGCCGACCCCGCCGTCGGCCTCGCCATCACCGTCGCGATCCTGTTCGTCCTGCGCGACGCCTCACGCGAGGTCTACCGCCGGCTGATGGACGCGGTCGACCCGGTGCTGGTCGACCAGGTCGAACACGTGCTGCGCGACACCGATGGCGTGCTCGACGTCGGCGAGGTGCAGTTGCGGTGGATCGGCCACTCGTTGCGCGCGGAGTGCCAGGTCGTCGTCGACGAGCAGCTCACCGTCGTCGAGGGCCACGACGTCGCCGAACGGTGCGAACACCGGCTGCTGCACGAGCTGCCGCGCCTGACCGCGGCGACAGTGCACGCCGACCCGTTCGGCGCCGGGCACGAGCTCACGCAGCATCACACCGGACGCTGAGGTTTCAACCGCGCAGCAACGACAGCCGCACCGTGCGTCGCGCGTTGTCGACGTTGACGTCGACGACGCAGATGCTCTGCCACATGCCCAGCTGCAGCCGGCCGTCGATGACCGGAATGGTTGCGTACGGCGGCACGAGCGCCGGCATCACATGTGAGCGCCCATGGCCACGCGAGCCATGAGCATGCCGCCACCGGTCGTCGGCCGGCAGCAGATCCTGCAGGGCACCGAGCAGGTCCTCCTCCGAGCCGCTGCCGGTCTCGAGAACTGCGACTCCCGCCGTCGCATGCGGCACGAAGACGTGCAGCAGCCCATCGCCACCCACGGCTCGCGCGAAGTCGGCGCAGTGGCCGGTGACGTCGACCACCGCCTCGCGCGACCCGGTGGACACGTCGAACGTCCTGCTCTCCACGGATCAAGCCTCCCAGCAGGCCAGGCGTAGGTTCTGTATATGGCGGCACAGGACAAGCGGAGCGGTCGCAACAGGTACTCCGTGATCAGCGACGGGTTGCCGAGCCAGATCCCCGACGTCGACCCGACCGAGACGCAGGAGTGGCTGGACTCGCTCGACGGCGTCATCGACAACGCCGGCGCGCGGCGGGCCAGATTCCTCATGCTCAAGCTGCTCGAACGAGCGCGCGAGAAGCAGGTCGGCGTGCCCGCGCTGCGCTCGACCGACTACGTCAACACCATCCCGGCAGAGGCCGAGCCGTGGTTCCCCGGCGACGAGTTCGTCGAGCGCCGGATCCGCGCTTACATCCGCTGGAACGCGGCCATCATGGTGACCCGCGCCAACACGACCACCAACGTCGGTGGTCACATCGCGACGTACGCATCGAGCGCCAGCCTCTACGAGGTCGGGTTCAACCACTTCTTCCGCAGCAAGGCCGGCGGCGAGTCCGGCGACCAGGTCTTCATCCAGGGTCACGGCTCACCCGGAATCTATGCGCGCGCGTTCCTGGAAGGCCGTCTCGACGAAGCCCATCTGGACGGCTTCCGCCAGGAGATCTCCCAGACGCCCAACGGGTTGCCGTCGTACCCGCATCCGCGGTTGATGCCGGAGTTCTGGGAGTTCCCGACCGTCTCGATGGGCCTGTCACCGATCCAGGCGATCTACCAGGCGCGGTTCAACCGCTACCTGCACGACCGGCAGATCCGCGACACCTCGCGGTCGCACGTGTGGGCCTTCCTCGGCGACGGCGAGATGGACGAGCCGGAGTCGCTCGGCGCGCTCGGCGTCGCCGCCCGTGAGGAACTCGACAACCTGACTTTCATCGTCAACTGCAACCTGCAGCGCCTCGACGGTCCGGTCCGCGGCAACGGAAAAATCATCCAGGAGCTGGAGTCCTACTTCCGCGGCGCCGGCTGGCACGTCATCAAGGTGATCTGGGGCCGGGAGTGGGACGAGCTGCTGGCACGCGACACCGACGGCGTGCTCGTCAACGTCATGAACACGACGCCGGACGGGCAGTTCCAGAAGTACAGCGTGAGCGACGGCGCGTTCATCCGCGACGACTTCTTCGGCCGCGACCCGCGACTGCGCAAGATGGTCGAGCACCTGTCCGACGAGCAGCTGACCCGGCTGTCGCGTGGTGGGCACGACTACCGCAAGGTCTACGGCGCGTTCAAGGCCGCGCGCGAGCACGTCGGGCAGCCGACAGTGATCCTCGCCCAGACCATCAAGGGCTGGACGCTGGGTCCGGACTTCGAGGCGCGCAACGCGACGCACCAGATGAAGAAGCTGACGAAGGCAGAGCTCAAGCAGTTCCGCGACCGGCTCTACCTCGAGATCTCCGACAAAGAGCTGGAAGGCGACCTGCCGCCCTACTACCACCCGGGCAAGGACAGCGACGAGATCCAGTACATGCTCGAACGCCGGCGCGCGCTCGGCGGTTTCCTGCCGCATCGCGTAGACAGGTCGAAGCCGTTGACGTTGCCCGGCGACAAGCCGTACGAGTCATTGAAGAAGGGCTCCGGCAAGCAAGAGGTCGCGACGACGATGGCGTTCGTCCGGCTGCTCAAAGACCTGATGAAGGACAAGAACATCGGGCCGCGGTTCGTGCCGATCGTCCCGGACGAAGCGCGCACGTTCGGCATGGACTCGCTCTTCCCGACAGCGAAGATCTACTCGCCGCACGGTCAGCGCTACGACCCCGTCGACGCCGAGATGCTGTTGTCCTACAAGGAAGACACCCGCGGGCAGATCCTGCACGAGGGCATCAGCGAGGCCGGTTCGATGGCATCGGTGATCGCCGCGGGCACGTCGTACGCGACGCACGGCGAGCCGATGATCCCGGTCTATGTCTTCTACTCGATGTTCGGTTTCCAGCGCACCGGTGACCTGATGTGGGCGGCCGGCGACCAGCTCGCGCGCGGCTTCCTGCTCGGTGCAACCGCCGGCCGCACAACACTCAACGGCGAAGGCCTGCAGCACGAGGACGGGCACTCCGTCCTGCTGGCGTCCACGAACCCGGCCTGCATCACCTATGACCCCGCTTTCGCCTACGAGATCTCCGTCATCGTCCGCGACGCGCTGCAGCGGATGTACGGCGGAGGGCGCGACGGCAACGGCAACGAGGACGTCTTCTACTACCTGACGGTCTACAACGAGCCCAAGGTGCAGCCGGCCATGCCCGACGACGTGCCGGACATCGAGACGCAGATCGTCCGCGGGCTGTACCGGTGCGCGCCGGCGCCCGCGGTCGAGGCGAACGGCGAGGCGCCGCAGGCGCAGATCGTCGGCAGCGGCACCGGCATTCGCTGGGCGATCGAGGCACAGCGACTGCTCGCCGACGACTGGGGTGTTGCCGCCGATGTGTGGAGCGCGACGTCCTGGACGGAGTTGCGGCGCGAGGCGCTCGAGTGCGACCGGCACAACCGGCTGCATCCGGACGACCACCGTACCCCGTTCGTGACGGAGCAGCTGGACGGCACGAAGGGCCCGGTTGTCGCGGTCAGCGACTGGATGCGCGCGGTTCCGGACCAGATCGCGCAGTGGGTGCCGAACGACTGGGCCTCGCTGGGGACCGACGGCTATGGCCGTTCGGACACCCGGCCGGCGCTACGGCGTTACTTCCAGGTGGACGCACCGAGCATCGTGCTAGCCGTCCTCACCGAGCTGGCGAGGCGGGGCGAGGTCAAGGCCGAGGCCCCGCGTGAAGCCATCGCGAAGTACGACCTCGCCTGACCATTCGCGTTGATCATGGGAAAACCGCCACGACACGCGGGGCGTGTCGGGCGGTTTTCCCATGATCAACGGCAGCGGCCGAGCCGTCAGCTGCTCGGGGTGGGGCAGCTCTGCTGGTAGGCGCAGACGTTGAAGCTCTGACCGTTCGAGTTGAGCGCCGACGGCGTGGCCTCGTTGACGCCGATGCCGGGGCCCATGTCGATCGTCACCGGGTTGCCCTGCGCGATCGTGTGCGTGCCGCTCGCGTCGGTGAAGGTGCTGGTCGGGCCGAAGTAGTTGGTGCCGGTGTTGTCGGGGATCGTCTGGACGCCGACGGTCGGCGCCTCGAAGATCCATTCCGCGGACGACTCGGTCGAGGCGTAGCTGATGTTCTGCTGCCACGACCAGTGCCCGGCGTCAGTGAGCGAGACCGACCACAGGTTGGTGCCGACCCGGTGGATGTCGACCGAGACGACGTCGCCGGGGTTGACGGTGCAGGCGGCATCGCCGGAGCAGTTGGTGAGCTGAGTCTCGCTCGCGGGCAGGATCTCGTACCAGGCGTAGTAGCCCTCGATCGGATCCTCGGACGTGCCGGCCTGGATCAGGTCCGAGCTGGTGTAACCGCCGATGCCGGTCCAGTTTGCGGCGAACCCTGGCGGCACCAACCCGGCGGTGGGCACGGTGAACGTCGAATTCACGCCGGTGATGCCGGAGCCGGGGGCGGTGGCATAGCCGGACCAGTTCAGGCTGGAGGTCGTGTCGTTGCGGGTGGGCAGCACGGCACCCTTGACCGCCGGGATCAGACGGCCGTGGTTGGCGACCGCGCTGGCCCCAGCCGACGTGGCCGGGACGGCCAGAGCGAGCGCGGCTGTGGGCAGTACTGCAAGTGACGCGAGGCGACGGCGCACGGGGTTACCACCTTCCGAGGGGGGACGCTGTCGCTTATAACTACGCGCGACTACGCGGAACCTCGCGGAAGGGAAGGTCTCTGTCGACTTGCGGTTCCTTCGGCAGCCCGAGAACGCGCTCGGCGATGATGTTGTGCTGGATCTCATCGGTGCCGCCGGCGATGGAGACAGCGGGCACCGAGATCACGACCTCCGCGATGATTCCGTCGACGGCGCCATCCGCGCCGGCAAGCATCACGCCGCCGGATTCGATCTCCTCATGCGCCCGTCGACAGGCGCGAGCGACGTTGCTTCCTGCCAGCTTGGCGAGCGACCCCTCCGGTCCTGGTGGCCGGCCGGCCTTGCGGGCGGCCGCGGCACGCTGCGCCATCCACTTGGTGGTCCAGTCGAGAGAGACGGCGCGAGCAATCTCCTGCCGGACCTGCGGGTCCTGCCCTCGTCCTGTTTCCGCGGCTCGGCGTACGACGAGATCGGCGCGCCCGGCGCGTTGCGGATACCAGACGTAGGGCTCGTTGGCCTTGAGCCACTCCTCGCGCGCCTCCCGGAACACTCGGTTCTCGCCCGGCGGCACCGGCGTGCCTCGCAGCGCTGACGCCAGCCGGCGCTCGTGCGACAGAGTCGTCAATGCGACTGCCCAGCCGTTGCCGACCTCTCCGACGATGTTGTCGGCGGGCACGCGGGCGTCGGCCATGAAGACCTCGTTGAACGACGCGTGCCCGTTGGCCTGCCGCAGCGGCCGGACCTCGACTCCGGGCTGATGCATGGGCAGCACGAAGTAGCTGAGGCCGCGATGCTTCGGCACATCCCAGTCGGTGCGCGCGACGAGCAGCCCGAAGTCGGCGTGGTGGGCGGAGGTGTTCCACACTTTCTGGCCGTTGATCACCCACTCGTCGCCATCGCGCACGGCGCGGGTGGTCAGCCCGGCGAGGTCAGAGCCGGCGCCGGGTTCGCTGAACAGCTGGCACCAGGTGATCTCGCCGGTGACAGTGGCGCGGATGAAGCGCCGCTTGACGTCATCGTTGCCTTGCTCGAGCAGGGTGGGGCCCGCCAGCGTCATGCCGACACCGCCCGGCACACCGACCGCGCCGAACGCCGCGATCTCCCGGGCGACGACGTCTGCGAACGAAGGGGCCAGCCCGCGGCCGCACCAATCCTCCGGCCAGGTCGGGCAGCCCCAGCCGGAGTCGGCGAGGCGCTCCCGCCACTCGCGCAGCGACAGGTCGGGGTCCCAGTTGTCGGCGAGCCAGTCGCGCAACTCGGCACGCACCGCCGCGATGTCCGTCACGCAGCCAGTCTCGCAAAACGTCGACGTGTCAGACGCTGATGCCCCTGTAGCGCCTGGTGGGTCTGACTAGTCGAGAGCTAGTAGCCGGTGAAGTGGGGTTCGCGACGCTCCGCGGTTGCGCGAATGCCTTCGGCGAAGTCGGTCGTTGTCCGCAGCCGGGCCTGCTCCTCGGCCTCGCGCTCGACCGCACGCTGCACCGCGTCGGCGAGGTGTCCGCGCATCGTGGCGCGGATCGACCGGACCGCGAGCGGCGCCGAACCGGCGATCTCGGCGGCAAAGCCCTGCGCGGCGTCGCGCAACGCCTCGGCCGGCACCAGCCGATCGACAAGGCCGATACGCGCCGCCTCCTCGCCGTTGATGCGCCGACCCGTGTAGAGCAGGTCGAGGGCGTGCTGTGTCCCCACGATCTCCGGCAGCGTGGCGGACAGACCGAAGCCGTGATGGAAGCCGAGCCGGGAGAAGTTGGCGGCGAACCGAGCTTGCGGGGACGCGACCCGGAAGTCGGCCGCGCAGGCGAGCCCGAGGCCGCCGCCGATCGCTGCGCCCTGCACCACCGCAACTACGGGTGTCATTGACCGGAACAACCGGACCGCTTCGCGGTAGAGCGCCAGCGTCGGGTCTCCGCCATCACCGTCGCCGAGCCCGCGGGGAGAACCGAAGTTGGCTCCGGCGCAGAAATGCTTGCCCTCCGACGCGAGCAGGATGGCTCGGCAGCGCGGATCCGCGTCGAGCTCGTCGAAGGCGTCGGCGATCGCGCGAATCAGGTCGACGTCGAAGTAGTTCTCCGGCGGACGATGGATCTCCACGATGGCGACGTGGTCGTCGCCGATGTCGACGCTGATGTCACCCTGCTGCTTCATCGATCGCACGATACGTTGCCGCCGTGTCCACGCCGCTCCCGACCGCTGCCCTCGAGGGCATCCGCGTGCTCGACCTCAGTTCCGTCGTCATGGGTCCGTTCGCCACGCAGATCCTCGGCGACCTCGGCGCCGACGTCATCACGATCGAGAGCGCGACCGGCGACACCAACCGCGTGATGGGACCGGGACCACACCGGTGGCTGTCGGGCGTCTCGCTCAACCTGCTCCGCAACAAACGCAACATCGCGCTCGACCTCAAGCGACCAGAGGGCCGTGACGTGCTGCTGCGTCTCGCCGAGACATGCGACGTCTTCGTCACCAACCTGCGCCCCGGCCCGCTCGAACGACTCCGCCTCGCCTACGACGACGTCAAGCAGGTCCGGCCCGACATCATCTACTGCCAGGCCCAGGGGTTCCCGACCGACAGCAAGCGCGCCAACGAACCGGCGTACGACGACATCGTCCAAGCCGCGACCGGGATGGCAGACGCGACCCGGCGCTCGTACGGCGAGCCGGTGCTCGTGCCGACCATCTTCGCGGACAAGGTTGCGGGCCTGACCATCGTCTACGCCGTGCTCGCCGCACTGTTCCATCGCGAGCGCACCGGTGAGGGTCAGCGCGTCGAGGTGCCGATGGTCGAAGCGGTCGAAGCGTTCATGCTCGTCGAGCACGGCGCCGGCGCGGTCCTGCGCCCACCACTCGGTCCGGCTGGATATGAGCGCATCATCACGCCCGAGCGCCGACCACAGCGAACACTCGACGGCTGGATCAACGTGCTGCCCTATTCAAAGGAGTCCTACGACGCGCTGTTCACCACCGGCGGCCGACATGACCTCCTCGGCGACGCGCGTTACCAGAATGGCCGCTCGCGGATCGAGAACTCCGACTTCCTCTATCAGCAGGTGCGCGCGATCCTCGCGACCCGCACCACCGAAGAGTGGCTAGCGTTCTGCCGCGACAACAACATCCCAGCCACGCGAGTCGTGTCGCTCGAGGAGATCGTCGACGAGCAACCGGACGCCACCCATCCCGTGGCCGGCACCTACAAGCAGGTGCGCCCCGGCGCCCGGCTGACCGCGACACCGGCAGCGGTACGACGACCGGCGCCTCTACCCGGCGAACACAACCGCGAGGTGCTGTCCGAGCTCGGCTACACCGACACCGAGGTCGACGACATGCTCGCCCGCGGAGTGCTGCGCCAGCCGACCTGACCCAGCCGGTTCAGCAGGGTCAGTGCTGCGGCGCGTGTCGCCGTCGTACGACGACGATCACTCCGGCGCCGACGCCGAGAAGGGCCATCTCGGCACACGCCATGACGGCGATCGACCCTGCGGGTACGTCGAGGTGCATCCCGGTCCGGACCTCGGGCCGGTGCATAGCGGTCCCGTGCATAGCGGTCGAGTGGGCCTGTGGTGTCGAGTTGGCCTGTGGTGTCGAGTTAGCCAACGGCTCCGTTGTCGTGCCCGCAAACGGCGCGGCCACCAATGCCGCACCCGCGAGTGCCGCCGGCAGCACCGCTGCCGCCGTCGCCCCCGTACGACGCCGACGAGACATTCCGATCCTCCTGCAAGTCCGTCTCGGCTGATCTGCCCGGATTCCGCGGCGGCTAAGCCTTTGGCCTACCGCGACCAGCGGGTAGGGGGCACGCACGGAGCGAGAGGAGCAACGGTGGACCGCGGAAGCGACAAGGTGAGTCCGCGCGAGGACGAGCAGCTCAAGCACGAGACCGAGGGCCTCGTGCGGTCCGGGCATTCCACCCACGCGGAAGAATGGAAAGACCCTGAGCCGGCAGGCGAAGACCAGCCCGACGCCGACCTGGCCCCGGACGGCACGTTGCATGGCGGAACCCCGCCGGGAATGTCGTCCGATGACATCGAGGGCCGCGCCGAACTGGCCAGCTATGTCCCGAAGAGCTCCTACCCGATGGTGCGCGAGCAGGTGCTGAACCTGGTGATCGACAACCACGCCCCGGACCGTGTCATCTCACTGGTCCGCAACCTGCCGTCCGGCCGCGAGTTCCACAACGTCAACGAGATCTGGGCGACGCTCGGCGGACACGTCGAAAACGAACGATTCTGACCTCGTCGGTGTGACTGGGCCGACCGACCACGATCGATCTCGTCCGTTCGGATGATGAGTGTGGTCCACCCGTGCCATGGGCGTGGTCCGAACATGCCGTTTTAGGACCGATTCGCGGCGATGCACTGTTAATCCACTCCCCCGTTGTCGAAAGATGCGGACAACGAGGGAGTGGCCATGGCGCGACGCAAGACAGCAGCGATCGTCTCGCTCGACGAGCACCCGAACCTGTCCGAGATCCTGGGCGTCCTGGCTCAGCTCCCGCACATCAGCGACTCCGAGCTCGTGCGTCTCGCCGACGCCTGGCACAACACCGTCTTCCTGGCCGAGGCGCGGGCACACGCGCTCGAGCCGGACAGCCCATTGGTGCTCGAGGTGCTCGCGGCATTCGAGGCAGTCCAGGCGCTGTTCGCCGACGACGTCTCCGGCGAGCAGGACTACTGCGCAGTCGAGCCCGAGGTTGCCTCGATCGCTCTCAAGGCGATCCGCGACGCGATCGCCGCGTCGTACGCCCGGCCGTTGCTCTCCCGCAACGAGCACTCCGCGCTGTTGGCCGCATGGCGCGCCGTCTATCCCACCGACGGCGTCGACGAGCCGGACCTCGGCGCGCACGCCGCGCAGGTGAAGGCGTTGCTCACCGCGATTCCCCGCCTGGCGACGCGCTGCCACGACGCCGGCGCCGCCGCTCTGTACGAGCAGATCCTGCACGCGTCGTGGACCCTGGACGAGGACGTCCGCAGCGTCGCTCGCGAGGAGGCCTGGCAGGCGGCCGTGCTCACCAACCGCCGTCGAGTCTGGGGCCTGGTACGCCGCAGCGGCGCGGAAGGCATGGGCCGGTTCTGCCCGCAGTGCCGCCGTCGGCACGAGGACGACGACACCGCGCGGGTGCTCGCGCTCTGCCTCGACGCCGCCTGCGCGCTGCTGGTCTCCGACGCAGTCGACGACAACCTGATCGACGTGCTGACGCTTCCGGTGCAGCGGCTCATCCCCAAGCAGCGCACGGCTCCCGACGCCTGATCAGCGGCGACCGGTCCACGCCAGCACGTCGTCGAGCCGCTTGGTGTTGATGACGCGCTCAGGCGGGACCCCGCACTCCTCGGCACGTTCGCAGCCGTTCTCCTGCCACTCCAGCTGACCCGGCGCATGCGCGTCGGTGTCGATGGAGAACTCGCACCCCATCTCGAGCGCGAGCGAGAGCAACCGCTTCGGCGGATCGAGCCGCTCCGGCCGTGAATTGATCTCGACCGCCACTCCGAACTGACGACAGGCCTCGAACACGATCTCGTGCTCGAACTCCGACTCCGGCCGTCCCCGACCGACCACGATGCGGCCAGTGCAGTGCCCGAGCACGTCCATGTGCGGGTTCGCGATCGCGGTCACCATCCGCGGCGTCATGTCCGCACTGGGCGCCCGCAGCTTGGAGTGCACCGATGCGACGACGACGTCGAGCCGCTCGAGCAGGTCCTCATCCTGGTCGAGCGAGCCGTCCTCGTTGATGTCGACCTCGATCCCGGTGAGGATGCGAAACGGCGCCAGCCGGTCGTTGAGCTCATCGACGATGCGCAGCTGTTCGAGCAGCTGCTCCCTGGTGAGCCCGCGCGCGACCGTGAGCCGCGGCGAGTGGTCGGTCAGCGCCATGTATTCGTGGCCGAGGTCGCGCGCGGCGAGGGCCATCTCCTCGATGGGGCTGCCGCCGTCGCTCCAGTCGCTGTGCACGTGCAGGTCACCACGCAGTGCGGTCCGCAACGCCGACCGCGGCCGCTCGACCGCCTCACCCTCCAACCGCACCAGGTACGCCGGCTTCTCACCGGCCAGGGCCTCGGTGACAACGGCGGCCGTGACCTTCCCGATGCCCGGCAGTTCGGCCAGCGTGCCGTCGGCGACGCGCCTCGTCAGCTCGCCCGCCGGCAGCTTCTTGACGACGGTCGCTGCCTTGCGAAAAGCCTGCACGCGGTAGGTCGGCTCATGTGACCGTTCGAGCAGATACGCGATCCGGTCCAGCGCGTCGACGGGCGCGCGCGCATCCGGATCCACCAGTCGACGTTATGCCAAGGCCCACTTGTGTCTTACCGTCGCGGAGTGACCGCACCGTTGGTGCGCGCCGCCACTGTCAAGCGGATGCGCAAAGCCGCCGGCCCGATCGCGGCCGAGGCAGTGGCGCGGATGGAACAGACACTCCCTTGGTTCACGGGGATGTCGTCCAACCAGCGCTCGTGGGTGAGCCTGGTGGCGCAGGCGGGTGTGGCGAGTTTCGTCGAGTGGCTCGCGCATCCCGCCGCCGGGCACGACATCACGGGCGGCGTCTTCGCCACAGCCCCGCGCGAGCTCGCCAGCGCCGTGACGCTGGAACAGACCGTCGAGCTGGTGCGGATCGCGTGCGAGACGGTCGAGGAGCACGTGTCACAGCTGGCAGTGACCGGCGACGAGGTCGCGCTCACCGAGGCCGCGCTGCGTTACAGCCGCGACATCGCCTTCCAGGCGGCCCAGGTCTACGCCCGCGCCGCCGAGGAGCGCGGCGCCTGGGACGCGCGGCTCGAGGCCCTCGTCGTCGACACCGTCGTAGGCGGCGATCCGGACGCCGAGCTGCTGTCGCGGGCCGGCGCCCTCGGCTGGACCGGCCACACCGCCGTGGCCGTGCTCGCCGGGACGGCCGGTGACGGTGAGACCCAGCGGTCGATCGACGAGATCCGCCGGGCCGCGCACCGGGACGGCTTCGACGTGCTCGCCAACGTGGGCGGCCGCCGGCTGATCTGTGTCATCGGCACCGAGGGCGACCCGATGCCTCCGGCCCGGCTGCTTGCCGGACAGTTCGCTCCCGGCCCGGTTGTGCTCGGGCCCTCGGTCGCCGATCTGGCCAGCGCGCCCATGTCGGCGCGGGCCGCGATCGCCGGCCTGGCCGTTGCTTCAGCCTGGGCGGCAGCGCCCCGCCCGGTGGCCGCCGACGCGCTGCTGCCGGAGCGGGCGTTGGGCGGCGACCATGACGCCTACGTTGCTTTGGTTGACATCTACAGAAACATCAAGTTAACCGATCCTGCCCTCGCGGATACGCTGGGTGCATTCATCGAATGCGGAGCGTCACTGGAAGCAACGGCTCGTGCACTCTTTGTCCACCCAAATACGGTCCGCTACCGCTTGAGGCGGCTCAGCGACATCACCGGCCTGGTGCCGACCGACCCCCGGGACCGCTGGGCCCTGATGCTCGCGCTGAGTTACGGCCGGCTCGAGGAGCAGGTGAGACACGAGCCGCCGTCGTTGTAGGAAGCCTCCAAAACGAGGCGGCGTGTTTCGTGCGCGGCAGCACCACCGCTGGGCGACGATCTCGGCTTGGGTAGAACACGTGCTTGCCGTTGTCTCTCCCGGCCAGGGTGCGCAGACGCCCGGAATGCTGTCAGCGTGGCTTGATCTGCCCGGCGTCGCCGAACGGCTCCGCTGGGCCTGCGCCGTCACCGGCCTCGACCTGATCGCCACCGGCACGACCGGGACCGCTGACGAGATCCGCGACACCGCGGTCGCGCAGCCGCTCCTGGTGGCGCTCGCGCTCGCGGTCGCCCCTGAGCTGAGTCGGCCGGACCTGGGTCCGGCCGCACCGCAGGTGACCGCCGGGCACAGCGTGGGTGAATACGCCGCGGCCGCGATCGCGGGCGCGCTGTCGCCGGAAACGGCACTCGTGCTCGTGCGGCAGCGAGGCAAGCACATGGCCGCGGCCGCCGCGGCGACACCGACCGGGATGAGTGCCGTTCTGGGCGGCGACGCCGACACCGTCGCCGCCGCGCTGGAGCAGCACGGTCTCGTCGCCGCCAACGTCAACACGGCCGGACAGGTCGTCGCCGCCGGATCGCTGGACGCGCTGGCTGCGTTGGCCGCCGCGCCGCCGGAAGGGGCGCGCGTCCGTGCTCTCGACGTGGCCGGCGCGTTCCACACGCCCTACATGGAAAGCGCTCGCGACGCGCTCACCGACATCGCCGCTGCCGCGCCGTACGCCGATCCGCGGCTGCGGTTGCTGGGCAACGGTGACGGTGCCGTAGTCACGCACGGCGCCGACGTCGTACGCCGCCTCGTCACGCAGGTCGCGCAACCGGTCCGGTGGGACCTGTGCATGCAGACCATGAAAGATCTCGGAGTCACGGCCGTCATCGAACTGCCACCGGCCGGCACTCTGGTCGGACTCTTCAAGCGGGCGATGCCGGACGTGCAGACACTCGCCATCAAGACACCGGACGATCTGGTGGCGGCACGCGCGCTGGTCGAGGCGCATGCCCATCTGCTGAGCGAGCCCGCGCCGTCGTGGCGGCTGGCCGTCGCACCCGTGGCAGGCACCTTCCGACCGCGCGATGTCGACGCGGGCGCCGAAGTTGCCGCCGGGGACGTCGTCGGGATGGTGGTTTCCAACCGCAGCGAAGCCACGATCGAGGCCGCCCACGGCGGAGTGCTCATCGAGTGGCTCGCCCACGACGGCGATCCGGTGGCCCCCGGACAGCCGGTCGCCCGACTGCACCCCGTCCCGGAGCCCGTCGCGCTATGAGAACACCGCAGACCGTCGCGCACTCGCGGATCGCCGCCATCGGCGAGCACCGTCCCGCCGCGACCTTGTCCAACGACGAACTCGCCGCCCGGGGCGTCGACACCAACGACGAGTGGATCCGCACCCGCACCGGCATCCAGCGCCGGCACGTCGCCGGCCCGGACGAGACGGTCGTCTCGATGGGCATCGAGGCCGCGGCCAAGGCACTTGCCAACGCGGGTCTCGGCGGCCATGACATCGACCTGGTCGTGCTCGCGACGTGCACCATTGCGCGGCCGATCCCCGGCGGGTCAGCGCGAATTGCAACCGGCATCGGCGCGGCCGGCGTCGGTGCGTTCGACGTCAACGCCGCCTGCGGCGGGTTCTGCTACGCCTTGTCGGTCGCGAGTGACGCGATCCGCGTCGGCAACGCCCAGCGCGCGGTCGTCGTGGGCAGCGAGAAGCTCACCGACTTCCTCGACTGGCCGGACCGCGGCACCTCGATCCTGTTCGGCGACGGAGCCGCGGCGGTCGTGGTCGAGCGCGCCGACGAGCCCGGCATCGGGCCGGTGGCGTGGGGCAGCGACGGCGACCAGTACGACAGCGTGTGGATCCCCGAGGACGACTGGGCGATCCGCATGGACGGCCCCGCCGTCTTCCGTTGGGCGACCACGCAACTCGCGCCGGTTGCCCGCCGCGCCTGCGAGCTCGCCGGCGTCGAGCTGTCCGACCTGGCCGCGTTCGTGCCGCACCAGGCCAACGTGCGCATCATCGACGGCCTGGTGCGAGGCTTGAAGCTGCCGGACACCGTCGCGGTCGCCCGCGACATCGCAACGACGGGCAACACGTCATCGGCATCGGTGCCGCTCGCGCTGGCGAGTCTCATCAACGCCGGATCCGTCTCGAGCGGCGACCTTGCGTTGCTCCTCGCGTTCGGAGCCGGGCTCACCTACGCCGGTCAAGTCGTCCGAGTCCCGTAAATCCCTGAAAAACCCGTAAATCCCTGAAAACAAGGAGAGAAGGAACATGCCACAGCAGGAGATCCTCGCGCAGCTCGCGCAGATCGTGAACGAGATCGCGGGTGTTCCGGTCGCCGACATCACGCCGGAGAAGACCTTCCTCGACGACCTCGACGTCGACTCGCTGTCGATGGTGGAGATCGCCACCGCGGCCGAGGACAAGTGGGGCATCCGGATCCCCGACGACGACCTCAAGGAGCTCAAGACCGTCGGTGACGCCGTCAACTACATCGAGAAGGCCGGCGTCGCTGCATGAGTTCCACCCCGATGCGCGTGCTTGTCACCGGGCTGGGGGCGACGACGCCGCTCGGCGGTGACGTCGCCTCGACCTGGGACGGCCTGTTGGCCGGTCGGTCCGGCGTACGACGTCTCACTGGCGACTGGGTCGCGGACCTGCCGGTGCAGATCGGCGCGCCGGTCGCGGTCGAACCAACCGAGGTGCTCGACCGGGTCGAGGCGCGCACCCTCGACCGGTCGCAGCAGTTCGCGCTGGTTGCCGCCCGTGAGGCGTGGCGGGACGCCGGCTTCGGACCGGATCTCACCATCGAGCCGGAACGGCTGGCGGTCGTGGTCGCAAGCGGCATCGGCGGTGTGCTGACGTTGCTCGCGCAGTACGACGTGCTGCGCGAGCGCGGCGCGCGTCGGGTGTCACCGCACACGGTGCCGATGCTCATGCCCAACGGTCCTGCCGCGACGGTCGGGCTCGAGTTGACCGCCCGCGCCGGTGTGCACACCCCGGTATCGGCCTGCGCGAGTGGTGCCGAGGCCATCGGCTTGGCGCTGGACATTCTTCGAGCCGGCCGCGCCGATGTCGTCGTCGCCGGCGGCACCGAGGCGGCGATCCACGCGCTGCCCATCGCCGGGTTCGCGGCGATGCGAGCGCTGTCGATGCGCGACGTCGATCCCGAGCAGGCGTCACGGCCTTATGACAAGGCGCGCGACGGCTTCGTCCTGGGCGAAGGATCCTCGGTGCTCGTGCTCGAGACGGAAGAGCACGCCCGTGCGCGCGGCGCGCGGGTTTACGCCGAGCTCGCCGGCGCCGGCATGAGTTCCGACGCGTATCACGTCGCCGCACCGGAGCCGACCGGTGCGGGCGCGGCACGAGCTCTCTCGCTCGCGCTGCGCGATGCGGGACTGACTCCCGACGACCTGTCGCACGTCAACGCGCACGCGACGTCGACGCCGCTCGGCGACGTCGCCGAGGCCGCGGCGTTGCGCACGGCGCTCGGTGATGCCGCCGCCCGTGTCAACGTGACGGCGACCAAGTCGTGCACCGGCCACTTGCTGGGCGCCGCCGGTGCACTCGAAGCGGCGGTCACCGTGCTGTCGCTGCACAACAAGGTGGTTCCGGCAACACGCAATCTGGACGACCCCGACGATGACGTCGGTCTCGACGTCGTACGGATGTCACCCCGTGAGCTGCCGGCCGAGACAGCAGCACTGTCGAACTCATTCGGGTTCGGCGGACACAACGTCACTCTCGCCTTTCGGAGTTGCGCGTGACGATCGTCGAAACACGTCCGGAGATTCAACTCTCGCGCCAGCGCGACACCCGTGACCCCCGCCAGCGCATCGAGGCACTTTGCGACCCCGACTCGATCGAGCTGCTCGCCGCGACGGCCGGCAGCGGCATGGTCACTGCGCGGGGTCGCGTCGACGGCGGCGACGTGGTCGTGTTTGCCTCCGACCCGACCGTGCAAGGCGGCGCGCTCGGGCGCGAAGGCTGCGGCGACGTCGCCGCGGCCTATGACCTCGCGTTGCGCCTGCACTGCCCGATCGTCGGCATCTGGCACTCCGGCGGTGCACGGCTCGCCGAAGGTGTCGCGTCGCTCGACGGGGTCGGGCAGATCTTCGCCGCGATGACGCGCGCGTCCGGCCGGGTGCCGCAGATCTCCGTCGTGCTGGGCCCGGCAGCGGGCGGCGCGGCATATGGGCCGGCGCTGACCGACGTCGTGATCCTCGGGCCGCAGGGACGCGTGTTCGTCACGGGTCCCGACGTGGTCCGCAGCGTCACCGGTGAGGACGTCGACATGTTGCGGCTCGGCGGTCCCGAAGCGCACGGACGGCGCAGCGGTGTCGTGCACGTCGTCTCGGAGTCCGACGACGAAGCACTGCAGCGCGCGCGTCAGGTCACGTCGCTGCTCGGCGGTCACCACCGGCTCGGGGCGGTCGAAGACCGACCACTGGCCGACATGCTTCCGGACAACCCGCGCCGCGCCTACGACGTGCGCCCGCTGGTGGATCATGTCCTCGACGGACCCGGCGTCGAGCTGCACCCGCGCTGGGCACCCAACATCGTCACGACACTCGGGTGGTTCGGCGGTCTCGCCGTCGGTGTCATCGCCAACAACCCGTTGCGGCTCGGCGGTTGCCTCGATGCCACGTCGGCGGAGAAGGCGGCGCGCTTCGTGCGGATGTGCGATGCATTCGGCCTGCCGCTGATCGTGCTCGTCGACGTCCCCGGCTACCTCCCCGGTGTCGGGCAGGAGTGGGACGGCGTCGTACGACGGGGCGCGAAGCTGCTGCACGCGTTCGCGGAGGCAGTCGTGCCGCGAGTCACCGTCATCACGCGCAAGGCCTACGGCGGCGCCTACATCGCGATGAACTCACGCTCGCTGGGCGCGACGAAGGTGGTCGCGTGGCCGGGCGCCGAGGTTGCGGTCATGGGTGCAGTCGCGGCGGTGCGGATCCTGCACCGGCGCAAGCTCGCGGAAGCGCCGGCGGAGTGCGTCCCGGCGCTCGAGCAGGAGCTCGCTGCCGAGCACGAGAAGCTCTCCGGTGGCCTCGGCCGCGCCGTCGAGCTCGGCGTGATCGACGGCGTTGTCTCCCCGGAGCGCACTCGCGCAGTCATTGCCGAAGCGCTGCAGGCGGCGGGGGCCGCACGTGTCCGCGGGGAGCATGGCAACATCCCCCTGTGACGCAATGGCTCGATCGCGACGGTGTCCGCATCGCCTACGACGTCCGGCCCGGGCCGGCGGATGCACTGCCGCTGCTGCTGACCCACGGCTACGGCTCGTCGTTGGCGATGTGGGCGCCGAACCTCGACTCTCTCAGCGCCCGGCGCACCGTGATCAGCTGGGACATGCGCGGGCATGGTGAGAGCGACTCGCCGGACGATCCTGCCGCCTACTCGCATGCGCTGACCGTCGAAGACATGGTGGCGGTGCTGGACGCATGTGACGCACCGGCCGCGGCCGTCGGTGGCTTGTCGCTCGGTGGGTTCATGTCGTTGGACTTCTACCGCAGCCACGCCGACCGTGTGCGTTGCCTGCTGCTGTTCGACACCGGTCCCGGCTTCAAGAAGGACGAGTCCCGGCAGGGCTGGAACGACTATGCGATGTCCACCGCCGCCCGCTATGACGAGCGCGGTCTCGACGCGTTGTCCACGAGCCCCGAAGCGCGACGCGGCAAACACAACCCTGCCGGGCTGGCGCACGCCGCGCGCGGCATGCTGGCGCAGCGCGACGCCGGCGTCATCTCGTCACTGCCCGACGTCGGCGTACCGACGCTGGTGCTGGTCGGTGCCGACGACAAGTCGTTCCTAGCTGCAGCGGACTACATGTCGACGACGATCCCGAAGGCCGAAAAGGTCGTGCTCGCCGACGCCGGCCACGCCGCCAACATCGACCAGCCAGAAGCATTCAACGACGCGGTCAACGACTTCCTCAGCCGCTACGCGTGATCCCTCGGATCAGCGCAACTGTTTGACGAGGCGGGCGGGCGCGACCGCGCGGTAGGCGTCTTCGACAACTTCTTTCAACTCGTCCCAGTCGACGTCGCCGTCGAGGCGGACGCCGATCCAGCCGCGATGTCCGACGTACGGCGGCCGGAAATAGCGATCCGACGACGCAATGAGCGCTTCCTGCGCGCCTTGCGGCGCGGCGCACCACAGGTGAGGCGCTTCGTGGTCATGGTGCCCGTTGGGCCAGAGCATGACGAACTGCTTGCGCACGAAGAACGCCGGCGCGCCGTGACTCGGTTTCTCCGACACTTCGGGCAGCGCCAGGCACATCGCGCGAACGCGTTCCTCGATCTCCCGACTTGTCCGCACGTGGCGACCTTATGGGCTCACCACAGGCTGACAACTCCCCTATGGTGGCGGCGTGAATCAGGCCCGGCTGTTCGTCGTCGGTGGTGCTGTCGCCCTCGTCGGCGTCGTGCTCTTGGTGTTCGAAGTCGTGCGCACTGTCGGCTCCAACACCCTCGGCGGCGCAGGCACCGCCCTGCTCTGGGTCGGTTTGGGCCTGTTCGCTGCCGGCGCCGTCCTGGTCACCTGGGCGGTGGTTGGCGGCGACTTGTCAGACGCTGACGTCGCTATAGCGACACCACCGTCTGACAACTCTGGTGAGACGACAGCCCCCTAGACAGCAGCAGAGAGCCAGCGCACGGGGGCGCCGTCGCCGGCTTGACGGTAGGGCTCGAGTTCGTCGTCCCAGGCAGTGCCGAGCAGTCGGTCCACCGACTGCCGCAGCGACGCGATGTCGGCGGCACACGCGACCGCGGTACGCAGTCGGTCCTCCTGCACGAGTACGTCGCCGTTGCCGCTCATCGTCGCGCGGAACACACCGAGGTCGGGCGACATCGAATAGCGCTCACCGTCGTAGCCGTCGCTCGGCTCCTCGGTGATCTCGCACCGGATCAACGGCCAGTCGCGCAGCGAAGCGGCGATGCGGCCGGCGGTGCCCGCCGGACCGCGCCAACCGGTCTGCGCGCGCAGGCAGTCGGGGGCCAGCGGCTGCACGTCCCACTCCAGCCGCACCGGTATGCCAAGCACGCCGGCGACGGCCCACTCGACGTGCGGGCGCAGCGCCGGCGGGCATGTGTGGACGAACAGCATCCCACGAGCAGCCACCGTGGCCTCCTTGGTCCGAGGGTCGGCTTCCCCACCTACCTCGAGCCCCGTCGACCGATCTGGTCACGCTGCTACGCGATGCTTACCCATTGTGCCTCATCAGTCACACCAGCACCACCACTTCGGCGGTTCTCGGCCCGGCGAATCCCGGAACGATGCCCGGTATGAGCGAGAGAATCCAGATCCAGCCGCCGGCTGAGGGTGCGCATTTACGAGGAGTTCCCGCTCGACACCGTCGCCTCGCGGTTCCCCGACTTCCCGAACGAGCTGCGCATGCGGTTGGCCAGCTGAGAACCGTCCCGGGGGTCCGTTGTCTGCAGCTCGTGGACGACCGGTGAGCGGTCGAGGGTGACGATGCCGATGACGAGCAGCGCGATGCCGAGAGCCTCGAACACCAGCGCGGACGGCGACGTCGAGACCGTCTCGCCGAACGCGAAGACGCCGATGAGAACCGCGACGGTCGGCTCCATCGCGTCCATGATCGGCAAGCTCGCCGGCAGCGGACCCGCCTGGAAGGCGCTCTGCTGGACGATCGCTCCACTGACGGCGACGAACGCCATCGCGTAGGGCTGCCACGAGCTGAAGAACACGCTCGCACCCTGACCGAGAAGGTGGGTCGACGCCTTGGTCAGCGCCGCGAGTAGCCCGAAGGCGGCCCCCGCGGCGAACCCGTACGCCGATGCCCGCAAGGGCCCCCGCACGGCGCGGCCGGTGAGGATCCCGAGCGCCATGAAGCCACCGACGGCGATGAGAATGAGGATCCAGCGGTCGAAGGTCGCCTGCGGCAGGCCCTCACTCGGCGAGGCCGCGGCGAGGAAACAGGCAAGGCCGACGCCGACGCTGATCGTGCCGGCCCACTCCTGCCGGCCGAGCCGATGTCCGCGCCAGCGCACGGCGAGCGGCACGGCGACCAGCAGGCCGGTGACGACGATCAACGGCTGCACCAGCGCGAGCGGGCCGAATGCCAGGGCGACCGCCTGCAAGCCGAACGACCCGAAGTCCGAGGTGATCCCGATCTGCCACTGCCGCCGTTTGGCCAGGTCGACGAGCAGTCGCCAGGACAGCGAGACGCTGGCGGGCGCCTGGCGGGCCGCGTTCTGCTGCAGCACGGATCCGACGGCAAACGCCGCCCCCGCGGCGAGCGCCGCCGTCACCGACAACCACAGCACCTGAAGGCCCCCTAACTTCTATCTTCAGGTGACGGCCATACCCTGCCAGTACCCGGTACGCCCCGGTCCCGGAAGGGAACCGACAAGTTCATGGTCCTCCTGCTGGCGTTCGCCGCGTCGCTCTGCTTCGCGGCGGCCTACGTCTTGCAGTATCACGAGGCCCACGAGGCGCCGCGTCGTCTTTTTCTTTCCCCCCGATTGCTGGTCGAACTAGCCCGCCATCGCATCTGGCTCGGCGGGATCGCCGCGATGCTCGTCGGCGACGCCCTTCAGGCGGTCGCGCTGGGTAACGGGAGCCTGGCCGTCGTCGAGCCGATCTTGACAACGAGCCTGCTGTTCGCGCTGCCGCTGTCGGCGTGGTGGCGACGAGAACGGCTTCGCCGCACGGAGTGGATGGGCGCCATCATGGTCAGCGCCGGCCTCGGCGTCGTCCTCGGTGTCGGCTCACCGACGGCGGGCAACGCCGACATGCCGGCGTACCAGTGGCTGCTCGTCACGCTCACGTCCTGGGGTCTTGCCAACATCCTGGTGGCGGCCGGGCAGCGCACGCCGTGGCCGTCTTACCGCGCCGCCCTCATCGGCGGGGGCGCCGGCGTGCTGTTCGGCCTGCAGGACGCGTTGACGCGCTACTGCCTGCACTGGATCGGCAAGGACTTCGGGCACCTGGTGCTGTCGTGGCAGCCCTACGTCCTGCTGGTGACCGCGATCTACGGGTTGACGCTGGCGCAGTCGGCGTACGAAGCCGGGTCGCTTTCGGCATCGCTGCCGACGATGGCGATCGGCGAGCCGGTGATCGGCATCCTCATCGGACTCGTCGCGCTGGACGAGCACCTCGCTGCCGACCCGGTGTCGCTGGCGTTCGAGGCGGCCGGCGCCGCGGTCATGTTGTGGGGCGCCTGGCTCCTGGCTCGTTCGCCGTTGGTGTGCGGCGTCGGTCATCGGAGTGCGTGGCAGCGTTTGGAGGATAGGGCTCTGCATCGGGAGCGGGTGCCGGCCGAACCGTGACCGGCGGCACCTCCACCAGCGCGTAGGTGCCGGACGCGATCTCGATCCCGTGTTCGGCGAACGCGTCGGCGATGCCTTCGGCGATGTCGCTCTTGACCCGCCGGATCTCGTGGGTCGGCACCACGAAACGGATCGCGAGTTCGATCCAGTTGCTGGTGATCTTGTAGAACGCCTCTGGCTCCAAGCTGACCTCGTCGGCGGGCACGAAGTAGCGCCGGCGCAGTTGTCGCAGCGAATGCGGACCGACGTCGATGCGGCCGTCGGTGGTTCGTCGTACGACGTCCAGCGCGATGCGTTCGGCCAGCGCACGATCGGCGTCGTACTTCAGCGGAAGCTGCAGCTCCTCCCAGATGAACGGGAAGTCACGGCTGTAGTTGTAGACCGGCTCGTCGAACACCGCGCCGTTGGTGACGGTGACGACGCGGCCGGTGTATTGCCGGGCCTGCACCCACATCGGCACACCGCTGTCCTCGTCGCCGGCGGGCTGACCCATCTCCAGGATCGTCGTGCGCAGGAAGCCGAGGCCGATCACGTCACCGCGGACGCCGCCCATGACGATCCGGTCGCCGATCGCGAAGACGTCGCCGCGCAGAATCAGGAAATAGCCGGCGATCGACGTGACGGCCTTCTGCAACGCGAACGCAAGTGCAGCGGTCAGCACACCGAGCGCGGCGGCGGCGTGCAGACCGTTGTCGAACCAGATCGAGATCAGGCCGAGCACGACGATCACCGCTGTTGCGAGGTTGATGCCCTGCCGTGTCCAGAACCGCCCGCGGGTGTGCTCGCGGCCGCGCAGCACCGTCACGACGAACCAGCGAGCGAACCAACGCAACAGCACGATTGCGGCCATGAAGACCGCCGTGTAGAGCAGCTTCGTCGCGGTGTGCATGTCGACACCGACGAGCCGGACACCACCGCTCGCGATCACGACCCAGACGTACCCTGTCGTCGTGCAGGTGCACCTTCACAACCCGAAGCGCGACGTCGAGGTGACCGGCCCGCTGCGGGTGACCGACCTCGTGCGTCAGCTCGGCCTCAACCGCGAGTCCGTGCTCGTCATCCGAGGCGACAGCCTGGTCACCGGTGACGTGACCCTCGCCGACGATGACGCGGTGGAGATCCGCCCGGTCATCTCCGGCGGCTGAGCATGAAGTGCAAGCCCTGCGGCGAGCAGGCCGTCATCGAAGTACGACGGCACCGGGCTGCCTTCTGCCGCGACTGCTTCCTGCACCACTGCCGGGAGCAGGCGCGCCGCGCGATCAGCTCGCACCAGATGATCCGTCACAGCGAACGCGTGCTCGTGGCGATCTCCGGCGGCAAGGACTCCCTGGCGCTCTGGGACATCCTGGTCGAGCTCGGCTACCAGGCCGACGGTGTCTACCTCGGGCTCGGCATCGGTGACTACAGCGACACCAGCCGGACCTACGCCGAGAAATACTCCGCGGATCGCGGCCTGACGTTGCATGTGGTCGACATCCCGACCGAGCACGGCTTCGCGATCCCGGACGCAGCGCGGGCAACCAAGCGCGTCCCCTGCTCGGCCTGCGGCTTGTCGAAGCGGCATCTGCTGAACAAGGCCGCGCTGGACGGCGGCTATGCCGTGCTGGCCACCGGTCACAACCTCGACGACGAGGCGGCCGTGCTGTTCGGCAACGTCATGCAGTGGAACGTCGGCTACCTCGCCCGGCAGCGGCCGATGCTGCCCGAGACCGAAGGCTTCGCCCGGCGGGTGAAGCCACTGATCCGGCTCGGCGAGCGCGAGACTGCGGCGTACTGCCTGCTGGCCGGGATCGACTACATCATCGAGGAGTGCCCGATGGCGGCGGGCAACCGGCATCTGCGCTACAAGGAGACGCTCAACGAGATCGAGGAGCGGTCTCCGGGCGCGAAGACGGCCTTCTATATGCAGTTCCTCGAGCACATGCTGCCCGTGCTGGACTCCGTGGCCGAGTCCGAACACGACCTGGTCGGCGAGTGCAGCCGCTGCGGCGCGCCCAGCACGTCGGACGTTTGCGCCTTCTGCAAGCTGGTCGAGCGCAGTGCCAACACCCCCGCGTGATCATGGCGTTGTCGGCCTGCGAATGTCATGATCACGCGCCTGGGCGCGGACAACGCCATGATCACCGAGCGCTCCCGCTAGTTTGATCACGTGCGCTACCTGCTCCTCCTCATCGTCGCGGCCATCTTCCTGACCGGTCTGGTGTGGTGGGTGCTGTTCGTCGTCAATGCCGTCCGCGGCAACCTGCGCCGTCGCTGACCGCAGCCGTGCGATCCCCGGCGCGGTTGCGCGTCGCCGCAGCCGCCTGCCCGTTGCTGGTAGCCGCCTGCCTGTTGCTGATCTCCGGCTGCAGCGGCGGCAGCGCCGCCCCGACGCGGGGCAAGCCTGACCTGGCCGGCTTCCTGCGGTTGCCGGTCGCCACACCCACCGCCTGCAACGCCAAGCAGGCCGGCGCGACGGTCGGGCGGCGATCTCCCTGGGTCGGAACCGTCGACGTCTCCGTGTTCCTCAAGACCACGGCGGCGCCGGACGTCGTACGGGGAGTCGGTGACCAGCTGCGCGCGCTGCCGCCGGTCGCCACCGTGTTCTTCGAGTCAGCGGCCCAGGCCTATGCGGAGTTCCAACGGCTCTACACCTGCAGCGCGGACATCCCGGCCAAGGCAGTTCCGGCGTCGTACCGGCTGGTCCTGCACCCGCTCACCCGGACCGAACGCGACGATCTGGTCACGCAGATCCGCAAGCTCAACGGTGTCGAGTCGGTGTCGTGCGACCCGTCGAGTCCGTGCCTGCCCAGCTGAGTCGTGTCAGCCGGCAAGGCCGAGATGGCGGCGGGCGACCTGCTCCACCTCGCCGAGCTGGGGCTCGTGCCCCCGGGATGCCGCCAGGGCCACGGCGGCGGTCCGGACCACCCGGATCACGTCGACGACGGGCACGTTCACGGCCTCTTCGGACAGTCGCAAGGTCAGCACCAGGAAGCTCGTGGACAGACGATCGCGGTCGTCTTCCGCTGGCACCGCTGCTCCCCCCGCTGACACAGGACCGTGGCTGGGACAGGCCTGCCGGGGAAGTTCGATCCGACAGCCACCAACTCCTGCCGATTTGGTCAGGGAAGTTCGTGGAGTGATGCGGGCAGACGGCGGGTAGTCGCTCCGGCATGACCGTGCCTCGCCTGGACGACTCGCCGATTCCGCCCGTCACTCCGGACCGCCGTCGACGAGCCGCGCTTGTCGTCTGCGGCCGCGCCGAAGACCGGGACGCGGCCCGTCTCCTCCTGGACGCGTTAGGTCTGCTGGACGACCCCGAGATACGGCGTTAGCGGCGGCTAGCGGCGGCCGGTTAGCGGCCCAGCGCGCCGCGCGGCGTCGAGCCGGTGACGCGGCCGCGACGCGACCCGGAGAAGATCGCCACCGCACCCGCGGAGACGCCGATCTCGATCAGGATCGTGGCCAGGTGCCCGATGCCGGCGGCGCGCCCGATGATGCCGCCGATGAGCGAGCCGGCCCAGCCGCAACAGATCGTGGCGAGGATGCCGATCGGCTGGTGACCCGGGACGATCAGGCGCCCGAGCGCGCCGAAGATGATCCCGACGATGGCCGTCCAGATCACCAAGCCGATCGCCCAGCCGATGAGCGGCAGCACCACGAAGACGATGACCAGCAACGCGAACACGGCCAAAATCACGTCTTCAGAGTAGTCCGCCGCCTACTCTTTGCCCATGACCTTGACCCGTCGTGTGGCTGTGCTCTGCGCCACAGCAGGGCTGGCCTTCGGCGGGCTCACTGCCACCGCCAATGCCGATAGCGCCTCCCATCGATTGCACCAGGCAAAGGCGAGGGCCGCCCGGCTGGACGCGGCCGCGAAGCGTGAAGCCGGACAAATCCGGGCAGCTCAGGCCAAGCTCGCCTCGCTCGATGCCCAAGCCAACAAAGCCCTCGCGGCGCTGCAGGCCGCGGCGCAGTTCGCGGCGAAGATGCAGGCCGCCCAGCAGACTGCCGAGGCCACACTCGCTGCCGCGAACCAACGAACCGAGCAGGCCCGCGGCACTCTCGACCAGCTCGCGGCCAACGCCTACCGCAGCCAGGCGTCCGGCGGCAGCTTCGCCGCCACCCTGAGCCTGGTCGACACCAGCGACCCGTCGACCATCGTGGAAGGGCTCAACCTTCTCGACCAGGTCGGCAAGACGCAGTCGCAGGCCCTGGACGAGCTGCGCCTGGCCGAAGGGCAGCAACACCGTGCCACCGTCGTTGCCGCGCAGGCCACGTCGGCCGCGATGCAAGCCGAGCAGGGGGCTCAGACCGCGAAGCGAGCCGCGGACTCGCTGGTCACCCAGCAGCAGTCGACGATCCGCAGCCTGAACGCACTGCTCGCCGGCACCCGGGCTGCCGCCGCCAGTGCGCACCGTACGGCGAAGGCGCTTGCCAAGCAGATCGCGGCCGCGCGGGCCCGCGCCGCTGCGATCCGACGTGCGCAGGCGCTCGCCGCCCGCACCATGCCCGTCGCCGGTTGCGACGGCGGCAGCGTCGGCGGCTACCCGAACGGCGAGCTGCCGGTCGCGGCGTTGTGCCCCTTGTGGGGGGCGCCCGGCGAGATGCTGCAAGCCGCCGCCTCGGCCGCGTTCAACCGCATGAGCCAGGCCTTCAACGGCGCGTTCGGTGAGCCGTTGTGCGTGACCGCGTCTTACCGCACGTACGAGCATCAGGTCGAGCTCTACGCAACGATGCCGGCCGGCTACGCCGCCGTGCCCGGCACGTCCAACCACGGCTGGGGTCTGGCCGTCGACCTGTGCGGCGGCATCCAGGTCGACAACTCACCAGAGCACCAGTGGCTGCTCGACCACGCCGCCGTGTTCGGCTGGTTCCACCCCGCCTGGGCGATGCCGGGTGGCGCAGGACCGCACGAGCCCTGGCACTGGGAGTACGCCGGGTAAGGATTCGCCGAGGTTCGCTAGAGTACGTTTCCGCAGGTCAGGCCCCCGACCGGACGTCAGGGAACGGTGCCGAACGTCCACGGACCCGGCGCAACTGCAACCACAACTGCAACCACGTGCTCTAGGGCATCGAAGTCGGCGAATTGGTGGTGTGCGTCTAGCGTCAGCCCTGTGGATGACACGCCCGGGCAGGAAGCCCGCAGCCACGGCCGGGGAAATAGTCATTGGCCCCTGCTACGTTCACGCCATAGGAGGCCCGACAGGGAATCCGGTGAGCCGCAGGCCCCGCCCTTGAGCGGGGCTTGTGTGCATCTAGGGGTACCAGTAGTCGTCGTGGTACACCCGAGGCGTTATGCGCTCCCACAGCCGCTCGTTCGCCCGTTTGGCCCGATCATCACGGTCGGCGCCACTCATCATGCGGCCCTTTAGGTAAGCGATCATGTCGGCCGCTTGGACGAGCCGACTGGCATGCGAGGGCGCGAAGTGGATCGTGTCCACGATGTTGGTCAGGCGGCGGGCTCTCCACCCTGGCGTGCTTTGTCGTTGATAACGCCACAGGTCGCGCCGGTACTCGTTGGCGCGATCGACCTCATCAGCGATTACGAGGGCTGACTGGTCTGCGTTGGCAGCGAAGATGTCGACCCGCTCAAGTAGGTGCTGAAGCACGACCGTGTGCGGGTGGTGCGGGTAGGTATAGCGCTCATTCAGTCGGTGCACATGCACGCCTCGAATCATGATCTTCACGTCGTAGGAAGAGATCGCGTCGAACGTGCCGTTGTAGATGCCGATCCGCGCCCGGACCATTGGAGCGAGCGGTCGCCAGTCGTCCTTGCCTTGTAGCAGTGCATGGCCGTGTAGTTCGGCCCTGGCTTCGATGCCCGCGTAGCTTTCTGCCGCATTCTCAACCACCGCGTCCAAGGCCGACGACAATGGGCCAAGGACGTTCTCGGGACACACCAGCGCCGCGATCCAGTAGATCGGCCACTTCGCGTCATACGACTCGTCCACGTAGGCAAGAAGCACAAACCGGGACGCTACGACGCCTAGCCCCGCGTCGCGCCGTCGCCCTCGCACGTGGTTGGACGGACCCGCTGCTCACGCGTCGGCGCCGACTCGATCCAGGCGATGAGATCCTCATGGCTGATGACCGGACGGCTAGTCACGTAGCGGACCCGCAGGGCACCCGACCGGTAGGCAGCGCGGATGGTCGTCTCACCGACGCGCGCGAACCGGGCCGCCTCTGACGGCTTGTAGTACGCCTGCGGCTCCATCAGAGGAAACCTCCTAGACGTCGCGATGTGCCTTGATCCAGCGGCGCACGTCCGCAGCGTCCCAGATGTGGCCGGCCACTAGCCGGGCGACAGGCTCGGGGAAGTCGGGGCGCTGGGTGATCTGGTGCACCCGCTGCCGGGAGACGCCCATCAGCTCGGCGATCTCGGCGGTGCCCATCAACTCCTGCGCCACGCCGCCAGACGCTATGCAGGAACGGTGCTTGACGACTGCCAAGGGGTACGGCAGTCTGCGTCCCGCAAGCTTCCCCAAACGTAAGACGGCCCCGCCCGAAGGTGACACGACGGGCGAGGCCTCGGTCCAACACCTTTGCAGGAGGTGATGGCGCCGTGGGAGCGATCTTTCCACGGTTCCCCGTCGAGGGCACCGAAGTCCCGACAGTCGGCTGTCTGCGGTCGGACGCCTCCTGCACCATCCAGCGGCGGGAGGACGCACGCATGGCAACAACTGGCACCATCACGACGGCGCACAACAAGACCCCACGATGGGTCGCGCCGCCCATCAACGTCCGCGAAGAAGACCGCTACGCCCCAGACGCGCAACTGGCGGTCGCCAATGACGGCACGCCGACGCTGTACCTGAGGCCGGGGCTCGTCTCGCCCCGTGCGTTCGTCGCATTGGTGCTGGCGCTCGGCGCCTCCTCGGTAGAGAGGGGCTGATCGTCGTGCGCCTGCGAATCGTTGAGGGGCTACAGGACGACGCGCGGCTCTACACGGACCCGGACGGCATCACCGTCGTCGCGGTCCCACCTGACCTGCTGTCACCCCACGCCGAGCGCGTCGTCCGGCACGTGCTCGGTCTACTCGGGGAGAAGCCCGAGAAGGTAGCCGTGTACGGCGTCCCGGAGCAGACCGGGGCGACGCGATGAACGGCACAGACCTCGCCCGGCCGATCATCCCCGACCGGCCGCGTATCGAGACTGAGGTCGTCACGCTGTACGACCTCACCGACCTTGAAAGGACGGACCAGACGACCGCTCTAGAGATCACGACCTTCCGGCACGGCAAGGAGGCGGCCTACGTCTACGTCGAGGACAGTGGCCACGAGCAAGGACTGATGCGACTCCTGCCGGACGAGGCGCGCCGCGTGGCTGAGGCGCTCACGGTCGCGGCGGACGAGGCCGAGAAACTCGACCGGATCGACTTGGAGTGCAGCGCATGAGTCCCGAGACCGAAACCGATCCTGCGAGGGCGGAACGTTCGTTCTGCCCGGACTGGTGCATCGCCGACCATGAGGAGCTTGCGGTCATGGCACCGGGGTTGAACAGTCACTGGCGCCCGATCGCGGAGGCCTGCGGCGACTTCGACACCGTGGGATGGGACAGCATCATGGTCGAGCACCCAGCCGAGGCTGCTTGGCCGGTGATTCACCTCAACGCGTACACGGCGCGCGTCACGCTCTCACCCGCGCAGGCTCGTTCGGTAGCTGCGTTCCTGATCCGCGCGGCGGACATGATGGAGAGGACGGGCTAGCGGCATACTCGTCACAGCGGCCCGTCGTGCCCCCGTGCGGCGGGCCGCTGTCATGTGTCCCTAGCTGATGTTGCGGCTCGCGCTATGTCAGCCGCACCGGTCTGAAGCTGGTCCTGGTCACTGAGAAGATGAATGGGCCGGGTTCGTCGTAGACGCGCTCAATGCGCGGCCACCAATGGAACAGCAGCGCCATCTGCGCCCACGTACCGGTCGCGTCCTTGCCGGCGAAGGCGACCATCTTGCCGCCGCTCTCGCGAACAGCGTCGATCTCTGCGCGGTGTCCCTGGATGTTCGAGTCGCGGGTGATGATGAGCCAGCCGCAGGCCGCGACCTTCGGGATCCACTCCGGATCCTTCGCCTTCGGCGTCGAGATCAGGCAGGGCGGTCGACTCCGTTTGTGCAGAACGCCGCCGGGGTCACCGGGATACGTGCAGTCGTGGCGAATCTGCACGATGACCTTCGCCAAGCCGAGCACGTCGGCATCGAAGTAGTAGCGGACGTCCGCAGGTTTGGCGCGGGTCACGCCGCGCGGGCGGCATTCTCGTAGGCCAGTGCCCAGCGGACGTCCTTGACGGTCACGTCGAAAGCTGCGGCGACCTCTGCGACGTCTTCACCGGCTTCTACGTGCTCCCAAAGCACCTCAGTGCTGATCCCGCCGACGGATGGCCGCCCGAACCGGAGGGTGGGTTGCATGACGACGGGGGACTTCGCGTCGGCGGCCGGACGCCAGGCGGTCGCGATGTCGCCATCCCACTTCACGCGCTGTAGGAAGGACTCGGAGGGCGCCGTCAGCAGCAGTTGATCATTAGCGAAGGCAACGAGCCAGAAGTCAGGGTCTAGCCCCGCTTCCACCTGCGCATCCCAGACCAGTTGCCGGCCGCTTGCATAGGGACGCCGGTCCGCCAGCGGGTACGGCACATCGAACCGCTCGCGCAAGGTGTCGATGAACTGTCGCAGCTCGGCCATGGGCACTTGGTGCTTGCGCCGGTACTCGCGCAGCACCCCGGCTTCGACGAACTCTGCCCAGGTCACAGGTACCGGGCCGCCCTTGGGTTCAAGTCGAATGACCGGTCGGTAGTACCTGCTCGACGTCTGCTTGCCCTCGAGCCAATAGTGCAATGTGCCTTGAGGCACGCTGAGGAGGCGAGCGGCCTCGGCTTCCGAGTACATCTCGCGGTCAAGCACGGTCGGGTCAGCCATCGGACGCATCTTCGCACCTCATGCCGACGATTCGGGCCATAGGGCTCACAGGCTGAGCTCGAACTCAAGGCGGCGCATCGCTTTCGGCAGGCTCGTTTCCAACGGTGCCGGCGCGACCTGATGAACGTGCAGCTCGTGGACTTCCATGTGCCGGCCGCCACCGCTAGCGCCTGTCACTACCTGCGCGAACGTCTGCGCGGACATCACGGCTTCCGGCTCGCGTGTGCCGTTGTAGGCGAGGGTGTAGCCGGGTTGCAGCAGGCCACCCTGGTCGTAGGAGATGCCGAGCATGTCGCGTATCCCGTGGTCGGCGTCGGTGATCACACCGTTCGCGAGGTCACGGAACAGGCCGTGCGGCATCAGGCCGATCGCGGCGTGGATCGGAGCCTCGGCCGCGGACAGGGCCGGGCCGAGCGCGACGCCAGCAACATCCTTCGCCGCGCCACCCAAGAGGCCGCCTAGCGTGCCGAGCGCGCCGGTCAGGTCACCGAGGATGCCGCCGCCTTTCATGTGCACGGCGTGGCTGTTCCACGAGTGGATCGTCGCCGGACCCAACGCCCGCACCACCTCGGGACGTAGCACCGCCTCACCCGGCGACAGCATGGCGGGCACGATGTCGACGCCGGGACGGTAGCCAGGCACCACGCCACCGAACGCGAACAGGCCAGGCTTCCCCGGCGACGGATGATCCACAACCCCGGACGTCGGACTGCTACCACCGATCTTCGGGACCGTCGGGATAGCCGGCAGGTGGAACACACCGTGCAGCAGTTTGTTGATAATGCCGATGAAGTCGTCCAACAGCCCGATCACGTCGTTGATGCCGGCGACGAACAACCCTTTGATGCCGGCCCAGAGGCTCTGGACGCCGTCGGAGATGCCACCCCAGATGCCGTCGGCCGCGCTCTTGATCAGCCCCCACTCTTTCGACCAGATCTCGGAGACGACGGCCATGCCGGCGCCGATGATGGTCGACACGACGTTGATCGCGGTGCGGACAACACCCTGGATGATCTTCCACTCGCCGTCGAGGATGTCCTTGAATCCCTGCCAGATCTTCGACCACTTGCCGGTCAGGATGCCGGTGAAGATCTCGAAGATGCCTTGCAAGATCTTGAACGCGCCGGACAGGATCTCCGCGATCGCGCCAAACGCCGTTTTCAGGTGGTCGACGAGGTGTTGCCCGAACCGGTCCCACAGGTCCCGGACGGTGCCGACGACGGCGACGAACAGATCGCCCAACGCGCGGAGGACGGGGCCGACGTGGGTGTCGATCCAGTCGATGACAGTGCTGATCGCGTCCTTGATGTCGCCCCAGTGGTCACGGAACTCCTTCAGCACCGGGGACACGACGGCGCTGATGTCGTGCGCCAGCGTTTTCACGGCCTTGCGGAACGTCTCGCTGTGGTCGTACACGTAGGCGATCGCGGCTGCGGCGGCAGCGACCTGCACGACGGGGCCACCGAACGCCGCGGCGAGCGCCCCGCCGAGCGCCAGGATCTCCGCGGGTGACATCTTCGCCAGCACCCCGGCGAGCACGTCCAACGACTTGAGGACCAGGTCACCGAACGGGGCGAGGATCGGCAACAACTTCCCGATCACGTCGAACACCTTGCCGATCAGGTCACCGACGACTGGGGCTTCACGTTTGACGTAGGCGAGGAACGCCTGGAACGGGCCGTTGGTCCCGAGGTGCTGACCGAAGTCGGCGAAGCTGCCCGCGACCCGCAGGATGCCTGCGCCGAACTGGGTCACGACCGGCGCGAACGCCTGCATCAGCCCGGCGAACCCGGTGGCGACATCACCGATGACACGCCCCATCGTCGCCAGCGTCGGCCCGGCGGTCTGCGCGACATAGGTGAAGAAGTTCGTCCAGAACGGCGACGTGAGCGCCTTACCCGCTGCGGAGAACAAGTCGCCCATCGTCTTCGCGAGGTCACCGACGAATACGGTGAACGGCTTCAACAGCGGCGCCAACGCTTTGATCCCGGCTTCGACACCCGGCAGCAACCCGGCCGCGGCAGCGTTCTTGATCCTGGCGAACGCCGGCTCGATCGTGTCGGTCACGAACGTCGCGAACGCGAGCACGGCCGGGTTTGTCTTGGCCAACTCGGCCTGAATCTGCGCGAGGGCCGTCACCCCGGCGACCCCAGCGCCTTGCGACGCTTTGGCCTGCGCGACCTGCGCCGCAGTAATCGCGTTCTCAGCCTGCTCGACCGCGAACGCGGACTGCTGCTGCTGCAACGCCTGCGCCCGTTCCGCGTCGGTCAACGCCTGCCCAGCCTGCTGCTGGTTGTGCTTAGCGTCCGCGACAGCCTTCGTCGCCGACACGACGGCAGACGAGCCGGAGACCCCGGCCTTCTGTGCCGCCGTGTTGTCCTGCTCGGCCTGCTTCGCCTGCTCGTTCGCCTCAACCAGCGCCTGCTGCGCTTTCGCGAGGTCCAACGTGGCTTGCTGTTTCTGCAACGCGGTTGCGGTGCCCGAGTTGATCGTCGTGTTGTAGTTCGCCTGCGCTGTGGTGACGTCGATCGCGGCCTGTTTGGCGGCGAGCTGCGCGTCGACGGCGCGGTTTGCGGCGGACTCAAGGTCGCGGGCGGCCTGCTCCCGGGCGTTGTTGAGCTGGGTCTGTGCGGCTGCTTCCTGCTGGTCGGCCTGTGTGCGGGCGTACTGGGCACGCTGCACCGCTTCGGAGGCTGCGATCTCCTGCGACGCGGCCTGCTGGCGTGCCAGCGCCAACGATTCGGTTGCCGACCGGACTTGGTTCGCGGCGAGCACTTCGGAGGCAGCGCTCGACGCCTGGGTCGCGGCGCTGCGCGCGGCCTGCTCTGCCGCAGCGGTGTGTTCCTTGCCGAGCAGACTGACGGCGTTCGACACGGCCGAAAACCCGAGCGTCAACACCCCGAGGCCAGCCGCGCCGGACGCGGCAGCCGACGCGATCCCAGCCAACCCGACGGTCGCAGCTGCGCCGATCGGGATGAGCGCCGGCCCGAGACCAGCGATCACCGCTTCCATCCCCGAGATACCGGAGATCGCGCCGGACGTGTCGGCCTCAATGTTGACGACGGCGTCTTCACCGTCGAGCGCCGCAACCTCAGCCTGCACCGCCGCGAGCTCAGCCGACGCCCGCGCAGCGTCCACCTTCACGTCGATATTCGGCGACCGTGCACCGAGCTCGTCCAGCCGGGCCTTCAGGTCATCGAGTTCGGCGATCGCTTCAGCTGCACCGATGTCCACGCCGACGCGCACGTCGGACAGCGCTTGCAACCGGGCGCGAATATCGGCTAGTTCGGCGTCCGCTTCGGTCGCGTCGACCCCGACCTTCGGTTTCGGCAGGTCACGCAACGCCGCAGTGACACGGGCACGGAACGAGTCGGCGAACGCGCCACCCGACGCGTTCCCGGCCTGCGCTGCGCCGGCGCGGCCTTTCGTCCCGCCGTCGATGATTCCGCGGACGATGCCGTCACTGACCTGCGACGCGATCGGACCGGCGATCCGCTGTCCGAGCTCCCGCCCGAGCCGATCCACCTCCGGGAGCAGCTGGGCGCGGATCGTCGGGACGACGCGGGTCGCGTCCGGAACGACGTCGATGGAGACGCTTCCGATTCTTATGCCGTCGTCAGCCATCAGCGGCCCCCCTTCGCGATCTCGACCAGCTCCGCGACGGCGGCCTCGCGGCTCTGCCCAGTCACCTGCGCGAGTCGTGTCAGCGCGAGAGCGTGCGCCATCAACACGTCGCCGACCACCCGGCCGACCGCGGTGCCGACCTCCTCCGCAACCACCTGCAGCGCCCGCAGTCCCTGCGGGGTCGCACCGACGGCGAGCACCTCAGCGGACGGCTCCCAACCGGACATCCGGTCGCCGTACACGGCCGACACCGCGAACGCAGACCCGCCCGGAGAGTGCGCCTCCACAGCCGCCGTTACCATCAACGCCGCCTCGCCAGCTTCGCGCACCGCCTCGGCGAGCCGGTCGCCGTCGGATGTCGCGGTCATTGCGGCACCTCGAGCCAGTCGACAATCACCATCGGGTCAGCCGGGTCACGTCGCGGCGTGACCTCAACCGCGGCACCGTTGCGGCCGACCCGGTAATGCCGTCGACCCGGCAAGACGGGATAGCCCACCTGCCGAAGCACCCACTGCGGCACCACGACAGCGCGACCCGCTTGCAGGTCACGCACCATCGCCTCCAACGCCGACACGGCCCGCGGATACGCCACGATCTGGCCAGCCATCAGTACCGGCTGGCGGGCCCGCTCGAACCGGTCGCGATAGAGCTCGAGCAGCCGGCCGCGTGTCCCGGTGGCCGCAGCCGGCTGCGCCTGTGTGTTGTTGTCAACCAGTCTGGCCACGACGTCGGCCCTCCCGCGCCTGCGCCGACTTCGCCCACCGCGCGTCCGCTGCGCGCTGCGCCTTCCGCTGCGCCGCCGACTTGCCGACAACCTCGTCGGCGTCCGGCAACGCCAACAACCCGACCAGCCGCGCCAACGCCGCGCGCTGCAACCGCAGTTCCGCGGCAACCGGCGACAGACGGCGCTGACCCTTCGAGCCGGTCACCACGAGGCCGTCGACAGCGAGCAACTTCTCAAGCGCAGCAACGTCATCCGCCGTCCGCGCGGCCAGCTCCAACGTTAGGATTTCGGCCGACGTAAAGACCAATGACTTGCCCGGCGACGGTGGCGCGGTCAACCGCTGCCACAACGCCTTACCCGCGGCGCCGAGCCCGGCCGGTGGCTTCGCGACCGCCATCAACGGCCACCGAACCGCAGGAAAAACGGCGCAGCGAGCATTGCAGCCGTCAAAGTCAGCAGCACGTTCCGGTGTCCGGTGAGAGGCCTTAGGGGGGTTCCCCCAGGGGGTGTCATTTCGGGTATCCGAGCTGTCGCCATGCGGCCTGGAACACGGCTGACAGGTCCGGTGGCGGGTCGGTGATGATGGCCGGCTGGCCATCGTTCGGTAGGTCGCCTGGGATGGTGAACGATGCGGGTCGCGCTGCCGGGTCGCCGACCCAGTAGGCGCTGCGTCGGTCGGCGCTGACGATCCAGTAGCCGCTGCCGGTGCCGGCGAGGTGTGTCTGCAGGTAGTTCTCCAAGACGATGTCCTGCGACGGGTTGAGGACTGTCATCGGTCGCCGCCGACGTGGTCGAGGCGCCCGGCGATGGGCTTGCCTGCGGGAGTGCGCATCGGAGTGATGCACCGGTCTACGTCCGGGTTGTCGCCGTCGCGCATGCGTTGCAGCCGCCGTTGGTTGTCCTCGGCCTGAGAAACGAGCCGTTGACTGACGACGTCGGTCCCCGGCGCGTTGTGGTTGATGATGCCGGGCTCTCCTGACGCGGGCGACGGTGCGCCCGGGCCGATGACGCGCATCGGCGGCGTCGGCTCACTCGTCTCCGCGGGCTTGCCGCGCAGTGCGGCGATTTCCCGTTCGAGCGCTTCGATGCGGTCGTTGTCGGTCATCGGTTCTCCGATCCGGTCATGGGTGCGCGGCCTCTGCTGCGGAACATCGCGCGACCGGCGTCGACAGAGCCGCGAGCGTCGAGGCCGCGGTTGCTAGGTCCACGTTGCGGTGCGCTGCTTCGTACCGCGGCGAGGTTGCCGACGAGGTCCGCGACTTTCGTCGGGTCGATGTCGCCGGACGGGTCACGCAGTTTGCTGACGTCGATGACGTCGAGCAGTCGGCAGAGTTGGGCGACGGTAATGGTGGGTTCTGCTGGCATGGTCATCGGGTGGCGTCCTTCCGCGAGGTGACGAGGCTGTCGAGCACGTCGGCGCAGCCCCAGACCCGGTGCGCACCGTGAAGGTCAGAACGGAAAGTCCCAGACTTGCGCGCGGGGCGAGCAGTAGACCGCTCCGGTCGCGCATGGTGCCTGGGGAGGGCTCCCTCGCCTGGTCCCGTCATTCGGTATCGCCACCGCTGTGGTTTCCGTCGCCGGCGGCCTCGCTCTCGACACCGGCGAGGGCCGACTTCAGGTCACGAAGCGCCTGGACGGCCGAACGGTTGCCGCGGCGTGCGGCGGCATGTGCCGCTCCGACCGCACCGTTACCGGCTAGCAGGTCTTCCAGCGTCCAAGTCCGTTCGGCCGCTGAGGTAACGGCGCCACTACCGAACCGGCGACGCGCTTGTTCCCGGCCTTGCTCACCCGGCTTGGCCCCGGTCACGGCGCGACCCGAAGACTGCGTCGTATCGCGGGACTCTCAGCGTCGCGACGAGCTCGATCGAGCGCTTCGTGGTCGACCCGGACGTCGAGAGGTGTGTCGGAGGTCACGGCGCTGCGGCCCTTGACGACGGTCGAGAACATCGACGGTGGCGACGCCACCGTCTCCGGCTCAGCCTGCGGCTCGTCGGGCAACCCCGCCAGGCGCCGAAGCCGACGCTTTCCATCGGCTTCTGCGGCAGCGGCAAGCTGGGCTCGTTCGTCACGCAGGGAGTTCGCTCGCGCCTCGGTGGCGCTCATCGCGGTGACCGCGTCGCCGTGTCGTTCGTGTGCCTGAAGCAGCGCGGCCCTCGCTGTCTCAAGCTTCGTCGTGGCGTCGGCCACGGCCCCCTCAGCGTCGGCGACCTGGGCGTCCGCACGTGCGACACGGTTACGTGGTCGGATCAGTTCCGCGTCTACGCGCTCTAGCTGCAGGTCAAGCACGCGCAGCCGGGCCTTGGCCAGTTCGGCGGGCCAGCGCACCTCCACGTCGGGTCGAAGCGCCATCACGCGGTCAACGTCGGCCGCCACGACGGCTGCTTCCAGCTCGGTCAGACCAGCCTGGTAGCGGCCGGTCAACGTCTCGACCTCGTGCTCCGCTTCGTCGAGCTCGGCCTGACGAGGCCAGGGCGTCAAAGCCCGGTCGAGCGCCGGCACGACGCGGCGACTCAGGTCGATGTGCACGCCGCGGCGGTGGGTGTCGTTGAAGCCGGACGACAGCAGTCGCGGCCCTGCCAGGACCTGCTCGGCGACCGCTGTCAGCGATGCCGCGAGTTCCGGGTCGAGATCGCTGAACGCGGCGCGGAGCTTGCCGTGTGCGGACTCTAGGTCGGTTCGGGTCGGAAGTGCCTCAATGGCGCCGTGCAACGCAGCTAGCCACGCATCGGCCGCGCGCTCTGCCTTGGCCTGAACTGCTGTGGTCACCCGGCCCTCCGATCGTTGGTCGCCGGCAAACTCTCAACCAACGCGTCGAGGTCAGCGACACGGATACGCACCCCGGCAGATCCCAACTGCACCGCCGGCAACATGCCGGCCGCGACGAGACGGTCAACGGTCCGCACACTGGACGCCAGAACTCGGGCCGCTGAGGCTCGTGTCAGCAATCGCGGGGGCACGTCGGCAGCGTCACGCAAATCCCGTAGCACAGCCACGGTTGTCGACTCCTGGCGGCTCCTGGCGAGTGTCGTGCAGAGCGCCTGGAGTTCGGGCAGGCCTTCCGGAACTGAGACGCCAGCGCGCTGCGCCCACTTGCAATGTGAGTCCACAGCGACGGCGAGGTGGCCGGCGATAGCCGCGATGTCGAGCGCGGATGTACTCACCCGAGCTCCATGAGCGCCTCGATGCGAGCCGTGCGTAAGGCCGACCTACGGGTCTGAGCCGGGCCGCAGTCCTCGTTCGTTGACGGGACGTCCCCTTCCTGTGATGTAGGAGAGCTGCGCGGGGCCTCGTCGCTCGCCGACGTCGGTGTCGTCCTGTTGCCCGCGCGGGCCTGAACCCGACTAGCAACTGGTTCCGCCGCGTCACCACGACGATCGACCGCATGACGATCTGCGAGGAACTCCCCTGGCACAGCGGCCCGGACGGCGAAGGCGACTGCACCGTCTGCAAGCGGCATCTGCGGCGCTACATGCGTGATGTCGTCGGCGTTGACCTGCCGTGTCTGCGTGGCCGGCCTGACGCTGACGACGAACTGCCGGTGAGGCCAGCGCGCTAGCGATGCGCTAACGGGCGGTTCGGTGGGCGGCTGGGTCACGACCGGCCCGCCCACTCTTCACCCGACAGACGTTGTTGTTCGGCGCGGACGTGCCGGCTGTCACGGTCGTTCTCTTCGGCGCAGGCTGCGCAGATAACCAGGGCGCGCGGCCGGGAGCTGTTGACCTCGACGTCGCTGCCGCACCATTCGCAGGTGAACACGAACCGGCTCACGCGGCTTCGTCCGGTGGTGTGCTGCCCGCGTCCCGAGCACGGGGGAGCTTCGGGACGCGGGCAGGTTCATGGGCCGGCTCGATCTGCCGGCGGTTGGCCTCGGCGTTGAGCAGCGCGTCGATGTGGTCGCGGACCCGGACTAGGTCACGCCAGTCCGTCGCCTCGACCGGCTTACCGGCGAGCTTCTCGACCAGCGAGGCCAGCACATCGATCGCGGTCACGCGGCATCACCGGCGGGCGACCTCGCGAACGCTGCAGCGGCGCAATCAGCGCACAAGCCGTCATCGCCGAGCTTGCGTTCCTCGTTGCAGAGAGCGCATTGACGAGGATCAGACGTGTCAGTCACGTGAGTGCGCCCGTTGCCCTTCTCGTTATTAGCGCCTTTTGGCTTTTCACCAACAACGGCGGGTGCCGTATCGAACGGTGAGTGGGTAGTACTGGGTGACTGGACGGGCGCACCAAGCGTGAGCCTGTCACTTGGTCCCCCGTCCGCACCATCACTTGGTACAGTGCGCGCACCATGCAGCGCCTGTTGCATAGTGCGGACGGGTGCACCATCTGGGTTAAGCCGACGGCGGGCTTTCTTGGTGCGGACGGGTGCACCATCTGACAGCAGCGCCTGGTACTCGGCGGTCACTCCCGGCCGGCCGCGCTGCACGACGTCGAGCACCCGCGCGTCGACTGCCTCTTTGATCCGCTCGGTGATCCTCGACGGATGCACGCCGAGCTTCTTCGCCAGCTCGGACCGCGGCACGGACACGCGACCGTCGAGCTTCATGTCGTCGACCAGCACCACGAGCAACAACTTGGTCGCGTTCGTCAGCGTCGAGTGCTTGATGACGGCGCGGCACCAGGGGTCGCGGACCTCGGTCACAGCGGCAGCGCCTCCTGCTGCTGGCGCAGGACCACGCGCAGGTTCTTCGAGAGCTGCGCAGCGGCGAGGACATCCGGCACCCGCGACGCGGGACACGTCCAGCAGGGCGCGCCACCAGAGGGCGGTCGGTAGTCGAACAGGTGCGGCACCTGCGCCCGGCGAAGCAGATCCAACGCCCGACGGCCCCGGAGTTCTGCCGTGAAGCGAGCAGGCAGGATGACGGTGACAATCGACGTCATCGGCCACCTGCCCGGCGATGTGCCGATAGTTCACCGATGACACCCTCGACGGTCGCCAGATCCGCGTCGTACGACGTGAAGAACTGCTCGGCGTACGACGGGAACCGGTCATCGTGCGCGAGCCGCTCGAGCCGCTCGGCGGCCTTCCTCAGCTCGTACACGACCTCCCGCAGCGCGTCCGGCAACGGCCGGCGTCGAGCAGGACGCGGCGGTGCCGAACCGGATGTTGGTGACGGTGCCGAACGAGATGTCGGCCGTGCCTTCGCGACCTCATCGCTGATCTCGTTGAGCCGTCGTACGGCGTCACGAACCTCGGCCGCAGTCGGCTGACCGCCGTGCGCGTTCTCGACAGCATCGCTCCACGCAGCGGCAAGCGCCTCGGGGTCATCACGCAGCGGCGTCAGCTCGCGCGCCTGCCGCTCGGAGGTCGGTGCGGTGTTGCCCGTGGGCAACATCTCGACCACCTGGGCAGCCTCGATAACCCGGTGCGCGTATGACCGGCTCAGCCCCCATCGCTGGGTGCAGTACAGCTCGAATGACGTGTAGGTCGTCCGGTAGAGCCGCCGGTCGCGGATCTCCGCGAGCGCGGTGCCGACGGCGACGAACGTCTTGATGCCCTTCTCGATCACGACCTCGGCGGCGTCGAGCGCGGCGGCCTCGCCCTGCGTGAGCTCCAGCTCCACAGCCAACGTCATGACGCCGCCTCAAGCTGCGCGCTGTCCGCGACAGCGGCGGCGAACATTCGAATCCACGGCCCGGTGCCCTCGATCGAGATCGTTCTGGCAGCGCACAACGCCCGGCCGAGCAGCCCGGCGACACCAGGATCCGGACCGGACAGCCGGCCCTTCACCACAACCACGACGTCGTCGCCCTGCTCGACAGCGTCACATGCACGCCGAACCTGATCAGAATGGAGACATCCGTCGTAGCTGGCGCGGAGGATGACCCGACGCAGGCAGCGCACGCGAGGTGCCGCCGGATCGTCAGCGGACGGTCGTATGGTTGTCATGGCGAGGTTGCCTCTCGCTGGTGGTGGCGGCGGCGGCCGGGCGTTGGTGGCGTCCGGCCTCGTCAATGTCGGTGGTCACGCCGGTCAGGCCGCAGGTCGTTTGGGACGGCTGCTGCTCTAGGCGCCTGATGAAGTCGCTGACGCTCTCGGCGACGACGAAGGTGCGTCGGCCGATCTTCACCGCGCGCAGCTCGCCGTTCTTGATGAGCTCGAACACCTTCGTCCGACCGATCCCGCCGAGCGCCTGGCCGGTGTCCGGCCAGATCGGCAGAAGAACCTTGTCGCCCATTAGGCGCACCTCCAACGGTCAGCGTGGCGCGTAACTCGGCAGAGTTACGCGGCTGTCATTAGCGGATGTTGGCATCGAATCAGCGTCCGCGCAAGTCCGCGGAGGTTTGCGCGTGTCAGCGCGGACTCTTGCGCGAACGTCAGCGGACGTCTACGGTCAGGTCATGGCCGACGCAACCTCGCACTGGCGCTCGCTCAACATCGGCGGAGACCTCGTCGCGAACTTCAAGCTTCAGGAGCGTGAGGGCCGGTTCGTCGTCACCGACCTGTACCTGCACGGCGACGAGATCACTGCGGCGACGCTGCGCGCCATCCCGATCCGGCAGGTTGAGGCGCAGGCGAACACGCCCGCCGGTGCGTACCTATCCCGCCTGCGCATACAGCGCGAAGACGACCCGACACTCGAAGAACTCCGTGCGGGATTCGCCCTCGAGCGCGAGGCGAAGCAGCAGCGACGAAGGAAGCGGCGCGAGCCGTTGAGCCGGCCGGACCGGACCGACCCGGACGCGTTCTACCGGCAGGTTGCGGCGGCCTACAGCGACGTGGCCGGGGAAACGCGGAAGGTCGCGAAGGTGCTCGCGGACGAGGCCGGGGTTCCGGTCACCACGGTGCACCGATGGGTGCTCGAAGCCCGACGACGTGGCTACCTGCCGCCCGCACGACGCGGCCGGGCCGGATAGCCCCTCCGCCAACCAACTAACCCGAGACGAGGGGGGAACCGATGGGTAAGAGAGCCGCTAACGGCGAATCGAGCATCTACGAGGACAAGACCGGCCGGTGGCACGGCTGGGTGACGATGGGCGTCACGGAGAACGGCAAGCCCGACCGCCGGCATGTGTCAGGCAAGACGCGCCGCGAGGTCGTCGAGAAGGTCCGCGACCTGGAGCAGAAGCGTGGTGCGGGCGTGGTGCTGGCGACGGGTGCGGGCGCGACGACGCTGGGCGAGTGGCTCGACCACTGGCTGCCAACCATCGCCGTGACTCGCATCCGGCAGAGCACCTACGACGGGTACGAGTCCAAGATCAAGACACACATCAAGCCGGGCCTGGGCCACCATCGGCTCGAACGCTTACAGCCCGAGCACCTGGAGGCGTTCTACGCCGCGAAGGTCGCGGCGGGCCTTTCGCCCGGCACGGTCTTGGTCATGCACCGGATCCTGTCGCGAGCGCTGAAGGTCGCGGCGCAGCGCGGCCGGGTCGCCCGCAACGTCGCCGAACTGGTCGAGCCACCCGCGGCAGCGGCATCGGAGGTCGTTCCATTGACGGCAGACGAGGCGAGGAAGGTCCTCGCGGCGGCGAGCGGCAAGCGGAACGCGGCCAGATGGTCCGTGGGCCTCGCGCTCGGGCTACGGCAGGCCGAGGTTCTCGGCGCTCGCTGGGGCGAGGACGTCGACCTCGACCAGGGCGTGTGGCGGGTCAGGCAGCAGTTGCGCCGCAACCGCTATCGGCACGGCTGCGGTACGGCGGCACCCTGCGGTCAGGAGCACCCGCGTAACTGCCCCGAGCGGCGCGGAGGCCTCATCGCGTCCGAGCCGAAGACGAACCGAGGCCGGCGGACGATCGGGCTGCCGCCGCAACTCCTCGCCGAGCTACGCGCGCACCGGCAGGCACAGCTCGAGGAGCGCATCAAGGCGGGCTCGGCGTGGCAGGACCACAACCTCGTCTTCGCCCAGGTCAACGGCAAGCCGATCGACGGGAAACGCGACTGGCTCAACTGGCGCGACCTCCTAGCGGCTGCGGGCGTCCGACATGCTCGCATTCACGACCAGCGCCACACGGCGGCCAGCCTCTTGCTCGCGCAGGGCATCCCGCCGCGGGTCGTCATGGAGATCCTCGGGCACTCGACGATCGCGGTCACGATGAACATCTACGCGCATGTCATGCCGGAAGCGGTCAGCGCGGCAACGACAGCGGTCGCCGATGTGCTGTACGCACCAACTGCAACCACAACTGCAACCAAGCCCCGGCGCAAGCGGACGTCGTGACAGCGTTTCCGCAGGTCAGCGGCACGGTCCCGGCCGCCGGTGTCTCTACTGCCCTGGCACTGGGAGTACGCCGGCTAATCCGCAACTTGTCAGCATGAGGCAGGCAAGTCGCCGCCCGTGTGGTGTGGACAACTTTCCTTTGCACAGCAACGGATTTCCGCTTGACCCGGCCTGCCCGGATATGACACGATCGAACGTATGTTCGAGGTCGGTGGTGGCGATGCGGGCTGGGACGACCAGCCTGACGACGCTGCCTTCCTCGCCGCCCTGATCGCCGGCGACCCCGGTGACGACCGGCCGGCCGAGGTGCTCGCCGCACTCACCC
>Ga0070658_10000163_pt1 | contig 57740 bp, 47 predicted proteins | sample KBSC13metaG_FD_64664 | JGI IMG/M metagenome (GOLD analysis project Ga0070658, IMG submission 64664) | Corn rhizosphere microbial communities from Kellogg Biological Station, Michigan, USA - KBS C1-3 metaG | ecosystem: Host-associated > Plants > Roots > Rhizosphere > Soil ...
AAACGAACCCTCGCGATAATAGAGGTAGAGGACGTTGACCCGGTGCTCGATGCGCTGGCAGACGGCGTTCTCGCAGATCGTCTCGTCCGGGCACTCGGCGTCGTCCTGACAGGCCCGCGGCGCCGGCGCGGCCGGCGAAGAGACCGACTGCGACGCGGCCGGGGGCGCCTCGTCCGTGGCCGCCGGTCGCACCGGATCCAGCGCCAGCCGGCGCGCCGGAGCAGCCCCGGCCAGCCGGAATGGCTGCAGCGTCGCGGCCGACGCGCGGACCTCGGCCCCCAGACACACGACGACCACCAGGGCCGAGGCGAACGACAGCAAGCGCGGGCGATTCATGCGGAGCGAAGGGGGCAGGGCGGCCGGGCGCTCACTGCGACGGGGGCAGCATCTTCCATTCGCCGTTCTCGCGCACGAAGGCGACCTCGCCGGTGTCGGTGTCGTCGCCCTTCTGGCGAGCGACCTTCAGCGTGGCGCTGTCGCCCTTGATCGACGAGCCCTTGATCTGGAACTTGGTCCCCTCGATCTCCTTCTGCATCTTCTTCACGGCGTCGTTCGCCTGGCCCATCTGGCTGGCCAGCATGCCCTGGTACATCAGGGCGTAGCAGTCGACGACCCGCTCCATGGCCCCCTCGGTCAGCGCCTTGCGCCAGCGCTCGAACGTCTTCTCGGGCGTCGCGAACTCGGGCCGGGCCGGCGGCAGCGTGAAGCCGATCGACTTGATCTTCTCCTTGGGCAGCTTCTGCGTCTGGCCGGCCACCTCGACGGTGTAGACCCCGTCGTAGAAGTGGATGATCTTCGCGTTCAGCTTGGTCTTGTCGAGCAGCTCGATGACCTCGGCCCGGGCCGGCAGGACCGCGCCCCAGATCAGCGCCGCGGTGACGACCGCCAGCAGGGAGCGGGTTCGAAAAGGTGTGAAGGGGGCGGAAATGGATGGCATTTTGTGTGCGTCGCTTTGACTGGGGGTCGGGCTCAACCGATGCCCGGCGGGAAAATCTTTCGCGGCAGGCCGAGGCGTCTTTCCCCCGCGGGGCAGCGCTCGTAAGTTTCTCGGGCCGCGGCCAGGAGAGCCGCATCGCCCGTTCGCCGCGTCAGGCAAATCATGGGCCAGCAAACTAGTCGGCAGCCCCCGGCGCGTCAACGCGCATCGAAGGCGCTTGACCTGACAGCCATCATGGCCAATTAATTGGGTGCCCCGGCCAGGTGGGGGTGTATCGGGTCGGGTGTGACGGCGGTCCGGTCTCCTAGACGATTCATTTCGCACAACAATTTCAAGGAAGCATGAAGACACCCTTACGCGGCGCCCTCATCGGATACGGCTTCATCATGGAGAAGGGCCACGGGGCCGCGTACCAGCAGCGCATGCGGGGGGAATGGCGCGGTCCCACCGCGGCAGGGCGGGCTCAGCCGCAGCTCGCGCAGCCGTCTGACGTGCATATCGTCGCCATCGCCGATCTCTCCGAGGCGCGGCGCAAGCTGGCCGTCGAGCATTTTCCCGGCGTGCGCGTGTACCCCGATCACCTGGCGCTCCTGGAAGCCGAGGCCGCGCACCTGGACTTCGTCGACATCGCCACGCCCCCGGCCGAGCACGCCGCGGTCGCGAAGGCGGCGCTGGACCGAGGGCTGCACGTCCTGTGCGAAAAGCCGCTGGCCACCAGCATCGCCGATGCGCGCGAGATGCTGGAAGCGGCCCGTGACGCCAAGCGGGTGCTGTTCCCCTGCCACAACTACAAGCACGCGCCCGTCATCAAGAACGTCCGCCGCATCATCGAGGCGGGTGAGATCGGCCGCGTGCACCTGGTGACGCTGCAGACCTTCCGCAACACGCACGCCCGTGGGGTCACCGACTGGCGGCCCAACTGGCGGCGCGAGCGACGTCACTCGGGTGGCGGCATCGCCATGGACCACGGCAGCCACACGTTCTACCTGGCCTTCGAGTGGCTGCGGTCCTACCCGACGGCGATCTCGGCGCGCATGTCGACCATGGGGAACTTCGACACCGAGGACGATCTCAGCTGCAGCCTGCGCTTCCCGACCGGCGTGGCCTCGGCCCACCTCAGCTGGCAGGCTGGCGTGCGCAAGGTCATCTACACGATCCACGGTGACCACGGCGCCATCCGCGTCGAGGACGACGCCATCGAGGTGGCACGCGCCGGGCGCGGCACCAGCATCTCCTCGCCCGAGATGGCCTGGAAGTTCGAGCGCCTGGACGTACCGTCCGACTGGATGGACTCGAGCCACGTCACCTGGTTCAACTCGCTGTTCGACGACTTCCAGCGCGCCATCGCGCAGGGCGAGTGGGTGGGCAAGGACGCCGAGGAGTCGTTCCTGTGCATCGAGCTGATCCAGACGGCCTACGCCTCGGCGCAAGATGCGTCGCGCGAGCTGCCGCTCGGCCGCCAGGTCACCGAGACGCTCCCGGAGCAGCGAAAGTTGCGCCAGCGCGCGTGACCACCGATTTCTACTTCGCCGCGGTGATGTACAGCATCCTCGTCGGCGGCGGGTTGCTTTACGGCGTTCGCGCCGCGCTGAAGGGACGGGCCCGTCACGAGCGCGTGGAGCGTGACGGCGGCAGCGCCTTCGTCGACAAGCGCTTCATGGAGTTCGGCTACTGGCTGATGGGGCCGGTGGTGGCGCTCGCAGATCGGCTGGGCGCGACCCCGAACGGGGTCACAGCCTTCTCGTTGCTGCCGGCCGCGGGGGCAGGGGTCGCGGCGGCGTTCGGCCAGTTCGGCCTGGCCTGTCTGCTGGCCACCGCAGCCGCCCTGGCCGACATCGTCGACGGCCTGCTGGCGCGGCGGCAGGGGGTCTCTTCGGACGCGGGCGAGGCGCTCGACGCGGCGGTCGACCGCTACTCCGAGTTCTTCTTCATGACCGGGTTGCTGGTCTACTACCGCGACGTACTGCCGCTTTTCTTGCTGTGCGCCTTCGTGCTGCTGGGCGGTTACATGGTCAGCTACGCGACGGTGAAGGCCGAGGCGCTGGGCGTCCCCGCCCCCCGTGGCAGCATGCGCCGGGCCGAGCGCGCGGTGTACCTGTTCTTCGGCGCCGGCTTCACGCCGCTTTGCGAGCTGCTGGTCGGCCCCTCGCGTCCCCTGGTCGTTCGCCAGGCGCCCATGGTGGTGGCCATCGTGATCGTGGCGGTGGTGGCCAACGTGTCGGTGGTGCGCCGCTTCCGCGCCATCATCACCGCCATTCGCGCGCGCGAGCGCCAGTCGGGCGGCGCGGCCAAGGCAGGTGCCTCGGTCGTGGTGGACGACCAGCGCGCCGCCCCCTCCGACGGCTCCGTCGGGTTGATGCAGTAGCGCCGCGAGGGGCACGCCTTGGACACGGACGTCCCCGCTCGCCACGCGCGCCTCGGCCAGTGGCTGCGCCACCACGCGTCCTCGCTGGCGGCCGCCATCGTCGACTTCGGCATCATGGTGGCGTGCGTCGAGGCGCTGCACGCGCGGCCCGTGCCGGCCACCATCGCCGGCGCCAGCTGCGGCGCGGTGGCGAACTTCCTGCTGGGCCGGTACTGGATCTACCAGCGCCGCGACACCGCCGCGCGCGGACAGGCCCTCCGCTACGCGCTGGTCTCGGCCGCCAGCCTGGCCTGGAACGCCGCGGGCGAGCACCTGCTGGCCGACGTTCTGCACGTCCAATATGTGTTGTCTCGTGTTATTACCGCGCTGGTCGTGAGCAACGCCTGGAACTATCCCTTGCAGCGCTTCTTCGTGTTCGGCGAGAGGCGACCGGCCCCGTGACTGGGCCGCGCAACCCGTCACAGCCGAAGGATCAACGCCCGCTGCTTCGCACGGCGATCCCGGGGCCCAGGAGCCAGGCCCTGCGCGCGCGCGAGGACGCGCACATGGCTCCGGGGCTGCAGGGCTACGCGGTGATGGCCGGCATCGTCGTCGACTCGGCGCGCGGTAGCGCCGTCAGGGACGTCGACGGCAACCAGTACCTGGACTTCATCGGCGGCATCAACGTCAACGCGCTGGGGCACTCGCACCCCCGCTTCGTCGCGGACGTTTCGCGCCAGCTGGCGGAGGTGTCCGTGGGCTCGTTCACCTCGCCGGCGCGCGTGGACCTGGTCGAGCGCCTGGCCGCCAAGCCGCCCGCCAAGGGCGTGCACCGCCTGCAGCTCTACTCGGGCGGCGCCGAGGCGGTGGAGAGCGCGCTGCGGCTGGCCAAGTCGCACACCGGCAAGTACGAGTTCGTCAGCTTCTGGGGCGGCTTTCACGGCAAGACGATGGGCGCGCTGTCGCTGATGGGGTCCACGTTCAAGGACAAGCTCGGGCCCATGGTCCCGGGGTCGCACCAGGTCCCCTACGCCGACTGTTACCGGTGCCCGTTGAAGCTGCAGTACCCCAGCTGCGGCCTGGCCTGCGCCGAGCTGGCGCGCCAGCACGCCAAGGTGGCCACCGCGGGGGAGATCGCCGCGTTCATCATCGAGCCCATGCAAGGCACGGCGGGCAACGTCATCCCGCCCCCCGAGTTCCTGCCGGCCATCAAGTCGGTGGCGAAGGAGGTCGGCGCGCTGTTCATCGCCGACGAGATGATCACGGGCCTGGGGCGCACGGGGAAAACCTGGGGCGTCGAGCATTCGGGCGTCGAGCCCGACATCGTGACGCTGGGCAAGGCCTTCGGGGGCGGCTTCCCGCTGTCGGGCGTGCTGACCACCGACGAGATCTCGCAGGCGAAGCCGTGGAGCATCCCCTCGGGGTCGTCGTCCAGCTACGGCGGCAACCCGCTGGGCGCCGCGGCGGGCGCGGCCGCGTTGCGCATCATCGACGAGGAGCAACTGACCGAGAACGCCCGTCTGGTGGGCGCGGCGATGCTGGACCAGCTGCGGCCGTTCGTCGATCGTTATCCCTTCGTCGGCTTCGTGGACGGCGCGGGCCTGTTCCTGCGCATCGAGCTGGTGCGGGACAAGCAGACCAAGCAGCCGCTGTCGCGCGCCGTGACGGAGCGGATCTTCCACGAGTGTGTGCGGCGGGGCCTGCTGACGATGGCCTACAGCGCCAGCGTGCGCCTGCAGCCGGCGCTGACCATCGACGAGGCGTCGGCCAGGACGGGCCTGGGCATCCTGACCGAGGTCTTCGACGAGGTCGACGCCCAGGGGTGGTGGAAGCTGTAGTGCCAGGCGTGGCAGCTCCCGCGCGGCCGCCCGCCACCGCCCTGGACAAGGTGGCGCACGTGCTGGCGGTGTGGTTCGGGTGCGGGCACGTGCCGGTGGCGCCCGGCCTGGCGGGCACCCTGGGCGCCATCCCGCTTTACCTGTTGCTGCGCCCGTACGGACCGGCCGGGATCGCGGGCGCCGCCGTGGCGCTGACCGTGGTGGGCATCTGGGCGGCCGAGCGGGTGGCGCGGCGGCTGGGCGGCAAGGACCCCCAGATCATCTGTATCGACGAGACGGCCGGCGTGTTCGTCACCTGGATCGCCGCCAGGCCGACCCTGTTCGGGCTGCTGGCGGGCGTGGTGCTGTTCCGCCTGTTCGACCAGACCAAGCCCTGGCCGGCGCGCCTGGCAGAGCGGCGGCTGCCCGGGGGGCTGGGCATCGTGCTGGACGACGTGGCGGCCGGCCTGTGGGGCGCCGCGGTGCTGCTGGTGCTGCGCCGCTTCGGCGTGGGCTGAAGCGGCCGCGCGCAGCGAGCCGCTTCCGCCGGATATGATAACTTTGCCGGTCCCAATGGCATCCTCGACCGGTTACGTTCCCGACCGCGCCGGCTTCACGGAGCTGGCCCGGCGCGGCCGGCTGGCCTTCGTTTACCGGGAGATCGTCGCCGACGGCGACACCCCCGTGTCGGCGTACGCGAAGCTGGGCCGCGGCCCCTATTCGTTCCTGCTGGAGAGCGTCGTGGGCGGGGAGAAGTGGGCGGCCTACAGCTTCATCGGCATCCGCCCCCGGGCCGTGCTGCGCGCGCGCGGCAACGAGGTCGAGATCCTGCGCCCGAAGGCGGGGGCGGGCGAGGGCGCCGCGTTCCAGGTCGCCGAGCGCGTGAAGACGCCCCATCCCATCGCGTTCATCGACACGTACCTGGCCGATCTGGCGCCTGCCGTGCCGCCGGGACTGCCGCGCTTCTTCGGCGGCGCCGTGGGGTGGATCGGCTACGACGCCGTGCGCACGTTCGAGAAGTTGCCCGCCACCAAGCCGGACGTGCTGGGGCTGCCCGAGGCCTGCCTGGCCATCACGGACACGGTGCTGATCTTCGACAACCTGCGCGGCACCGTGAAGGTCGTCGCCGCCGCCGAGCTGGATCCCAGCGAGAAGGACGGCGCCGCGGACGCCGCCGGCCGCGCCTACGACGACGCCTGCGCGCGCATCGACGACGTCCTGGCGCGGCTGGGACGGCCCACGCCCGCGCTGCGGACGCTGGATCCGGCGCCCGTGACGCCCCCCGCTCCCAGGCCGACCGTCACGCGCGAGGCGTACGAGGCCGGCGTGCGCCGCATCCAGGAGTACATCCTGGCCGGTGACGCGTTCCAGGTCGTGTACTCGCAGCGCTTCGAGGTGCAGCGAGGCAACGTCGACCCCTTCGACGTGTATCGCGCGCTGCGGGTCACCAACCCGTCCCCTTACATGTTCCACCTGGACTTCCCCGAGGCGATCGTCACCGGCGCCTCGCCCGAGGCGCTGGTCCGCTTCGATCACGGCGAGATCGAGCTGCGCCCGCTGGCGGGTACGCGCCGCCGTGGCGCCACGCCCGAGGAGGACGCGGCGCTGGAGGCGGAGCTGATCGCCGATCCCAAGGAGCGGGCCGAGCACGTCATGCTGATCGATCTGGGCCGCAACGACGTGGGGCGGGTGGCGGCCGTGGGCGCCGTGCAGCTGACCGAGCGCATGGTGATCGAGCGCTACTCGCACGTGATGCACATCGTCTCGAACGTGCGCGGCAAGGCGGCGCCGGGCGTGCGGGCCGCCGATGTGGTGCGGGCCACCTTCCCGGCCGGCACGCTGAGCGGCGCGCCCAAGGTCCGCTCCATGGAGATCATCGAGGAGCTGGAGCCCTCCCGGCGCGGCATCTACGGCGGCGCCGTCGGGTACATCTCGTACACGGGCAACATGGACCTGGCCATCGCCATCCGCACGCTGGTGACGAAGGGCGACACCATCTACGTGCAGGCCGGCGCCGGCGTGGTGGCGGGCAGCGTGCCCGCCGCCGAGTACGAGGAGACGGTGAACAAGGCGCGGGGCGTCCTGGCCGCCGTCGAGATGGCGCGCCGGAGCACGCCCGGACACGAACCCCCGAAGGCACCCTGACGCCATGCTGCTGGTCATCGACAACTACGATTCGTTCACCTACAACCTGGTCCAGTACCTGGGCGAGCTGGGCCAGGACGTGCGGGTGGTGCGCAACGACGAGATCGCCGTGGGCGACATCGCCGAGATGGCGCCCAGTCACATCGTCATCTCGCCCGGCCCCTGCACGCCGAACGAGGCGGGCATCAGCCTGGCGACGATCGACGCCTACGCCGGGAAGATCCCCATCCTGGGGGTGTGCCTGGGTCACCAGTCGATCGGCCAGGCCTTCGGCGGCAAGGTGATCCGCGCCCGCGAGGTCATGCACGGCAAGACGTCGATGATGACGCACGACAACCGGGGCGTCTTCGCGGGGCTGCCCAACCCCTTCGAGGCCACCCGCTATCACTCGCTGGTGGTCGAGCGCTCGAGCTTGCCCGACTGCCTGGAGATCAGCGCCGAGGTGGCGGGCGAGGGCGCGCGCGGCGAGATCATGGGGCTGCGGCACAAGACGCTGCCGGTCGAGGGGGTGCAGTTTCACCCCGAGTCGTTCCTGACGCTGGTGGGCAAGGACCTGCTGCGGAACTTCCTGACCCGGGGGGGGCGCCCGTGACGGCGGTGGCCGCGGGCCCCGCGCCCGCGTTCGGGATCAGGGACGCGCTGGCGCGCCTCGGTGACCGCAAGGACCTGTCGGCCGACGAGATGGCGGCGGTGATGGGCGACATCATGGACGGACAGGCGACGCCCGCGCAGATCGGCGGCCTGCTGACCGCGCTGCGGCTGAAGGGCGAGACCGTCGACGAGATCGTGGGCGCGGCGCGGGCGATGCGCGCGCGCATGTTGCGCTTGCCCACGGGGACCCCCGTGTCGGGGGCCGTCGATACTTGCGGCACCGGCGGTGACGGCTCGGGCTCGGTGAACGTCTCGACGCTGGCCGCCTTCATGGTGGCGGCCGCGGGCGTGCCCGTGGCGAAGCACGGCAACCGCGCGCTGTCGTCGAGGTCGGGCTCGCACGACGTCATCGAGGCGCTGGGGGTGAACCCGGCGCCCGACCCGGCGCTGGCAGCCCGCTGCCTGGCCGAGGCGCGGCTGGCGTTCCTGTTCGCGCCGCTCTACCACGCGGCCACGAAGGCGGTGGGCGGCCCGCGGCGCGAGCTGGGCTTCCGGACCATCTTCAACGTGCTGGGCCCGCTGACGAACCCGGCCGGCGCCCCCTTCGCGGTGAACGGTGTGTTCGCCCGCGAGCGCTGCGAGGCGCTGGCGCACGCGCACCAGCGGCTGGGAACGCAGCGCGCCTGGGTGGTCCACGGCGCGGGAAACCTGGACGAGCTGGCGCCCCGGGGCGCCACGTTCGTCGCCGAGCTGCGCGACGGGGCCGTGCGGACGTTCGAGGTCACGCCCGCCGCCTTCGGCCTGTCCGAGTCCGATCCGGCGGGGCTGCGCGGCGGCGATCCGCACACGAACGCCCGCATCCTGACCGAGGCGCTGGCGGGGGCCAAGGGTCCCGTGCGCGACACGGCGGTGATGACGGCGGCCGCGGCGCTGTACGTCGCGGGCGCGGCCGCCGAATTGCCCGAGGCGGCCCGCAGAGCGGCCGCCACCCTCGATGACGGCAGCGCGCACGGCGTCCTGCAGCGCCTGCGCGTGCTGGCGCCCCCCCAACCCGCGAGCCCCACCCCATGATCCTCGACGACATCCTGGCGCGCACGCGCGCCGATCTTCCCGAGCGCCAGCGACAGAGATCCCTGGCCGAGCTGGAGCGGCTGGCGGGCGACCAGCCCCCGACGCGCAGCCTGCGCCATGCGCTGCGCATGCCCGGGCGGGTGACGGCCATCGCCGAGTTCAAGCGGCGCTCGCCCTCCCTGGGCTGGATCCGCGAAGGCGCCGAGGTGGAGGAGGTGGCGCGCGGGTACGCCGCGGCCGGCGCGGCGGCGCTGTCGGTGCTGACCGACGAGCCCTTCTTCGGGGGGACACTGGTGGACCTGGGCCGCGCGCGGGCCGCCGTCGAGCGGCCGATCCTGCGCAAGGACTTCATCGTCGACGAGTACCAGGTGGTGGAGGCGCGCGCCGCGGGCGCGGACGCCATCCTGCTGATCGTCGCGGCGCTGGACGACGCCACCTTGCGGAGGCTGTTCGCGGCCTGCGGGCGCTGGGGCCTGGAGGCGCTGGTCGAGACCCACGACGCCGGCGAGGTGGCGCGCGCCGTGGCGCTGGGCGCGGCGATCATCGGCGTCAACCACCGCGACCTGCAGACGTTCACCCTGGATCGCGAGCTGGCGGTGCGGCTGCGCCCGCAGATCCCGCGCGAGACGGTGGTGGTGGCCGAGTCCGGGATCCGCGACGCCGCTGATCTGGCGCGCATGGGGCAGGCCGGCATCGACGCCGTGCTGGTGGGCGAGACGCTGATGCGCGCGCCCCATCCCGGCGCGAAGCTGAGCGAGCTGCTGGCGTAGGCCGTGTCATCGCCCGCCGTCGCCACCGCTGAAGCCCGCGCCTTCCTGATCAAGATCTGCGGCGTCACCACGCCCGAGGACGCCGCCTTCGCCAGCGGCGCGGGCGCGGGGGCCATCGGCGTGAACTTCTGGCCCGGATCGAAGCGCTTCGTGGGCGACGGCGCGCGCGCCGCGGAGGTGCTGGCCGCCGTCGCGCCTGGTGTGCTGAAGATCGGCGTGTTCGTGAACGCCGCCGCGGCCGAGGTGCTGGCGGTCGCCGATCGGCTGGGCCTGGACCGGATCCAGCTTCACGGGGACGAGCAGGCGGCCGACTTCGCCTCCCTGCCCGGGACGCGCCTGGTGCGCGCCGTTCGCGTCAGCGATCGGGCGTCGTTCGAGGGCGCTACGCCCTGGCACGCGTCCTGGTTCCTCTACGACGCCCTGGTGGCGGGATATGGCGGGGGCGGGGTGGTGGCGCCCTGGACGCTGGTCGAGGCGCACGCCCGCCGCCCGTTCCTGCTGGCGGGCGGCCTGACTCCCGACAACGTGGCCCAGGCCGTCCTGGCCACGCGGCCCGACGGCGTCGACGTGGCCAGCGGCGTCGAGCAGGCGCCCGGCCGCAAGGATCCGGCGCGGGTCTCCGCCTTCATTCGCGCCGCGCGCGAGGCGGCGGCGACGTTGTCGGGGCAAGCCCGTCGGCTATAGTTCCTGCCCCATGTCGGTCACGCCCACGAACACCGTCGGTCGCTTCGGACAATTCGGCGGTCGCTATGTCTCCGAGACGTTGCTGCCGTCGCTGGACGAGCTGACCGCCGCCTGGGAAGACGCCCAGAAGGACCCCGCGTTCGCGGCCGAGCTGGACCGCTTGCTGCGCGACTACGTGGGGCGTCCCACGCCGCTGGGCTACGCGGCCCGCCTGTCGGCGGAGCTGGGCCGCGGCGTGCGCGTCTACATGAAGCGCGAGGACCTGTGCCACACCGGCGCGCACAAGATCAACAACTCGATCGGCCAGGTGCTGCTGGCCCGGCGCATGGGCAAGTCGCGCATCATCGCCGAGACCGGCGCGGGGCAGCACGGCGTGGCCACCGCCACCGCCTGCGCGCTGTTCGGGATCGCCTGCGAGATCTACATGGGCGCCGTCGACGTCGAGCGGCAGGCGCTGAACGTGTTCCGCATGAAGCTGCTGGGCGCCAAGGTTCATCCCGTCAGCGCCGGCACCGCGACCCTGAAGGACGCCATGAACGAGGCGTTGCGCGACTGGGTCACCAACGTGCGAACGACCCACTACGTGATCGGCTCGGTGGCGGGGCCGCACCCGTACCCCAGCCTGGTGCGCGAGCTGCAGGCCGTGATCGGGCGCGAGGCGCGCGCCCAGGTGCTGGAGGCCGAGCAGCGGCTGCCGGACGCTTGCGTCGCCTGCGTGGGCGGCGGCTCGAACGCCATGGGACTCTTCAGCGCCTTCGTGGGCGATCCCGGCGTGAAGCTGTTCGGCGTCGAGGCGGCGGGCGAGGGGCTGGACACCAAGCAGCACGCGGCCACGCTGACGCTGGGTCGGGTGGGGGTGCTGCACGGCGCGCGGTCGTACCTGCTGTGCGACGACGAGGGGCAGATCCTGCCCGCGCACTCGATCTCGGCGGGCCTCGACTACCCCGGCGTCGGTCCCGAGCACAGCGCCATGAAGGACAGCGGCCGTGCCCAGTACTTCGCCGTCACCGACCGGGACGCCCTGGAAGGCTTCAAGCTGCTGGCGCGCACCGAGGGCATCCTGCCGGCGCTGGAGAGCTCGCACGCCATCGCCGGGCTGCACCGGGTGGTGGCGGAGCTGCCCGAGAAGTCGCTGGTCATCGTCAGCGTCTCGGGCCGCGGTGACAAGGACATGGGCACCATCGCCCGCGAGCTGGGGGTGGCGCTGTGAACCGCCTGGAGAAGATCTTCGCCCGCTGCCGCGCCGAGCACCGCAAGGCGCTGGTCGTCTACCTGACCGCGGTCGATCCGGACTTCGACACCAGCCGCCGTCTGGTGCTGGCCGCCGCCGCCGCGGGCGCCGACATCATCGAGGTCGGCGTGCCCTGGAGCGATCCGTCGGCGGACGGACTGGCCATCCAGGCGGCCATGCAGCGCGCCCTGGCCGCGGGCGGGGGCCTGGGCCGGGCGATGGCGCTGTGCCGGGCCGTGCGCGCCGAGAACCCCGACGTGGGCCTGGTCCTGTTCGGCTACGCCAACCCCATCGTCGTCACCGGGCCGGACGAGTTCGCGCGCCAGGCACACGAGGCGGGCGCCGACGCCGTGCTGTGCGTGGACTGGCCGCCGGACGAGGCGCCCGAGTTGCTGGCTGCGCTGGCCAGGCACGACGTCGGCTTCATCCCGCTGCTGGCGCCCACGTCGACCCCGCCCCGCGCGATGCTGGCCGGTCAGACCGCGAAGGGCTTCATCTACTACGTGTCGATGACCGGCATCACCGGCGTCAAGCTGGCCGATCTGGAGAGCCCGCGGCAGCAGATCGCGGCCATCCGCGCCGCCACGGGCGATCGGCAGCCGATCGTGGTCGGGTTCGGCATCACCAACGCCGCGGACGCGCGCGCCATCGGCGCCTTCGCCGACGGGGTGGTGGTCGGCAGCGCCGCCGTCCGTATCGTCGAGAAGGCCGTGGCGGACAGGACCGACCCGGCGCCACCGCTGACGACCTTCGTGAGAAGCCTCGCCGAAGCGCTGCGCGGCGCCTGAGGCGCGGACCAGTCCCTGGACTGGCTACAGCTTCAGGCGCGCGTCGGCGCGCACCGGCTTGTCCGCCACCACCACGCGCGCCGTCTTCGTGCTCCCGGCGCCCTTGCCGTCCAGGGGCTCGTGCCAGTACTCGATCGTGTACTCGCCCGGGGCGACGGCGGGGATGCTGAAGTGCCCGCGCTCGTCGGTGACCGCGAACGTCGCCTCGGGCAGCACGTAGACCCAGGCGGTCATCCAGGTATGCCCGGCGTCGCACTGCAGGCGGACCGGTCCGGGCCGGGTCAGCTTCGTGGGCAGGCGCTGGCCCTTGATCGGCATCGCCATGTTGAACACCGTCACGCCCGCCAGGTTCGCGTGCACGTTGTGCAGCACGCGATCGCTGTTCACCAGCGTCAGCTCGCTGCCGACCGTCACGGCCTGGACGTGCGGCTTGTACATGCACCCCACCTGATCGACGGTGGCCTTGCCGGGCGGCGGCGCCGCGGGGGTAGGGGGCTTGACGGCATGCAGGGACACCACGACGTTGCGCAGGCTGCCGTCGGCGGCGGCAGAGACCGCCTCATTCGCCTGCTCGTTGCCGCACACGCTGGCGTCCTTCGCCACCTTCACGGGGGGAATCGTCGGGCAGGTGCCCTCCACGCGCACGGTCCCCTCGACGGTGACCGCGGCCTGCGCGACGCCGACCAGGACCGACAGCGCCATCCCCGCGACCCAGGACAGCCCGAACCGAACCCCGGAACGCCTTCGCGGTGACCACGCATGAAGCTTCATGTCTCCCCTTACGCTCGCTCCCTGGCGCAACTCTGACGATGAAAGTGATGGTCCAGGCGGCGCTGCCATCGACCGCGTCTCAGACCGGCCGTCCCGGGGCGCCCACCGCGCCGACGCGGGTGCGGAGCTCCTTGACCACACCGGGCCCCAGGATGGCCCCCATGCGCGCCAGCAGCTCGACGCGCAACAGGACCAGCTCGTGCGCCAGGGCCGAACTGCCCGTGCGCACGAACAGCGTCCCGTCGCGGAACGAGTCGGGCGTGGTGCGGCTGGCCAGCACGTCGCCCGCAGCGCGCGTGTACGCGTCGAACACGCGGTACTCGAGGGCCCGGCCCTTGCCACCCAGACGGCCCAGCAGTCCCGAGATGAGGTCGCCCGCCGTCTCGGGGACCTCCTGGACGCGACGGGGCTGGCGCGGCTGGCGCGGCTTCACGGTCCCACCATATCGCAGCGGCGGCGCTATGATGCCCCGATGTCCATCGAAAACGTCTCCACCCCTGATGCCCCCCGTGCCATCGGCCCGTACAGCCAGGCCGTCAAGGTGCAAGGGGCGGCGGCGATGGTCTTCTGCTCGGGCCAGATCCCGCTCGACCCGAGGTCGGGCGAGTTCGTGGGCGCTGGCGACGTCCGCGTCCAGACCGAGACGGTCATGAAGAATCTGGGCGCCGTCCTCGTCGCCGCCGGCGCGTCCTTCGCGACGGTGGTCAAGACCACCATCTTCCTGACCGACCTGGCGGACTTCGCCGCCGTGAACGAGATCTACGGCCGCCACTTTCCCAGCCGTCCCCCGGCGCGCGCCACGGTGCAGGTGGCGGCGCTACCCAAGGGCGCCCTGGTCGAGATCGAAGCGATCGCCGTTGTCGAAGGCTGACGTCCGGGAAAAGCAGAAAGGCGCAGCTTCGCCGCGCCCGGGTCTTTCAGACGATGGGGGCCTCGCGGGGAGGGACATGGCCCCCCCGCTGGCTCGGCACGCCCCCTATGCCTTCAACACGGCGCCGGTACGCAGGCACCGCGAGCACACGCGAACGTGCGTCGAGGTCCCGCCGACCTTCACGTGCACCCGACGCAGGTTCGGGCGCTGAATGCTCTTCGTCTTGATGTTCGAGTGGCTGACGTTGTTGGCGACCCGCCGCTGCTTGCCGCAAACTGAACACATAGCTGGCATGACTTCCTCCGGAAAAGGGGCCCAGCTCTAGCATCCGCCGATGAGTTTTGCAAGCTATCCCGCGCTCTTGCGCTCGAAAGCCCCTGCAAACGCCGCGATCGCCGGGTGCCTACCTGCCCTGCTGGTGGTGGCATTTGCCGTCGTGGCGTGCACCCGGGGGCCCCAGAACGGGGGTCCGCCGGTCGACGTCGGCGTCGTCGAGGGCACGGTCCTGGACCCGTCGGGCCGCCCGATCGCCGATGTCCCGGTCGAGCTCGGCGCGCAACCGGCCGACGGGCGGGTGCCGGTCGCCACCACCCGCACCACGCAGGCCGGCACGTTCCGCATCGAGCGCGTCCCGGCCGGCCGCTATCTCGCCCGCGCCCGTCCCCGGGCCTTCGCGGTCGCCACCGCCGCCGTGGCCGTCCAGACCGGGACCATCTCGCGCACGACGCTTCGCCTGCAGGCGCTGGTCGCGCTCGACGGCCGCATCCAGGACAGTCATGGAACGGCGGTGCCCATGGCCCACGTGCTGGCGTTCGCCGTCGCCGAGGCGTCCGCTCCCACGTTCCACGAGGCGCGCGCCGACGCCGCCGGCCGGTTCTTCCTCCGCGATCTAACGGCTGGGACGTATCGCCTGCTGATCGACGCCCCCGGCCTGGGCACGGCCTCGGCCGGTCCCGTGGTGGCGCCCGATCCGGACGTCGTGATCATCCTGCCCGGCGAAAGCCGCTCGGTGACCGGGCTGGTGACACGGCAGGGCCACCCTGCGGCGCGGGTGCGCGTGCATCTGGGCGGCGACGCCGTCTTCGAACCGCGGATCACGGAGACCGACGGGGCGGGCCGCTTCGCGTTCCCTGGCCTGGGACCGGGCACGTACGCGTTGCGCGCCGAGTCCGGTGAGCTCGTGTCACCGGTGGTCGCGGACGTGGCGGTGGGCGTCTCGTCCCAGCTGCGGCAAGTGGATCTGGCGCTGGCTCCGGCGGGCACAGTCCACGGGCGCGTGGTCGACGATCGCGGCGCCGCGCTGTCCGACGCCACCGTGCGGATCGATCTGATCCCGGCCACCGGGTTGTGGCCGCCGCTGGAGACCGACGGCGCGGGGGCGTGGACCTCACCACCGCTGCCACCGGGCAAGTACCTGCTCCGGGCGCGCCGGCCGGGGTTCACGGCGCGGCGGACGGCGATCGTCGAGGTGGCTCCCGGCGCCGCGCCCCGCGGCTCCGACGACGCGACCACGCTGGTGCTGGTCAGGACCGGGGAGATCAGCGGGCGCGTCGTGACTGACGATGGGGCACCGGTCGCGGGCGCGCGGGTCCAGGATCGCTCGGCCGCGGTCGAGGAACTGGGCGTGGTGTCGTCGGCGCTGCCGGCGGCGGCCGCCGCCGCGGCGCTGCCCCCGGGTGCCCGCCCCCTTGGCGGAGGCCGGGCGGGGACGCGCCAGGCGACGACCGGCGCCGACGGCCGCTTCGTCCTCAGCGACGTGCCGCCGGGGCGCCTGCGCGTCGAGATCCTTCAGCCGTCGATGGTGCCATTCCGGGGCAAGCCGCTGCTGCTGCCGCCCGACGGACACCTGGACCTGGGCGCGCTGACGCTGTCGCGCGCCGCGCTGGTAACGGGCCGGGTCAGCGACGCGGACGGGGCGCCGGTCGGTGGCGCGCGCGTGGCTGTTCGCGCCGGCAACGGCGCCGGGGCGGCCCTGTACGCGATCACGGGCGTCGATGGCGACTTCGCGTTGCCGCTGCCCCCGGGGGACCACACGCTGGTCGCTTCACGCGAGGGACGTGGCGAGGCCAGCGCCCCGGTCCACGTGGTGGCCGGACGAACCCCGGAGGTCATCACCCTCCGCTTCGCGCGGGCGGGGACGCGCGTGGTGACGGGCGTGGTGAAGGACAGTGAAGGACGGCCCCTGGCGGCGGCGCAGGTGGCGGCGACGCAGCGATCAGGTGCCGACGTGGCCGCTGCCGCGGGGGAGTCGGCGGCGCTCGCCACCGCCACCACGGATCCCGGCGGACACTTCCGGTTGACCGGGCTGCCCGACGCGGCGTTGCGGCTGGAGATCCGTCACCCCCGCTACGCGCCCCATCGCGCCGACGTCGGCGAGGGCCGCGCCAGCGCCGGCGTGGCCCCCGAGGTGGTCATCCGGGTTCCTGTCCCGGGCGGCATCACCGGCGAGGTGCACGAGCGGGTCACGGGTGGCCCGGTGGCCGGCTTCCAGATCGAAGCCGAGGGGCCCGACGGCATCGTGGTCCGCTCTTCCCAGCCCGGCAAGCGCGCCAGCCGGCGGGCAGGCCCGTTCCATTTCGCGCTGGGTCCCCTGGCCCCGGGGCAGTGGCTTATCCGCGCCCGGGCCCCCGGCTACCTCCCCGTGGAACGGCGGATCACCGTTCCCTCCGCCTCCACGCCGGGCGAGCCGTCGGTGCGCGACCTGCGCCTCGAGCTGGAACGCGCCTCGTGAGCCCCCGGCCTACGACCGGCGGCGCCGGCCCGCGAACAGCACCGCCAGCCCCAGCGCACCGCCGACGATGGTGAACCACCGCACGGCCCGCGGTCCGTTCGCGGCGCCGGGATCGGACGCCACCGCGCAGCCGCCCGACGACGCGCTGCTGGCGCCGCACGTCACCGGGTTGGTCCCCACCGGGTAGATGGCGCACAACCCGTTCCGGTCGTCCTGCGACAGCGAGCGCTTCGAGACGTCGCCCGCTTCGGAGGACGGGTACATGGTCGCCTCCATCTCCGCCGCCGTCGCATCGCCGCAGTCGGGCACGGCGTTGCCCAGGTCGTCGACCTCGCCGGCGGCGGCGCCCGGCGCCAGCTCGCAGGTGTGATCCAGGCCGATGAAGTGGCCCATCTCGTGCGTCAGGGCGTTCTGCAGGTCGTGGTATCCGCCGTTGGTGGCGGTGACATCGAGGTCGGCCCACATGAACGCCGAGGGCGTCGAGGTATCGGCGTTCACCTCCACGTCCGCCTCCACGATCTCTCCGCACCCGCGCGACCAGACCGTCGTCAGGGCCAGCTCCCCCGGCTGATGGCAGACCGTCGTGCCGTCCTTCATCTTCGTGCAGATGTCCGTCCACACCCCGTCGCGCAGCGCGATCGTGTTCACGTCATCGTGGTCGGCTGCGGGCGGTAGCGCGTCGACGGGCTGGATGGCCACCGACAGATCCAGGAAGCTGCAGGCGGTGTTGGCAGGGTCTTGCTTGCTCCAGGCGGCCACGGCGGCCGTCATGGCGGCGCCGATCTGATCGGCAGGCATGGTGGGGATCCCGTGGGTATATCCCACGATGTTCAGCGACGAACGGCCCCACGCGTACGGGGCCCCCAGTCCACCCAGCAGGGCCGTCGTGCGGTAGCGGACGTAGGCGAAGGCCGGCTGGGCGAACGCCATCACCAGCACCATCACCAGATTTGCCACCGACAGATACGTCAACGCGCCGGCGCCGACCCGCGCGCGGCGGCCTCGCGACGAGGGAATCATGGCGTCGCGGCCCCGAGCAGGGACTTCACCTCGGCGCGCATCTCATCGAGGCCGCGCTCGCGGGCGGTCTCCGCGGCCGGGACCACCGGGGCCGTCTGGCTGGCCGTCTGCCCGGAGGAGCCCGCCGGACCGGGCGTCGCCACGCGCGGCTTCACCAGGGTCGCCTGGTGCATCTTCGTGCGCGAGACCAGCCACTTCCCCGACCCGGACTCCAGGCGCATGGGCCGCTTCCCCTGGCCCAGCCCCAGCACGCGCGCGTTCTCGGGCGCGCCGCGCAGGAAGACCAGCGCGCGCTCGCCCGGTGAGAACGTCGACAGGCCGGTGACGGTCATCGTCAGGTCCCCCACCGTGCCGCCCGGCTGGACGATGCGCAGATGATCGGCGGCCCCGCCTGCCGGCGCCCCCTTCCACCGCTCCACGACCTTCAACTCGACGGTCGTGAAGATCCGCTCGTGCTTGGCGTCCCAGTCCGCGCTGGTCGACAGCACATCGACCACCGCGATGTGGTCCGCCTGCTTGACCAGCGCGGGCAGGTCCATCGCCACGACGATGGACGCGGCGGCAGGGCGGAACGACGACAGGGCAGGCAGCGCGACCAAAGCGCCAATCGCCACCACCAATGATCGGGCAAGGGGGGAACTCATCGAGTGACGATTATACCCTCGAATGCCCCGCCTCTGCGCGCGCTTCCTCGACGGCGGGGTCACAGGTCGACGACAACGCTGTCGCGGGCGCGCCGGCGGTCACGCTGCCGGCGCGGGGGGGACCTGCGCGGACGCGCCGGCGGCGGCCTGGCCGGGCCCGCGCGCCACGCCATGGGCGGTGGTGCGGACGGCGAACCCGCCCGTGCCCGGGCCCGCGATCCCCGGCCCGGCCTGCGCCTTCTCGCGCGCCAGCTCCATGAACCGCACCTGGCTGCGCAGGGGGGGCATCCGCTCCTCGGCGGTGGGGCGATGATAGCTGCCGTCGGGGCCCAGCCGTCGCGCCTTCACGTTGTCCGCCAGCGAGATCCCCAGGATCTCCTTGATCAGGCGCTCGCGCAGCGCCGGATCGTCGATGGGGAACATCACCTCGACCCGGCGCAGGAAGTTGCGCGGCATCCAGTCCGCCGACGACAGGTACACCTCGTCCTTGCCGCCGTTGCCGAAATGAAAGACGCGGGCGTGCTCCAGGAAGCGATCGACGATGCTGATGACGCGGATGTTGTCACTGGTGCCCGGCACCCCGGGCCGCAGGCAGCAGATGCCGCGAACGATCAGGTCGATCGACGCGCCTGCCTGCGAGGCGCGATACAGCGCCTTGATGACGGCCGCGTCCACCAGCGAGTTCATCTTGGCCACGATGCGGCCGCGCGTGCCGAAGCTGGCCTCACGCTCGATCAGGCCCAGGATCTTGTCGTGCAGCCCCACCGGCGCCACGTCGAAGCGCTTCCACGATGGCGGCGACGAGTAGCCGGTGAGCAGGTTGAACAGCCCGCCCGCGTCGTCCGCGAAGGCGTCGCGGGCGGTGAAGTACGAGACGTCGGCATAGACGCGCGCGGTGTTGGGGTTGTAGTTGCCCGTCGACAGGTGCACGTAGCGCTTGATGTGTCCCCCCTCGCGCCGGACCACCAGCGCCACCTTGCAGTGGGTCTTCAGGCCCAGCAGACCGTAGACCACGTGCACGCCGGCGTCCTCCAGGGTGCGCGCCCACTGGATGTTCGGGGCCTCGTCGAAGCGCGCCTTCAGCTCGACCACCGCGGTCACTTGCTTGCCGTTCTCGGCCGCGCGAATCAGGGACCGCACGATGGGAGAGTCGGCGCTGGTCCGGTACAGCGTCTGCTTGATGGCCAGGACGTTCGGGTCGTCCGCCGCCTCCGAGACGAACTCGACCACGTCCTCGAATGATTCGTAAGGGTGCTGCAGCAGGATGTCCTTGTTCGCGATGACCTGGAAGATGTCGTCGTACTCCTGCAGGGGCGGGACGATCTGGGGCGAGAACGGCTCGTCCTTCCATTCGCGCAGGTCCTCGCGGCCCGCGATGGGCACCAGGTCGGCCAGGTGCAGCGGGCCATCGACCAGGTACACGTCGTCCGGCTCCAGACGCAGGGCCGTGCGCAGAAAAGTGACCACCTCGGACGGCGTCTCGTGGGCGATCTCCAGACGAACCGCGTTGCCGCGCTCGCGACGGCGCAGCTCCTTCTGGATGGTCTTCAGGAGATCGTCCGCCTCGTCCTCGTCGATGCTGAGGTCGAAGTTCCGCGTGACGCGGAAGGCGTTGCAGCCCACCACCCGGAAGCCCGGGAACAGATCGCCCACGTGCATGGCGATCAGGTCCTCCAGCAGGACGAACGAGACCGTGGATCGGGGCGGGTGACTGTCCGCTGATTCAGCGCTGGCCGTCGCCAGCGCGGCGGCCTCCTCCTGGGCACGCGGCAGCTCGAAGAGGCGGGGCAACACCGCGGGGACCTGCACCACGGCCACCATGCTCTGCTTCTGCCCGACCTTGCCCTTCTCGCGCTGCAGGGAGATGGCCAGGTTCAGGCTGCGGTTGCGCAGGATGGGGAAGGGGTGCCCCGGGTCCACTGCCAGGGGGGTCAGCACCGGCCACACCTCGTGCGAGAACGTGGCTACGATCAGCGCCCGCTGCTCCGGGGTCAGGCTTCCCGGGCGCACCAGCCGCACGCCGGCGGTCTCGGCCAAGCGGGGCGCGACCTCCTCGCGCCAGACCCGGTACTGCTCGGACACCATGGCGTGCGTGCGTTGACTGATGGCGGCCAGCTGCTCGGCCGCCGTCAACCCGTCCGGCGGCGTCTCCGAGACGTTGCCGGAAAGTTGTTGTTTCAGGCCGGCGACCCTGACCATGAAGAATTCGTCCAGGTTGGACGCCACGATCGACAGGAACTTCAGCCGTTCGACCAGGGGCACGGACGGATCGCGCGCCTCCTCCAGGACCCGCCCGTTGAACTCGAGCCAGGACAGCTCACGGTTCAGGAATAGCCGGGCACTCTCGCGATCATGCGGGACGGCGCGGACGGGGGCGGGCACCTTACGGGAGCGACGAGCCATGACCACCCAAGCCTACAGTCTCGGCCCCAGCGTCGCGACATTTCCCGGCGGAATCGCCCGTCTGGCGCGTGTTTGTCACACGCCTGTCACAATCACCCGGTCACGGCGACCCCATGCGCAGCGATCCCGTTCCGGCAAGGGGTGGATCGTCGAATTCCGCCCCCGTCGCTAGTGGGCTTCGAACTGGAAACCGGCGCGACGCTCCGGGCCCTCGAAGCCCAGGTGGATCCCCCGGCGATCGCGCCGGTGTCCGTGCGCGCGCAGGCGGGCGCCGCGCAAGATCTCCTCGACCAGGTCGTCGAAGGACATCCCCGCCGCGTGGGCGATCTTCGGCAGCAGGCTGGTGGGAGCCAGGGCGGGCAGGGTGTTCACCTCCAGCACCACCTCGTTGCCCCGGTCGCTGACGATCAGGTCGACGCGCGTCGACCCCTCGCAGCCCAGGGCTTCGTGCGCCATCACCGCCATGCGCAGCGCCGACCGGTACCGCTCCGGCGACAGGCGCGCCGGCAGGTGGTAGTCCGAACGGCCGGCGGCGTGCTTGCTGCGAAAGTCGTAAAACGGACGGCGGGGGACGATCTCCACGGCGCCCAGCGCCTGCCCGTCCAGGACCCCCACCGAGATCTCCTTCCCCTCGATGAACCGCTCGACGATGATCTGATCGTCGAAGCGCAAGGCTTCCTCGACGGCCGCTTCCAGCTCCAGCTCGTCGCGCGCCAGGCTGACCCCCAGCGACGATCCCTCGCCCGCCGGCTTGACGATGACCGGGAATCCGAAGGACCCGTGCTCGGTGACGACCGCGGACGCCCCGGGGCCGGCTGACTCGCCTCCCACGCGGTCGGCCGTCCCGTCAAAGACGTAACCAGGCGCGGTGGGCAGGTTGTGCAGGCGGAAGATCTCCTTCGCCTTGGCCTTGTTCATGGCCAGCGCCGAGGCGAGCACGCCCGATCCGGTGTAGGGGATGCCCAGCAGCTCGAGCAACCCCTGGATGCAACCGTCCTCGCCGTAGCGGCCCGACAGGGCCAGGAACGCCACGTCGATCTGCTTCTGGCGCAGGATCAGATCGACGTCGCGATCCACGAAGATCGACGTCGCGTCGTACCCGCGATCGGTGAGGGCGCGCAGGATCGCCTCCCCGGAGCGCTGTGAGATCTCGCGTTCGGCCGACAGTCCCCCGAGGAGCACACCGATCTTCGAGTTCCGGTTGATCACGACATCAGCGGTAACCCTCTACGATCACGCCGTCAAAATTTTGTGGTAAAGACGGCGGCCATGACTTTCCTTGAGGCAGCGCTCGACATCCTGAAGCGCGAGGGACGGCCTCTCCATTTCAAAGAGCTGACCGAACGGGCGATGACGAAGAAGCTTTTGACCTTCGTCGGACGGACCCCGGAGGTCACCATGCAGACGCAGCTCACCTCCGCGGTGAAGAAGGCGCCTGGGAACCCGTTCGTGCGCGTGAAGCCGGGGGTATTCGGCCTGCTTCGCTATCCCGAGCTGACGGCCGAGGAGAAGGCGGCCGCCGTGGCGGAGGAGAAGGCCGCGGCGAGCCCCAAGGCGCCGAAGCGCGAGCGCGACGAGGCCCCGGAAGGCGAGGGCCAGGAGCGTTCGGGCCGCCGCCGGCGCCGACGGGGAGGCCGGGCACGGAGCGGCAAGGCCGACGAGGCCGCGCCCGCGGAGACGAAGGAGCTGGCGACGGAGGACACCGGCGCCGACGACGCCATCGAGGAGCCCAAGACCGGCGGGCTGTCAGCGGCGGCGCGCGCCGCGGCCCTGGCCGAGACGGGCGTGCTGGAAGGCGACGACGAGAGCGAGGGCGGCGACGACGAGGAGCATGACGACCTGGCTCCCGAAGACGAGTCTGCGCCCGTGGAAGCCGCGGCGGGTGGGGATGCGGCCACCGCCGGCGCCGAGCGTGAAGGCGAAGGCCCGGCCGACGACGACGGCGAAGGCGACGAGGACGAGGCGGCCGAGGGCGAGGGCGGCGGCGACGAGGCGGCCGCCTCTGGCGCGCCGGCCGAGGGGGGCGAAGAGGGCGGCCGACGCCGCCGTCGACGCCGGCGTCGGCGTCGCGGCGGTGAGGACGAGGGCGCGCGCCCCGGTGACACGGGCAGCGCGGGCGGCGAGCGTCCCCAGGCCGCGGGCGATCGGGGAACGTTCGGCGAACCGCAGAATGGCCAGTCCGGCGACACGGGCGAGGCAAGCACGACCAGCGGCGGAGAAGGCACCGGCCAGACCACCTCCGGTGGCGGCGCGGGCGCGGAAGCGTCCTCGGGCGACAGCCAGTCGGCGCGCAAGATCATGACGCCGGTGGACGCGGCGATCGAGGTCCTGCGGGGCCAGCCCCCCGGGCGCGGCGTCCACGTGCGGCAACTGGCGGACAGCGCGATCCGCCGCCGCTTGATCCACGGCGAGCCCAACGAGGCCTGGCGCGTGATCCGCACGGCGCTGGCCACGGAGCCCAAGGAGCGCCTGCGCAACGGACAACGTCCCCGCGTTCGCGCGGCGGGCAGCGGTCTGTACGCGCTGGCGCGCCGCACCCCGGACGCCGAGCTGGAGAAGGCCGAGCAGGTGTTCGGTGACGCCCGGCGTGCCCTGCGCGAGCGGACCATGGCGGCGATCGAGCGGCGCCTGGCCGAGCTGGCGCCTGGCGCCTTCGAGGCGGTGGCGCGCGTGCTGCTGCAGCGTGAGGGGTTCGGCCCCACCACGTTCGTCAAGCGCGTCGAGGGGACGATCTACGTCGAGGCGCTTCGTGGCCGCGGCTCGCGCCCGTCGAAGTGCCTGATCGCGCTGCGCGCCGGTGGCTCGGTCGCCGGAAGGCGCGCCATCGGCGAGCTTCGCGCGGGCATTCGCGCGAGGAACCACGACGAGGGCCTGCTGATGCTGGCGGGCCGCCTGGGCGATGACGCCATCGCGGAGTGGAAGCAGCCCGGACCGCCGCTGGAGATCGCCGATGGCTCGGCCCTGGCCGAGACCTGCGTGCGTCACGGCGTCGGCGTGGTCAGCGCCAGCGTCAGCGTCGACTTCGTGGACGCCGACTTCTTCGCCGAGCTGACGGAGGGTTGACGGGCGCGGGGGGACCTCGTCTCCCCGCTCTTTCGCCAACGTTGGCAGGCGAGCGGGCTGGTAACAGCCCGCCGCCGGCAAGCGGCGGGGCGCGGTTTGCGCGCGCCCGTTCCGCCATGCCAAGAGAAGACGCTGCGATGGCGGAACAGCAAGCAGTCTGGCGGTGGTTGGGTCGGGCCGGCTTCGCCGAGACCGCAGCGCTGCAAGAAGAGTTGCGCCGCGACGTCATCGCCGGCGGCCCCGAGGCCCTGCTGCTGCTCGAGCACGACGCGGTCATCACCATGGGACGCAGCGCCCTGGCGGGGAACGTGCTGGTGGACGAGCTCGAGCTGGCGCAGCGAGGGGTGGCGCTGCATCGCGCGTCCCGCGGCGGCGACGTCACCTACCACGGCCCAGGCCAGCTGGTCGGCTATCCGATCGTGCGGCTGCGCGGCGGGGTGCGCGCCCATGTCGAGGCGATGGCCCTCGCGATCGGCGACGTGCTGCGCGGGCTGGGGATCGACGCCGCCTATCGCTCGGCGGCGCCAGGCCTGTGGGTGGGGGAGGCCAAGATCTGCGCGTTCGGGATCAACATTCACCGCCGCGTCACCGTCCACGGCTTCGCTTTGAACCTGGCGACCGACCTGGACGCCTTCCGTCTCATCGTGCCCTGCGGGATCTCCGGCTGCGCCGTCACGTCGGTGCGCGCGCTCACGGGTGACGCTCCCACGCCGCAGGCGCTGGCGCCTGCGATCGCCGCCGCGCTGGGCGCGCGCTTCGGCATCGCGTTCGAACGCGCCCAGGCGGCGCCGCGCGATTCGATTGCATTGCCCTTCAGCGCAACTAGAATGGACGGCGCGTGACGGGATCAGGGCAGCCGCGAGTCGTCGTCATCTACAACCGTGACTTCGAGGGCGCCGAGGCGGATCCCGAGAATCGCGCCCGGGAAGACGTCGAGAACGTCGCCACGCACCTGATGCGCGTCCTCGAGACGCACCACTGCGTCCCCTCGGCCCTGGGCGTCCACGACGATGTGTTCGAGGTCGTCGACGAGCTGCGCCGCCGGGCGCCGGACGTGGTGTTCAACCTGTGCGAATCGATCTCCGGCGACAGCCGCTTCGAGCCGCTGTTGCCGCTGCTGCTGGAGAAGGAAGGGATCGCCTACACCGGCTCGGGCCCGCTGGCGCTCTCCTTGGCCCTGCACAAGCACAAGGCGAAAGAGTTGCTGCGCGCGCGCGGCGTGCCCACGCCCGAAGCGGTCTACGTGACCCAGCCCGGACAGGTGGTGTCGATCCCGTTTCCGGCCATCGTCAAGCCGGCGCGCGAGGACGCGTCGGTGGGCATCTACAGCGAGTCGGTGGTGGCCGACGCGGGCGCCATGCAGGCCCGCGTCGCGCACGTCATCGCGCAGTACCGGCAGCCCGCTCTGGTCGAGCGTTACATCGAAGGGCGGGAGGTCTACGTCTCGCTGCTGGGGCGGCCAAGCGGCCCCCCGGAGGTGCTGCCGTTCTTCGAGATCGACTTCTCGGCCTTGCCGCCCGATCGGCCGCGCATCGTGTCGTTCGAAGGAAAGTGGATGGAGTCGTCGGTCGAATACGTGGGGACGAAGCCGGTGCCCTGCCAGCTGGATGCGGCGCAGGCCGCGGCCGTGACCACGGCCGCGCGTGGCGCGTGGGACGCGCTGGAGCTGCGGGACTACGGGCGGGTCGACATCCGCCTGGCCGCCGACGGAACGCCCTACGTGATCGACGTGAACCCGAACTGCGATCTGTCGCACGAGGCCGGCGGCTTCTCGCGCGCGGCGCGCGCCGGAGGCCTCGCCTATGATGAGATCGTCTCGCGCATCCTCGAACTGGCGCTGGCGAGACGGCAAGATGCGGACAGCACTCCGTTGGCGATACGCTCGCGTGGACCTCGGCCGCCCGTCGCCTCGGCGGAGCGGGGCCTCGTGGCGGGGGAGCCGTCCGCCGACGCCGACGAGCCGACCCGCCGTCCGGCGGTCTGAGCCGCGCCGCCCGGCCGCGCAGCCGGGTGTCCTCACCGCGGCCGTGCTGGCCTTGTTGCTGGCTGTCGGGGCGGGCACGGCGTGTCGCCGCAAGACCGCCACGACTCCCGACCAACCGGTGTTGCGTCTGGGGCAGGTCACCGTTCGGAGCGAGGGCGGAGGCACTTCGCTCGACGAGGCCCAGCTGGCCGAGCGCCTGCGCGCCCAGCTTCAGGCGTCGGGCCTGCTCACCGCCGCCCCCGATGCGGCCGACACGATCCCGGTGGTCAGGGTCGCCGGCCGCATCGCGACGGAGATCGTCGAGGCGGAGGGCAAGGGTCTTTGCCGGGCGGCCGTCAGCCTAGCCATCAGCACGCGACCGAGCGACGCGCCCGGCGCGCTGAACGAGGAGATCACGGCAGGCGGTGAAGAGAAGTTCGATGTCCTCCCTACCAGCGACCGGCATGTCATCGCCGCCCGGCTGGCAGAGCGAACGGCCTCGGACCTGCTCGGGGCCTTCTTGCAGCGGACGCGACTGCGCTGGGCGCCGTCGGCCGCCATCCACGCGGCACTGGCCGCCGACGCGGCCACGCCCCTGCGCGAGGAGGCCATTCGTCAGGTGGGCGTGCGGCACCTGGGCGACGAGGCGCCACGTCTGCTCGCGCTGCTGGACGACCCCGACGAGGCGACCCGCGACGCGGCCCTGGGCGCGCTGATCGCGCTGCGCGACCCCCGCGCCGTCGCGAAGCTGACCCGCGATCGCTCGCTGCGGGACCGCCACGAGATGTTGAAGATCATGGACGCCATCTCGCTGATAGGCGGGCAAGAGGCGGCCGAGTACCTCGCCTTCGTCGCCGAGAGCCACGATGATCCCGACATCCGGCAAGCCGCCCGGGAAGCACGGGACCGTCTCCAGCGCCGCGCGGACGCCGGCCGCTAGGCGCCGCACCGCGCCCGCCGGGAGTGGCCGCCCCGCAGCCTGCGCACGACGCTGCCAACCCTGGCGACGCGGTAATGATTCCCCCGTATTTCTGCTATCATATGGTTAATGCCTGCCGCCAATCAAGTTGGCGCCGCGCCGGACTTCGGAGCTTCCGCAGGCCGGATCGTCGCGGATCGGTACGTGATCGCGGAGCGCCTGGGAGGCGGCGCCGAGGGCGAGACGTTCGCAGCAGTGGACCGCGCGAACGGCGACCGGGTGGCCGTGAAGCTGTTCGGCGCGGCACCCGCCAACGTCGAGCGACGCGTGCGGCAGGAGTTCGAGCGCCTGGCGAGCCTCGGCCACCCCGGCGTGGTCCGCGTCCGCGACGCCGGCCGTGACGGCGGGCGGCTGTTCCTCGTCACCGACCTGGTGGCCGGCGAGCCGCTGGCGCGCCTCGCCGAGCTCGGCGACCCCGAGGAGCGGCGCCGTCGCTTCGAGGTAGCGGCCGTCGGGCTGGCGGATGCTCTGGCCTATCTGCATGGCAACGGAATCGTTCACGGCGACCTCTCACCGGCGAACGTGGGCCTGTCGGCCGACGGCCATCCAGTGCTGTTCGATCTGGCGTTTCCCGCGCTGGAGCGTGGCGGGGCGGCAGTGGGCACGCTGGGATTCGCGGCGCCGGAGGCGCTGGTGGGCCAGGTCGGCCCGGCCGCCGACCTCTTCAGCCTGGGCGCCACGCTGTTCGCCGCCTGGGCCGGGGCGGGGCCGTTCGGGCAGGGCGCCGGCGCCGTGGCCCGGATGTTCGCCGCGCCCGCTCCCGCGCTGTCGGCCATGCGCGAGGGACTGGCGCCCGGATGGGACGCGCTGCTCGCCGAGTTGCTGCGGCCCCGCCCCGAAGAGCGGCCGTCGTCGGCGCGCCAGGTCCTGCTTCGCCTGGGACGGCTGGTGGGCGGCGATTCGGAGCAGCAGCGAACCGAGCTGGTGGCGCCGCATCCAGGGGGCGATCCGGTCGGCGGGCTGTTCGTCGGGCGCAGCGCCGCCCTGGGGACGCTGGCGGACGCGCTGCTGCGCCTGTCGGAGGGCGCCGCCACGGCCGGTGTGCTCTCCCTGATCGGGGTCGAGGGCGCGGGACGGCGCCGCCTGATCGCGGAGGCGCAGCAGCAGCATGCGATCGCCACGGTGGCCGGGCGCGCCGAGCCGCTGGCCATGTTTCGCGGTGACCTGACGGCGCTGCAGCGGTGGTTGTCCGCGGGGCAGGGCACCGCGAACGAGCTGGCAGGGCAAGCGCGCGACGACGACGCTCGTCTGGAGCCCGACCGCGCGAGCCAGAGCCGATTCGCGGCACTGACCGGCGCGCTGGAGCTGCGCGCGCACGACAGGCCTCTTCTGGTCGTGCTGGAGCCAGGCGCCATCGAGACGCGGTTCGCGAGCTTCGTGGCGGGCGCGCCGCCCGCAGGCCGGGTCACCATCGCCGTTCCCGTCGCGGCGCCGCTGGCACGCGTCGGCGCGCTGGACATCGCCGTGGGGCCGCTCTCCCTGGCGGAGATCGGCGCACTGGTCAGTCGTGCCACGGGCGGGGAGGTCGCCCCGCCGATCGGGAAGCTGATCTTCGCGACGACCGGGGGTCATGCGGCCACCACCGCCCACGTCGTCCGTGAGCTGGTGGTGGCGTTCCGGGAGGGCAGGGCAGACCGCTTCTCCCCCCCGCGCGCAGCAGGGCTGGCGCAGCGCCTGGCCGCCGCCTTCGGTACGCTCTCGACGGCGGCCCGGCAGACCCTGGCGCGCGCGGCGCTGGGCCTTGGCGACCAGGACACGGACGGCGCGGGTGGCGGCCCTGCTGGTCGCGCCGGAGAGGACGAGGCGCGCGGTGCCGGCTGGCTGGACGACACGCAGACGCCGCCCAGGCTGGCGAGCGACGCCCACACGACCGTCGTGATGGGCGCACTGGCCGCGCCCGACCTGCGGTCGCTGGCCGAGACGGCCCTCACCCGCCTGCCCACCGGCGACGGGCGACGCGGTTGGTGTCTGGAGGCGCTGGGGCGGTCTCGCGACGCCGCCGCGGCCTATCGCCAGGCGGGCCGGGTCTGCCCGCTCCTGGAGGCCGCCCAGGCGGCCCGCTGGTTCGAGCGGGCCCTGGCCGTGGCGCCGGATGCGCTCGACGTCGCCGAACGCATCCAGCTCGCCGGCCAGCTGGCGCTGGAAGGACGGGCCGAGGACGCGACGCAGGCCCTGGCCGCGCCGCCGCCCGAGGGCGACGTGGACGGGGCGCTGCGCCTGGCAGAGCGCCGCGCCTGGCTGGCGGCGCGCGGGGGCGACCTGGCGTCAGCGCGCCAGACGCTGCTGGACGCGCTGGCCTCGCCGGCCTCATCGTCGGCGCCGCGCGCGGCGGCCCTGGCCCGGGCGCGGCTGGCCCGCGTGCTGGTGGCGGCGCGCCGCTATGACGAGGCGATCGACGCCGCCAGCGGCGTCGCCGGAGACCCGGCGGCCCAGGCCGTGGCGCTCGAGTCAATGGCGCTCGCCCACGCCTACGGCGGCGATCTGGCAAGCGCGCGGTCCCTGTTGAGCGGACCGCGCGCCGGGGGGCTGCCGGGGCCGCGCGCGCTCTACCTGGCCGCCCTCGTCGATCACCTGGACGGACAGCTCGATGCCGCGGTGACTTCTTATCGCGTGGCGCTCGAGGAAGCCGACCGCGCGGGCGACATCCACACGGCCGCCGCCATCGCGCTGAACCTGGGCGCGCTCGCTGCCGAGGCGGGCCGGTACGGTGATGCCCTCACCGCCCAGGATCGCGCCATCCGCGAGCTGGGCCGCCTGGGCGCCCCCGAGCTGAGCCTGGCCCTCTTCAACGGCGCGATGTTGCTGTGCGAGCTGGACGATGCGGCGGGGGCAGCGCGCCTGGTGGCGCGCCTGCGAGCAGAGCTGCCTGCCGCCGCGGATGGGCGCGCCGCAGCCGCCTACCTGGAGGCGGAGCTGGCCAGCCGGCGAGGCGAAGGCGCCGTCGCGGCGGACGGCTTCGCGCGGCTGGCCACCATGGCGGGTGCGCCACCCCACCTCGTGGATGCGGCGCTGCTGGCCCGGGCCGAGTTGCTGGGCGCGCGCGGGGACACCGCCGAGGCGCTGGCCTCGCTCGAGCGGCGCGGTGACGATGCCGATGAAACCGGCGCGCCGGCCCGCCTGACCCGGGCCCGCGTGCTTCTGGCCGCCAAGATCTGGGATGCCGACGTCGTGGCGGCGCTGGCCGACCGACTGACCGGGGACGCCCGCGCCGCCGCGACGGCTGGTCGGCGCGCCGCCGCCTGGCGGACCGTTCTGGTGGCCGCCCGTCTCCGTCACCGCCTCGGCGAGGTATCTCGCGCCGCCGAGCTGTTCTCCGAAGCGCGCCGCTCGTTCGAGGAGGTCCGCATGTCCACGCCCATCGACCATCGGTCCGGTCTTGCCCACGATCCCGACGCGCGCTTCTTCGCCGAGCTGGGACGTCTCGGCGGCGGCGGGGACGGAGAGGCCCTGGCGCGCGCCGCGCGCAGCGAGGCCCGTCTGCGCCGCCTGCTGCGCATCAACAAGCGGCTGAACAGCGAGCTGCGCCTGCCGCGGCTGCTGGAGCTGATCATGGACACCGTGATCGAGCTGACCGAGGCCGAGCGGGGATTCATCCTGCTGGAAGACGAGAAGGGCGAGCTGGTCGTGAAGGTGGCACGCAACATCGACCAGCAGACCTTGCAGGGCCCCCGGGGCCCACACGACGGAACGCCCGACGGAGCGGCGTCGTCCAGCTCGTTCGAGCTCTCGCGATCGATCGCCCGCCAGGCGGCCACGGGTGGCGGTCCCATCGTCACCATCGACGCCGCTGGCGATCCGCGCTTCCGGGAGGCGATGTCCGTCTCGGACCTGCACCTGCGCTCCGTGCTGGCGGTGCCGCTGCAGATCAAGGGCCGCGCCGCCGGGACCATCTACGTCGACCATCGCTTGCGCCAGGGGGCCTTCCGGGACGACGACGTACAGCTGGTGCTGGACTTCGCCGAGCAGGCTGCCATCGCCATCGAGAACGCGCGCCTGCTGAGCGAGCTGCGCAAGCGCGAGCGTCAGATCGACGTCCTCAACCGCCGCCTGCGAGGCGAGCTGGACGCGCGGAAGGAAGAGCTGTCGGGAATGAAGCAGGAGCTGCGGGAGAACCGCGAGGCGCTGGCCATCCGCTACGACTACCGCAACATCGTGGGAAGGACCCCCCGCATGCTGGAGCTGTTCCGGCTGCTCGACCGGTTGACCGACACCGCGCTGCCGGTGGTCATCCAAGGGGAGAGCGGCACCGGCAAGGAGCTGGTGGCCCGGGCGCTGCACTTCAACGGGTCACGTCGGCAGCGGCCGTTCGTGTCGGAGAACTGCGCCGCCATCCCCGAGACGCTGCTGGAGTCGACGCTGTTCGGCGCGGTGAAGGGCGCCTTCACCGGCGCGGACCACGACAGTCGCGGGCTGTTCGAGGTCGCGGATGGCGGCACGTTGTTCCTTGATGAAGTAGGTGAGATGTCGCCGGGCATGCAAGGGAAACTGCTGCGTATCCTGCAGACCGGCGAGCTGCGCCGCGTGGGCGCCGAGCGCATCCGGAAGGTCGATGTGCGCATCATCGCCGCGACCAACCGCGACCTGGGACGGATGGTCGAGGAGGGCAAGTTCCGACAGGATCTGTTCTTCCGCCTGTCGGTGGCGCGCATCGCGCTGCCGCCGTTGCGGGAGCGCCGCGAGGACATCCCCGCCATCGTCGAACATCTGCTGGCCAAGGCGGCTGGCGCCGCGCCCCCCAAGCGGGTCGTCCCGGCCGCGCTGGCGCGCCTGGCCGCCTACCGCTGGCCCGGGAACGTGCGTGAGCTGGAGAACGAGCTGATGCGCGCCCTGGCGTTCTGCGGCGACAGCATCGCGGTGGCCGACCTCTCCCCGCAGGTGGCGGGCGAAGCAGAGGCGGCGCTCACCACCCTCGAAGATCCGGACAGTCTGACCCTGCGCCCGCGCGTCGAGCGGCTGGAGCGCGCGCTGTTGAAGGAGGCGCTGTCCCGCAGCGCCGGTAACCAGACGAAGGCCGCCGAGTCGCTGGGCCTGTCCCGGTTCGGGCTGCAGAAGAAGCTGCGCCGGTACGGGATGATGGCCTGAGCACTCCGTACAGGAAGTTGCGTTTGCAGCCAACCCAGTTGACGATCGCGCGGTACCGGCCCGCAGATCTCCGGCTCCGTCAAGGGCCTGGTTCTTGCTGTCTTCAACGGCGCCGCGGGCGGAGGGCGACTCGATTCCACAGGAACATGGCAGCGACATGAAGCTTCGCGGGGCGTCTCGGCGCCGGACCATCGTCCGGGTGGCCCGGCTGCTGTCGTGCGTGTTCGGGGTCTGGGCCTTGTGGGCCTGCGGTCCCGTCTATATCCCGGTGCCGCCGCCAGGCGAGATATCGTTCACCTCGACCCTGCTGACGGACGCCGCCGGCAACACCCAGCCGTACTGGATCGCGGCCGGCGGGCCCAACGGCAACGCCTTCAACGCGACCTTCTTCATCACCGACGTGCAGCGCGGGGCGGGCGTGATCACGCGTGCGCGCGCTGACGGAAGCTTCGTGTCGCCGCCCATGGAAGGAACGGCGGGCGACCAGGTCGGGGTCTACTTTCAGTCGGTCAGCGGCCGCGACAGCGTCACCGCCTGCCTGATCCTGGGCGAGGGCCCCATCGCCGCGCGCTGCCCGTAGCGACGGGGACTATTCCTCGGGGGCCAGCGCCGCCGGTCCGTCGCCCCGCGCGGAGGTTGGCAACTTGCGAATCTCCTCGCGAGCCCGCCGCCACGCGGCCTGGATGATCCAGGAGATCGACCGGTCCTGACGTATCGCTTCGTGCTGCGTCTCGGCCAGCATGACCGAGTTGAAGTACAAGGTCACCTTCCGTTTCGTCGACATCGACGCGCCTCGGGCGTCTTTGACAGGCCCGGACACGCCCGCCGCCTTACGGAGAGATGTCGGCCTTGGGGAAGTAAACGGCCAGCCCCACCGTGGCCATCCAGTGCTGCGTCCAGGTCAGGTCGCGCTTGTCGACGTACTGGTCGCCGTTCACGTCACGCCCGGCCGGGTTGTCCTTGTTGATGACGTCGCGCAACTCGACGCTCAGCGCGAAGTAGTCGTTGAAGAACGAGTGGAATCCGACAGCGACCGAGCCGGCCAGCTGGCTGCCCGTCACCACGCAGGTCTGCGCGTTCGGGTCGGACGAGGTGTCGACGCACTCGGTGATCGGCCCGCCGCCGACCGTCTGCTGCGCGCTGCCGGAGTTCGCCTTGGCCAGCGTCACCAGACCCGCGCCCGGCGAGATGTAGAAGTCGTAGTGCGCGAACAGCTTGCCGAACAGCGAGAACTTGCCCGTGAACGGGGTCAGCTCCAGCTGGCCTAGCAGAATCGACGCGGGCTTGTTCATGCCGGCCTTGGCGGACGAACCATACGGCGCGCGGCCCTGCGCGGGCCCCTGGTTGGCCGATGGCAGGGTCGACTGCAGCTCGTCGTTGAAGCCAGTGGACAGGGTAGACACGCCGAAGATTCCCACGCCACCGATGGAGAGGAAGTCGGTGATGTGGAAGGCCAGGTGAGCCTGCAAGAGGATGTCGTGATAGAACGTTTCGTTCAGCGTCGAACCGGCGCCGACGCTGATCTCGAAGCGCTTGTCGCGCAGCTCGACGCGCTTGCGGATGGCGGGGGCATCGGCCAGGGGGCTCTTGTGCTGGGCGTGGGCGGTCTGCGGATACGCCGCAAAGATCGACGCCAACGAGAGGCAGGAGAGGGCGATCCGTTTCATCATGGTCTGGGTCCTTTTTCGGTCGCAGGCTCTGGTGATGAGATCCGTGGTAACGCCGTCTTACCGGGGCGTCTTGTACTGGAAACTGGTAGGCAAGAAGACGCCCACCCCCAGATAGAACATGACGTTATTCACCAGCTTCGCGTCGGCGTGCGCCTTCGCGCTGGCGGCATCGACATAGAGGCGCTGTCCGCTGCCGGGATCGATCGTCCCGCGGTTCAGAGGCTCGAACTTGTCGAGGATGATGTAGTCGCGGAGCATGTAGTTGACCGTCAGCCAGTCGAAGAGGAAGAACCGGCCGCCGATCCCCACGTTCGGAGTCAGGGCCAAGTTCTGGAAGGGCTGCAGCGACACGTCACGAGGGATGATCTCGGTCTGGGTCATGCCCAACCCGCCCGAGACCGCGATCTCCCAGTGCATGATGCCCTTGTTGAAGAAGGCGAATTTGCCGTACGCGGGGACGTAGCCAAAGTTCAGCGACGCGCTCCACAGGTAGCGGTTCAGCGTGGGGATGCGGTCATACTGCAGGCCCACATCCGCTTCCCGGTCGGTGAGATGCTTGATGTAGTAGTTGCCCTGCAGCCCGATCGACAGCGCGTCGGTCAGGAAGTAGTTCAGATCCACGCCAAAGACGAAGTGCTGGATCAGGATGTCGTTGACCGACACGCCCGTGAACGGCGCCAGCTCGAAGCGGCCGCCCTTCAGGAAGCGCTTCCGCGGCACGACCACGATGTCCTGCCAGGTCAGGGTGCTGGACGTCTTGGCGGCCGCGCCGGGCTGGGCAGACTGATCTCCACCCGTGTCCGAAAGGTCGAGATCGCCCGTGGTATCGGCGCCACCCGTGTCCCCCCCGGCGGCGCCCGTGTCGGCGCCGGCGGCGCCCGTGTCGGCGTCTCCGCCGCCGCTCTTGTCCGCGGCCGTGCCCGCCGTGTCCTTTGCTCCTGCCGCCCATGCGGCGGATCCCGCCCCCAGCCCGATGGCAATCGATACAAAAAGGCAAGCGGCCTGACGCTTCATGTTCCCTCGCTCTCGAGACGAAGTTGGGGGACTGACAAAAAATTCAATGATTTCAAGCGCTTAACGGGTACGGCGGAAAGGATTGCGCACTATATCACGGCGATTTTTTCACGCGCAAATAAAAAGGCGCGTGCCGTACACCCTCGGGCTGGCGCGCGAGGCATCATCTCTCAGTTGGCGCCGCTGGCCGACGCGGTTCCGTCGGCATCGTCACGTTCGAAGAGGGCCTCCACGAACTCGGCCGCGTCGAACTCCCGCAAGTCCTCCACCCGCTCGCCGACCCCGATGAAACGAACCGGGATGCGAAGCTGATCGGCGATCCCCAGAATGACGCCTCCCTTTGCGGTTCCATCTAGTTTCGTGAGGACGATACCCGAAACCGACATCGCTTGTGTGAAGATCTGCGCCTGCGCGATCGCATTTTGGCCGCTGGTGGAGTCGATCACTAGCCACGTCTCGTGCGGGGCTCCCGGGGCCGCTTTGCCGATGACTCGACGGACTTTCTGCAACTCTTCCATCAAATCGGTCTTGGTGTGAAGGCGGCCGGCGGTGTCGGCGATGACGACATCGAAGCCGTCGGTGGTCGCGCGCTTGACGGCGTCGAACAGGACGGACGAGGGATCCGCCCCCTCCTTGCCGCGCACCAGCGTCGCGCCCACGCGCTTGGCCCAGATGTCCAGCTGCTCGGCGGCGGCGGCGCGGAAGGTGTCGCCGGCCCCGACCAGCACCTTCTTTCCCTCGCCGACCAGCTTGGCGGCCAGCTTGCCGATCGTGGTCGTCTTGCCGCTGCCGTTGACGCCGATGATCAGCAGCACCATCGGCTTCGCCGCGCTCCACTCGACCGGAGGCGCCCCGAACGACAGCAGCTCCAGCGAGCGCTTTTCGAGGAACGTCCAGGCGGCGTCCGGGTTCGCCAGCTCGCGCCGGGATAAGGAAGCGCGCATCTCCTCGAGCAACTTGTTGGCGGTGCGGATGCCGATGTCGGCGGTCAGCAGCACCTTCTCCATCTCGTCCAGCAGGCCGGGATCGATCTCCCGCTTTCCGGCGAACAGGCTACCCAGGCGCGAGACCCAGCCAGAGCGCGTCTTGGCCAGACCGGGAGCGAGGGCGTTCTTCTTGCGCACCGGCGTGGGCGGTGGCGCCTCGGCCGCCACCGGCGCCTCCGCGGGCTCGACGGCCGGCTTGCGCCGCTCCTCGCCGCGCGGCTGGGCCGGGGTCGGGAAGGGCAGAATCTGCGCGGCCCGCCCTGCCGGTGGCTCGGCGGAGGGGCCCTTTGCTTCTACGGGCGCCGCCTTGGGCTCGCCCCGGGGACCGAGCAGCGGCTTCTTCGGCAGGGCGGCCGGCGGCGGCGCGGTCGCGACCGGCTCCTCCAGTTGCGGCGGCTCTTCTCCTTCTGGTTCGTCCGCCTCGGGGGCTGGTTCGAGCGTCCGCTTTCCACGCTTGCCGGTCGGCACCTGCGGAGCCGGGACGTCCGACTCTTCGATCTGGCGCCGACGCGCTGCGCGGGCCTTGCTGACGAACAGCAAGCCGAAGACGGTGGTCAGCCCGACCGCTCCGATCGCTGCCAACCCTTCGTACAGTTCCTGAGACTCGAGATGTAGGCTGCCGATGTCCATGATGAGGCGAGGCGCACCTTAGCACCGAGGTCCGGCCGGCGGGAGTGCGTTCGGAAGTGCCGGTGACCGCGCTTTCCTGGTCGCTTTTTCGAACGCGAACAGCTCGCGCGGGCCACGAGGTTAACGCTTTACAGCATCGACTGCGCGGGTGTAATTTGGTCCACCAGCGTGACCTTACATGTCACGTATGGTCACTTCCTCCAAAAAACTCGCATTGCCGGTAGGCCGGGCGGAACCTTTCCCCCACGGAGCCGGGAGGCACGATGAGAATCAAGCGCGTCGAGATCCTGGGGTTCAAGTCGTTCGTCGAGAAGACCACCGTCACCTTCCAAGATCCGATCACGGCCATCGTAGGCCCGAACGGGTGCGGAAAGTCCAACATCGTCGACGCCATCCGCTGGGTGATGGGCGAGCAGTCCGCCAAGCACCTGCGCGGTCGGGCCATGGAGGACGTCATCTTCGCGGGCTCCGAGTCGCGCGGCCCGGCGGGCCTGGCCGAAGTGTCGCTGACCTTCGACGGCGCGGACCTTCACGATGACGTGACGGCCGGGGGCGTGCCGTGGGGCGCGGTGGCCCCGACCGAGATCGTGGTGACGAGGCGCCTCTATCGCGATGGCCAGAGCGAGTACCTGTTGAATGGCGTCCCCTCGCGCTTGCGCGACGTGGTCGAGTTCTTCCTGGGCACGGGCGTGGGCTCGAAGGCGTACGCCATCATCGAACAGGGGCGCATCGGCTTCATCGTGTCGTCGCGCCCCGAGGATCGGCGCGGCCTCTTCGACGAGGCCGCCGGCATCACGAAGTACAAGGTCAAGAAGAAGGCCGCCGAGCGGCGCATCGAGTCGACCCGCCACCACCTGCTGCGCGTGTCGGATGTCATCGGCGAGATCGAGGGCCGCCTGCGCTCGCTGCGCCTGCAGGCCGCGAAGGCCGAGCGCTACAAGCGATACAAGGGCGAGCTGCGGGACCTGGATCTGTGGTCCGCTTCGCAGCGCTTCCTGGGCCACCTGGCCGAGGAGAAGTCGCTGCAGGTCCAGATCGCCGAGCTGCGCGAGACGCACACCAATCAGGCCACCGCCCTCGAGATCGAGGAGGCCGCGGTCGAGATCGAGCGGCTGGCCGTCTCGGAAGAGCAGGGCGAGCTGAGCACGGCCAAAGAGGCCCTGTTCTCGCTGTCGAACAAGGCGCAGCTGGGTTTCCAGCGCGCCCAGTATCAGGAGGACGAGGCCGATCAGCTGACGGGCCGCGCCGCCGCCGAGCGCCGCGAGATCGAGACGCTGACGGCGCGCCGGGATGAATGCGCCCGCGCCATCGCCGAGATCGAGGAGCAGTGGGCGAACGTCGACGAGGAGGCCTCGCGAAGCCGCGCCCTGTTCGAGGAGAAGGAGCACGCCTACGAGGGGCTGCGCCAGGACCTGGCCCACGCCCGTCGCCAGCTGGACCAGGCGACGGCCGAGGTGTCACAGGGCCTGACCCGCAGCGCGCGCAACGAGTCCGAGCAGGCGGCGGCGGCAGCGCGACAGGAAGATCTGCGCGCGCGCATCGAGAACGTCGCCTTCGAGGAGGCATCGACGGCCGAGGGGCTGGCCGCCCGCGCCGAGGACGTCGCCATGCTGCGCGCCAGCCTGGCCACAATCGAGGAGCGCCGCGCCGAGCTGGCGGCGCGCAAGCAGGAGGCCGAGCAACGGCTGGCCACGCTGAAGGGCGAGGTGTCGCGCGGCGAGCTGGAGCTGGAGACGCTGCGCGAGGAGTCGCACCGCCGCCGCTCGCGGCTGGCGTCGCTGAACGAGATCCAGGACCGGTACGAGAGCTTCCACAAGGGCGTCCGGGCCATCATGCAGAATCGGCGCGAGTTCGAGAAGACGGGCCAGGGGGAAACGTCCGGCATCAAGGCCGTCGTCGCCGACATCATGCAGCCGCCGCCCGAGCTGGAGACCGCCGTCGAGGCGGTGCTGGGCGAGCGGCTGGGCAACGTGATCGTCGAGTCCCACGACGTGGGGGTCGAGGCCATCCAGTTCCTGAAGGAGCGCAGCGAGGGCCGTTCCAGCTTCATCCCTTTGGCGCCGCGCACGCTGGAGGCGGAGGCGCCGGTCGCCACGCTGGCGGCGGGCGCGATGGCGCAGGACCTCGGCGGCGGCACGTCCGTCGACCCGCCGTCGCTGTCCGTGTTCATGCCGCCCACCAGCGACGCCGCGCCTCCGGAGTTTCCGGCGCGGGGCGCGGGATGGCCGACGGGCGAGGGCGTGCGGGGCCCGCTGCTGGATCTGATCGGCTACGACCGGCACTACGACAAGGTCGCCACCTACCTGCTGGGAGACGTGCTGGTGGTCGAGAACCTGCAGCGCGCGCTGGAGCTGTGGCGCGAGACGCGCACCACGAAGACCATCGTCACGCTGGACGGCGAGGTGGTCGACCCGCACGGGGTGGTGACGGGCGGCTCGCGCGAATCGTCCGTGGGCGTGCTGGAGCAGAAGCGAGAGATCCGCGAGCTAGAGCAGGTGGTCGCCCGGCTGGAGTCCGACTACCAGGAGACGCTGGCCCGTCACGTGGCGACGAAGCAGGCGCTGGGCGACGTGACCCAGACGCTGGAGCAGATCGCGGCCGATGCGCGCACGGACGAGATGGCGCTGATCTCGCAGCGCAAGGATCTGGACCGCGCCAACGACGAGCATCGGCGCCTGGAGCAGCGCCGCCAGCAACTGGCGAACGAGACGGCGAACCTGACGCGCAACATGGAGGAGGCCGAGCGACGGCGGGAGGCGGCGGCGGCGGCGCTGGCGGCGGACGCGGAGCTGATCGCGAACGCCGAGGAGCGGGTCACCGAGCTGCGCGCCTCGACGCTGGAGCTGGGAGAGAAGCTGGACCTGGTCGGCGCGGAGCTGACCAGCCTGAAGGTGACGGCGGCCCAGGCCGAGGATCGGCGGAGGCACGCCCGGTCCACCCTGGAGCGGCTGCAGGCCGAGGCGGCCGACCAGGCCGCGCGCATGGAGCGTCTGGAGAGCGCCAGCACGCAGGCGGTGGCGCGGGCCGAGACGTTGCGCGAGGAGGCCGCGCTGCTGCGCGAGGAGGCCGGACTGCAGCAGGCCGAGGCGGAGGAGCGCGCGCGCGAGCACGCCGAGCGGCAGGGCGCGATGGAAGAGCGGCACGGCCTGCTCAGCCGCCGCGAGGCCGACCTGCGCACCGCGCGCACGGACGTGGCGCGCATGGGGCAGACCCTGTCCAAGCTCGAGCTGCGGTGCCAGGAGGTGTCGCTGAAGCGGACGTCGCTGTCCGAACAGGTGGGCACCCGCTACCCCGACGTCGATCTGATCGGCATCGTCACCGACTTCCACATGCGCCCGCCCGTGGGCGAGGTGGAGGAGGCGCGCATGACCGAGCTACGCGGTCTGATCGAGCGCATGGGCGAGATCAACCTGACCGCCATCGAGGAGTCGGAGGAGTCGCAAAAGCGATTCGACTTCCTGTCGGCGCAGAAGGCCGACCTGGAGTCGGCCATCGAGCAGCTGGAGTCGGCCATCGAGAAGATCAACCGGGCCTCGCGCAAGCGTTTCCGCGAGGTGTTCGACGCGGTGAACGCGAAGTTCCAGGAGGTGTACCCGCGCATGTTCGGCGGCGGCCGCGCCCACCTGCGCCTGACGGACGAGGGCGACATGCTGGAGACGGGGGTCGACATCGTGGCCAACCCGCCCGGCAAGAAGATCGCCCAGAATATCGAACTGCTGTCCGGTGGCGAGAAGGCGCTGACGGCGGTGTCGTTGCTGTTCGCCATCTTCCTGGTCAAGCCATCGCCGTTCTGCGTCCTGGACGAGGTCGACGCGCCGCTGGACGAGGCGAACGTGGGCCGCTTCAACGACATGGTCAGGGCCATGACCGACCGCTCCCAGTTCATCATCATCAGCCACAACCGCCGCACCATGGAGATCGCCGACCGGCTGTGCGGGATCACCATGGAAGAGCCGGGCGTCTCCAAGCTGGTGGGGGTGAACCTGCGCCCGGGCGCCGACGGCAAGCGGGCCCGCGCCACCGTCCTCACCGAGTCCCGACCGCAGGCCTGATCGCCGCCCAGATCTTCAGAGCAGGACCGCAACGGGAAGTTTGCATCCCAAAGCCCCGCGTGGGAGATATACACGCCGACGATGGCCACCTACATCACCGAAGAATGCATCAACTGCGGGGCGTGCGAGCCGGAGTGCCCGAACGAGGCGATCAGCGAGGGCGACGACATCTACGTCATCGATCCCAAGCTGTGCACCGAGTGCGTCGGTTTCCATGACCACGAGGCCTGCCAGGCCGTCTGTCCCGTCGAGTGCTGCCTGCCCGACCCGAAGAACCCGGAGACGGAAGACGCGTTGCTCTTGCGCGCCAAGGAGCTGCACCCGGACAAGGAGTTCTCCGAGCCGCCGGTCTCCCGGTTTCGCAAGGCGTGAAGCGTCCCGGCGCAGGCGCCCTGGCATGAGCGGGGCCCCTGCGGGAAGGTGACAGCGGGCGGGCCCTCCGGGTCAGCTCACCGTTCGGTCAGCCTGAGGTTGTCGGGGAAGACCTCGATGTCGTGGCCGGCTGCCAGGTCCATGGTCAGACGCAGGAAGCGCTGCCGGCGCCACGGCTCGTACATCTCGGCCCGCAGCGTGGGGGCGACCTCCTCGAATGACTGGTTGAGGGGCGGCTCCTCTGCCACGTACCAGGCGATGTAGTACCCGGTCTCGTCGCCCACCAGCGGCGTCCGCTCGCCCGGCCGGTGCAGGGAGGCCAGGGCGCGCCCGACGACGGGCGGGAAGGGCTCGCCGGCCTCCTGGTCCTGCCACACGGTGGTCACGCTGACCTGGCGCTCGACCCACCGGGGTTGCGTGGCCAGGGCCTCCGCCTCGGCCGAGGTACGGGCCGGGTGGGTCTCCAGCTCCGCGGCCAGCAGCTTCGCGTTGGCTTCGGCGTGGGCGCGCCGCGTGGCGTTCATGCGCGCGCCGGTGAACACGCACAGCACCGTGGTCCGAACCATGCGCCCGTGGACGAAGCGGTGCTTGCCGCGCTGGTACAGCGCCCTTACGTCGGCGTCCGGAATGCTGTCGGGCAGAAGCCGCGGCTCGATGTCCCGTTCGACCAGCCGTTGCACCTCCACCTTCTTCCGCTCCACGACGTCGTCGGGCGAGACCGCGGTCCCCGCGCCGGCCGCTGCCTGCGCCAACAGCTCGAAGGTGATCCACTGGTCCAGGGCCTGTGGCGCCGTCAGACCGGGCGACCGCGCCATCTGGGCGGCCACCTGGGCGGCGGTGATGGGCACCGCGCCGACACGGGCCACGACGGCCCCGGACGACTGGGCCTGGGGCAGGGGACCCACCGCCTTGTCACAGCTGGTCAGGGACGCGCCAGCCAGCGCCAGCGCGGCAAGCAGACACTGCGGGCGCACGTCCCGGAGCGGTCCGAAAGCGAAGGCGCCCACGGCGATCGATCGTATCACGGCGCGCGTATAGAACCCCGTATCAGGGACGCGCATCACCGGCGCCGGGCGCGCGCCGCGCATGCTAGGGTGCACCGCGATGACGTCGCCCGCACCTCCTGCATCTCCATCCTCATCGCCGCGCGGCCGCCTGGTGGTCGCCATCGACGGTCCGGCTGGCGCGGGGAAGTCGACCACGGCGCGACTGCTGGCCGAGCGACTGGGCTACGCGCTGCTGGACACGGGCGCCATCTATCGCGCGCTGGCGTTGACGGCGCGCGAGCAGGGTGTGTCGTGGGATGATGGCGACCGCGTGGCGGCCCTGGCGGCCAACCTGGATATCGCCTTCCAGTTCGAGGCCGGCGTGAACCGCGTCCGTCTGGGCGCCCGGGACGTGACCACCGACATCCGTAGCCCCGAGATCTCGGACGGGGCCTCTCGGGTCTCGGCGCTCCCCCCGGTGCGCGCGGCGCTGCTGGATCTGCAGCGCCGGCTGGCGGCCGCCGGCGGGGTGGTGGTCGAAGGGCGCGACGTGGGGACGGTCGTCTTTCCGAACGCGGGCGCGAAGTTCTTCCTCACGGCGGCGGCTCGCGAGCGCGCGCACCGCCGCGCCCTGGAACTGCGGGCGGGAGGCCGGGTGGTCGACGAGGAGGCCGTCCTGAAGGACATCGTCACGCGGGACGAGCGGGACACCCAGCGCGCCGTGGCGCCCCTGCGCAGGGCCGACGACGCCGTGCAGGTGGACTCCGACGCGATGACACCGGATCAGGTGGTGGACCTGCTGTGGAACGAGGTCCGGCGCCGCGGTGGCTGACAGGGGCGGCGGATATGGACCACCGATATCCGTAATACCCCTCATGTTCGTTTGACTTCGCCTCAGCGCGGCGCTATCTACCCCGCCCTCGGGCTCCCGAATGGTCGGGTGCGTCGAGGATTTCCCCAGCTCCCGGGCCGGACGCGGTTCAGGACCGTCTCAGCAAGGCACGAAAGGCAACGAATGGTTTCTACTGTCACGGGCGGCACCAGCTCAAACCCCATGGAAGAAAATTTCGCCGCTCTGTTCGAAGAGTCCCTGAAGAACGACACCTTCAAGGAAGGCGAGATCGTCAAGGGCAAGGTCATTCACGTCGGCAAGGATCACGTCGTCGTCGACATTGGCTACAAGTCCGAGGGGACGATTCCCCTGTACGAGTTCACGCACGCGGATGCCACCGTCTCGGTGAAGGAAGGCGACGAGATCGACGTCTTCCTCGAGACCCGCGAAGACGAGAACGGCCTGTGCGTCCTGTCGAAGGAGAAGGCCGACCGTCTGAAGGTGTGGGACGAGATCTCCGGCGCCTGCGAGCGCGACGAGCTGATCGAGGGCACCATCAGCGCCCGCGTGAAGGGCGGCCTGTCGGTCACCATCCGCGGCGGCGTGAAGGCGTTCCTTCCAGGTTCGCAGGTGGACCTGCGCCCGGTGCGCAACCTGGATGCGTTCATCGGCAAGTCCCACCGCTTCAAGGTGATCAAGTTCAACAAGAAGCGCGGCAACATCGTCCTGTCCCGCCGCGTGCTCCTGGAGAAGGAGCGCGCCGAGCTGAAGGGGATGACGCTCGAGAAGCTGAAGGAAGGCCAGATCGTCGAGGGTATCGTCAAGAACCTCACCGAGTACGGCGCCTTCATCGACCTGGGCGGCATCGACGGCCTGCTGCACATCACCGACATGTCCTGGGGCCGGGTCACGCACCCGTCCGAGCTGTTCCAGGTCGGTGATCACGTGCGCGTGAAGGTCCTGAAGTTCAACGTCGAGACCGAGCGGGTCAGCCTGGGTCTGAAGCAGATCAGCGAGGATCCCTGGACCCACGCTGCCGAGAAGTACCCGCCGGGCACCGTGGTGCGCGGCAAGGTCGTCTCGCTGAAGGACTACGGCGCGTTCATCGAGCTGGAGCAGGGCATCGAGGGCCTGGTGCACATCTCCGAGATGTCGTGGACCCGGCGCGTGAAGCACCCCTCGAAGATGGTGGCGGTGGGCGACGCGGTGGAGGCGGTGGTGCTGGACATCGATCCCCGCCAGAACCGGATCAGCCTGGGCATGAAGCAGCTCGAGCCGAATCCGTTCGCCTCGCTGAAGGACAAGTACCCGCCCGGCACCGTGGTGAAGGGCATCGTCCGCAACATCGCCGACTTCGGTATCTTCGTCGAGATCGAGGAGGGCATCGACGGCCTGGTGCACGTGTCGGATCTGTCCTGGACCCAGCGCGTGAAGCACCCCTCCGAGCTGTTCCAGAAGGGCGACGAGGTCGAGTCCGTGGTGCTGAACATCGACTTCGACGGCGAGAAGCCCAAGGTGTCGCTGGGCATCAAGCAGCTGGTCCCCGATCCGTGGGACCGCATCCCGTACGACTACCCGGTGGGGAAGATCGTCGAGGCCAAGGTCATCAAGGTCCTGGACTTCGGCGCCTTCGTCGAGATCGAGAAGGGCATCGAGGGACTCATCCACGTCTCGGAGTTCTCCGAGGACCGCGTGGAGGATCCCAAGCAGTTCGTGAAGGTTGGCGAGACTCTCAAGGCCGAGATCATCAACATCGACACGGCCGAGCGAAAGATCGGTCTGTCGTTCCGCGGCGCCACGCGCGCCGAGGAGCTGGCCGACGCGCAGGGCTTCTCCGGTGGCGCCCCCACGGCCACGCTGGGCGACGTCATGCGCGACAAGCTGGCGGCCCTGTCCGGCAAGACCAAGAAGGAATAAAGAGGGGCAGGGGGGACTTCGTCCCCCCTACCAGAGCCCCCTTTCAGATAGAGCGCCGGCGCGGCGAAGCCGCGCCTCTCGTCGCTGAACCCGCGCGCAGCTGCGCGCTCTGGCGAAGCAACAGCACGAAAGGCCGCACCGGAGAAATCCGGTCGCGGCCTTTTCTTTTCCGCCTCTCCCGCGTCGCGGGAGAGGCCGACGAACCGCAGGCTCGGCGGGTGAGGCAACCGGGCGTCCTTCGCCGTCCTGGACAGACGGGGATCGGCGTGCGATCTACTGGGGACATGTCTGACGAGGCTCGCCCGGAGGGGACAACTGGCCCTGGCGAGCCGACGCCGGTCGCGACGACGGTGGTGGTGGCGCCGGCGCCGCGCTCGCGGACGCTGGCCTGGCTGCGGCGCTTCGCGAAGCTGTGGGGCTTCGCGCTGTTCTGCATCTTCATCGTCTACATCTTCCGCGAGGTGGCGCTGCCCTTCCTGTTCGCCATCCTGGTGGCGTACATCCTGGCGCCCGTCGTCGATCGCTTCGAGCGGTTCAAGATCCGCGGCAAGGCGTTCCCGCGCGGGCTGGCCGTCATCATCGTCTACATCAACATCATCGCCGCACTGTCGGTGTTCATTGGGTATTTCGTGCCCCGCCTGTCCGGGGACTTCGCCCGCATGTTCCGCGAGGCGCCCCAGCTGATCGAGCGCGTCAACAAGGAGTGGGTGCCCAAGGCCGGGGCCTGGATCGACGAGCGGTTCACCCCCGCCGCGGAGCCGGGCCCCGACGACGAGGTGGCATCCGAGGCATCGCCGGCGCCCGACGCGCCCGAGACCATGGGACCGGCCGAGCACCCCGACCGCCCCTGGCGAGAGCGCCACCGCGGCCTGATCGTCGAGCCCTTGCCCGACGGCAAGATGCGCATCGACATGCAGTCCCTGCGCTTCGAGGTCCAGCCGGGCCCGGGCGGCAGCTACGTCATCAGCCAGGCCCGTCCCGAGAGCGCCGAGAACGCTGGCGTGGGGAAGTGGGAGCGCTCGATCAAGAGCTGGCTCGGCGAACGGTTGAAGTCGACGGAGGGGGAGACGCGGCGGGCGCTGGAGTGGGGCCAGAAGTTCGTCACCGCCATCGTCAGCGGCGTGGCGCGGCTGGTCCTGGTGCTGATGGTGGCGGCCTTCATCCTCATCGACATGGCGCGCATCCGGATCTTCCTGCGCTCGCTGGTGCCGCCCCAGTACCAGGTGGACTACGACCACATCGTGAGAGGCATCGACCAGGGCCTGTCGGGCGTGATCCGCGGCCAGCTGATCATCTGCCTGATCAACGGCTTCTTCACCTACGTCGGCCTGCTGCTGTTCAAGGTGAAGTACCCGTTGCTGCTGGCCGGACTGGCCAGCGCCATGAGCCTGATTCCCATCTTCGGCTCGGTGCTGTCCTCGGTGCCCATCGTGGCCATTGCGCTGGTGGCGTCAGGTCACTTCGACGTCTTCCGGGGTCTGAAGGTGCTGCTGTGGATCATCGGTATCCACCAGGTCGAAGCGAACTTCCTGAACCCCAAGATCATGGGCAACGCCGCCAAGATCCACCCCGTGCTGGTCGTCTTCTCGCTGATCGCGGGCGAGCACAGCTACGGCCTGGTAGGGGCGCTGTTCGCCGTCCCTGTGGCGTCCATCATCCAGACGATGTTCAAGTACTTCCGGCGCCGTCGCCCGCGCGCGGTGGCCGTCGAAGCGGTGCCCTGAACGCCGAGCCTGGCGCGCCGCCCTGGGGGCCGGCGCCGCCGCCTGCGCGCGGTCGCCGTCGAATCAGCGTCCTGAACGGCCGAGCCTGGCGCGCCGCCCTGGTGGCGGACGGCGCCGCCGCTTACGCGCGCTCGCCGTCGAACAGCGCCCTGAGCGGTCGAGCCTGGCGCGCCGCCCTGCGGACGGCGCGCCGGCCGGTCTAGTTGCAGCCGATCTGGGAAGGACCGACCGCGACGTCGTCGATCCACAGATCGGCGGCCGCGGTGGCAGTGGCGAAGCGCTGGAAGCCGAGGCTGAGCGACGTGCCCCCCGTGATGCCGGGCGCCTTGATGTCGGTCAGCTGCGTGCCGTCCTTGTAGATCGTCGTCGCCGAGGTGGTGACGTGCCACTCGTAGCAGAACCAGGTCGTCTGCGGGACAGTGGTCTTGGAGGCATAGAACTGGTCCGACTTCTGGAAGTTCACCTGGATGGCGTCGCTGCCCAGCCGATTCAGCAACCTGAGCTGGTCGCCCGGCAGCGCCACGTAGATGTACATCTGGTGACCGCCGTTCGGGCCATTGAAGCGCAGCCAGGCCCGACCCCAGAAGTCGCTGGCGGGGAACGTCTTGGTCTCCGTGATGAAGGCGCTGTTCGAGGTGTTCGGCGCGACGATGTGCAGGGAGTGCGTACCGCTGTGGGCCTGGTCCGTTCCCACCGTGGCCATGAAACCGCCGCTCATCGACGTCTTCCAGGTGCTGGTGTTCAACGATCCGGTCTCGAAGTCGTCACAGATCTGGGCCGACCCACAACCCGTCCCCGAGCTGCCGCCTGCCGAACCGCCTGCGGCCGAGCCGCCGGTACCCGAACCGCTTCCACCGCGGCCGTCGCGGCCGCCCATCGGCCCGGCGCCGCCGCCGCCCTTCGTCCCGCCTGGCCCGGCCACGCCGCCGGTCGCCACGCTGCCGCCCGAAGAGCTGACGCCGCCGCTTCCGACGACTCCGCCGGAGGCGCTGACGCCACCCGACCCGGTCACGCCGCCGGACGCCGTGGTTCCCCCCGTGCCGGTGACGCCGCCCGAAGCGGTGCTCCCTCCCGTTGCGGTCGCTCCGCCCGTAGACGTGGAAGAGCTGCCTCCGGACCCTGTCCCCGTCGTGCCGCCGCTTCCCGGCGGCGGGTTGCCCGAGTCACCCGACGAGCTACAGCCCAGCCCCGCGCCCATGAGCAGCGCGCAAAACACGAACCCTGTGCGCGCTCTCAAGCGAGCATCCCCGTGATCATACCGGTGCCCGTACCCGAGCCGAAGTTCACGGCGGCCGTACTCTTGTCGCGGATCGCTGCGGTGATGAGGGTATTCTGCATCTTGTTGTTCGTGACGCCGCCTCCGTCGATGTACTGGCCAGTCTTCAGGAACCCGCCGCCGTTGCCCCAGATGATGTGAGGGACGTTCTTTCCGCTGTGGCTGGGGCCATCGGAGATGTGGGTGGTCCACAGCACGACGGCGCTGTTGGCCAGACCCCGCGAGTTGAAGGCGTCCAACCCCTTCGAGAGGGTCGACATGCGCAGCAGATCGATCTGATGGTGGGCAGTCTCGGCCGTCGCATCATTCCCGACCGCCGAGTCGGACATGATTCGATGTGAGATCTGGTGGAACGTCCAACCGCGGGAGTTTGCGTCCACGTTGTACTTCGTCCCGTCCGTGCCATCCCCCCATTGCAAGGTCGACACCCGGTTGTAGTTACACGCGAACGCCAGGGCGACCAGCTGCATGTGAAGCAGCGAGATGCTCTCGATCATGCCATCGGTCTTGAACGAGAAGTTGCTCTTGTACGAGTTGAGGGTCGTCGTATCCAGGCCTGTGGTCGAACACATCAGGCCCATGTTCCCCATCTGAACCTCGACGTCGCGGATGCTCTGGAAGTGCTGGTCCAGCCGCATCCTGTCGTCCGCGCTGAGGACGGGGTTGTTCATCAGGCTGTTCAGCTCCGCCTTCACCAGGTCGTTCACGCTCTTTCGGTTGGCGGCAAGCTGCGCGGCCACAGGGTCGGTGGTGGTGCCACCGGTGGACGTCGTGGTCGTCAGCCCGGTCAGCTTCGAATAGAGAATGTAGGGGTTCTGATCGCCCGCGCGCACCTGCCCGGCGCCCGCCGCCTTGAAGGAGATCCGGTCGGAGATATACGCCCCCTTGGCAGCCGAGTAGAGCGCGATGGGATCGGTCCCGGACGGGTTGACCGCCTTGCTGATCACCATATCGGCCGACGGGCCGCTGGAATAGGCGCCGTTGCCGCTCGATCCTGGTGCCGCGCCGGTCAGCGATTGGCACAGGCCCTCCGCGTGACCGCAGCTCTTGGGACCGCCCTGGACCCAGTTGACGTTATCGACGAACAGCAAGTTCGCCGCGTGCGCCGACAGGTTGCTCACGGCCTTGTCGGTCGCGCCGGCCAGACCCGCCGTGGTAAGCGGGCCCTTGGCAGCCGGGAAGAACTGCTTGCCGACCACGCCGCAGGATCCGACCATCATCAGAGTGAACACCGGCTGGGCGCCGGCCGCCCAGGCCGACCGCTCGGGAAGCCCCTCGAGGAAAGGAAGCCCGATGGCCACCGTGCCCGCGCCCCGAAGGAACGCGCGGCGATTGATGGCGTTCTTGCGTACGCCCTCGGTCGACAACCGGAACCCCTGCAGCCGCCCAGACTCGTCGACGACGGGACGGACCAATTCTCCTTTGGCCTTACTCATCACTGGGGCCCTCCATGGGTGCGGAACGCATCGCTTCGAACGAGTTGAAGAATCAGCTGCTTCTCCGAGTTGGTCCCGCTCGCCATGCTGGCTGCGGTGAGCGAGTTCAGCAGGGGCATGTCGCTCGTGGTGATGTTGCGCTGCAACCCGAAGCCGGCCAGCTTCTTGGCGAAGCAGGTGTGCGCCTGCGAGGTCGTGGCCAGGGCCTGCATCATCCCGGCGGCGTCGGTCCAGGTCTTCGTCGTCCCATCGGCGAACTTGTACGAGCCGCTGGCGTCGATGGTCAGACCACCGTTCTCCGTGTCCTGCCACTGCCCCAATCCGTCGAAGTGCTCGAAGGCGAAGCCGAGGGGATTGATCATGTTGTTGTGACAGACCGAACCGCAGCTTCCCGTCAGGGTGTCGATTCGCTGCCGGTCCGTCTGGCCAGGCATGAGGGCAGGGATGGGAGGGATGTTCGCCGCCGGCGGGCCCAGCGTCGCACACAGCACGTCCCTGACCAGACTGACGCCGCGGAGGATCGGGTTTGGTTCGTCGTTCAGGCCGTTCATGGTCAGGTAGGGAACCTGCGAGAAGAACCCGACCCGCTTGGCCCCCAGGTCACCCTGCATGTAGGAACCGGCCGCCGGAGCGGTCACCCCGTACAGCTTGGCCATGCCGGGGCCGTAGAAGCCGCTCGTAGACGTCAACACGTCCTTGATGCCGAGACCTTGGCTGAAGATGTTGTCGAAGAAGCGATACGACGACTCCTGGAATTCAGCGGGCAGCGTGCTCGTGAAACCCGCGACGTCCACCTTCGTGACCTGGGTGTAGTCGTCGATGTGCAGCCACTGGTTGTGGAAGTCGCGCATGTTCTTCACAGTCGCGGCCTCACCCATCATCGTCTGCGCCAGCGCCGCGGCACCGTCCGGGGTGTCCAGCTTCCCCGTACCCGCCGCCATGTCCAGAGTCTTGTCGTCCGGGTTCGTGCCCCGCAGCCACAGCGACAGCTTGGCCGCCATCTCGTAGCTGCTCAACGGGGCGCCCTGGGCGCCCAGTTCGGTCCGGAACAGGAAGTTCGCGGACTGCAGCATCCCGCTGATGACCAGGTACGCGCCCTTCATGAACGCCGTGCTGGTGCCGCTCGCCTGGGCGGCGCCCGTGGTGTACAGGTTCATGTACGCCTGTTGCTCGGTCGTCGTCAGGGGCCGCCGGTACGCGCGCCTTCCCACCGTGGTAATCAGCCCCGCGGCGTCGGTCCCGCTGTACACCTTCGACAGCGCCGACGAACTGGCGGTCGCCTGCGCGGCGAGCGCCTCGGCGGCCGACTGGAAGTCCTGCCAGTTCCGCGAGTCGAAGCCCAGCCAGAGCTCGTTGTTGGAGAAGTCGCTCGCGCCGGTGACTTCACCCTCGAAGTTCTGCTCGAGGCCGCCTGACGGGATGTTGAGCACCGTCTGCACCGCTGCAGCCCACTGCTCGTTCGTCAACCGCAGGACCCGGTAGTACTTGGGCGCGTCATCCAGCTGGAGGGAGCCCGGATCCCCCGGAGCGATGGCCGTGCCTGAGCCGCCGCCCGAGCCAGCCGGAGTGGATCCTCCACCGGAGCCGCTGGGCGCCGTACCGCCGCCGGTTCCGGTGCTCGGTCGATTGCCGCCGCTCCCGTTTCCGGTGGTACTGCCGCTGCCGCTGCCAGTGCTGCTGCCACTGCCACCACCCGTCACGCCGCCCGAGGCGGTGTTGCCGGAGGTGCTGCCCGTGCCGGCGTAGGTCCCGTCACCTATCTGGCCGGTACACCCGACGAGGATCCCGAATGACAGGATGGCTCCGCCCGCACGAACCGTATGAAGTTTCATGTGCCTCCGTCTCGGTGGTTGCGCCGCAGCCCCCCGCGCCATCCCGCCACACACGAAAACTTGGCTGCCGACACGTAACTGTCGTTACCATGGCATTCTTTAAAAGAAATTTCTTAAGATTTTACAACACACTGCGCTAGTTCGGCCTTAGCCCTGCCAACTATGCGTAAATCCACGAAACGAGCCGCTCCGCGTCACTAAGATTGTCCCGGCCATGAGTGCTCGCTCCCGGGCCTGCCCCATCATTATTGTGACCCCGGCCCGATTCGAACGGGCGACCTACGGTTTAGGAAACCGGCGCTCTATCCACCTGAGCTACGGGGCCGGAGGGAACGATTCTAATGGTTTACGGCGCTGCTCGTCGACCATTTTCTCGTTTGTTCCCCCGCGCCCCGTTCGTCCCGTCGGTAGCGGCGATTGGTTCTCGATCCCAGGCGAACGTCCGGCGATGACGGCCCGCCTGGGCTGGCAAGGCCATCAATACCGACAAGGAGGGCGACGGGAACGGACCTCAAGAACCCCTGTGAGATGCTTCCGGCGCCTGTGTGGCTGCAAGAAAAATCCGCAGACCGACCAGGCTTTCCCCGGCCCCAGCTACTTTCTCCGGACAGCCGTAGGAGACCGGACCGTTCTGTTTCGCTTCGGTTACTCTGCCGTCGACGGACCGCAGGACAGTCGAAGAAAGGCCTCGGTCGCCGCCGCCGCTTGCCGTTGCAACTCTCCGGCGGTCGGTGGCGCGCGCAATCCCAGCAGTAAGGCGAGATGAATGTCGCCGGCCGTCAATGCGACGAACTGGGAAGCCAGACGGGCTGGATCGCCGACCACAAGACCGTGACGGCGGGCCCGGGCCAGGAGCGCCACCAGCGCTCGCCGGTTCGGCCTGCGCGCGTTTTCATCCAAGACGCGCGCCATTGCCGGTGATCCCTCCGCCGCCGAGATCGCCAGCCGGAACACCGATAACACCGGCGCGCTGCAGAGCTGCTGCAGCAGCGCAACGCCCACCTGCCGCAGCGTCCCGGCCAGCAGGTCGCGGCTGCCGATCTCCGCCGCGGCGAAGGGCCGTCGCATGCGGGCCGCTCGCTCGGCGATGAGCGCGCCCAGGATCCCGTCCTTGTTGCCGAACTCGCGATAGAGGTCGCGCTTGGAGACACCAGCCTGCGCGGCGATGGCGCGGGTGTTGGCGGCCGCATAGCCATGCTGACGCAACACCACGAATGCGCCGTCGAGGATCCGTTCCCTGGCGGTCCTGGGCGGCACGGAGGGCGCCGACGGTGCCGCCGGATCGGACGCGGCACTTCCCGCTGTCACGGCCGGGGGGCTGACCCGTCTCTCGTGGCGCGCGCTGGTCCGTCTCATGCGGCAGGTTCCATGGTACCATGCGGTACCATGAGGGGGAAGCACATGGAGACCAAGGCGATGCGGATGTGGATGGGGTGCGCGTTGTCGGCGCTGAGCGGCGCGCTGCTCACGCTCAGCTTCGCGCCTTCCGACCACTGGTGGCTGATCTGGGTGGCGCTGATCCCGCTGCTGATCGCTCGGTACCGCGTCCTGCCCCCGGACTGGTCGGCGCTGGGTCCCGCCATCGGCGTCGGTGGTTTCACGCTCGGGTACTTCGGGGGCGTCTTCCCGGCCGCCGCGGCCTGGTACATGAAGGCGCTGCCGGCGCTGGTCGCCGGGGTGATCCTGCTGACGGCGCGGGGCGGGCGCGCCGACCGCGATCGCCGGGGGTATGCGTTCTGGCCGGTGGCCGGGGCCACGGCGTGGGTCGCCAGCGAGCTGCTGCGCATGTTCATTCCCGCCCTCGGGACCTGGGGATTTCTGGGCTACGCGCTCTACCGACAGCCCTGGTTGATCCAGCCGGTCCGCTGGGTCGGGATCTTCGGGCTGGACCTGCTCATCGTGCTGGTCAACCACGCCCTGGCCATGGCGGCGATCGCCTGGCTCGACCGGCGTGGCCTCTTCGAGGCGCCGGTCATCGTTCGCCCGCAGCACGCCGCGCGCTGGTGCGCCGCCGCCCTTGGCATACTCACGATCTGGTGCGGCTTCGCGCTGCTGGTCGAGCGGTCCGCCGGCGGATCGACCGTCCGGGTGGCGGCGCTGCAACCGGGCGTGCGCCGCGGCGACGTGGGACTGACGCCGGAGGCCCGCGACCGCGGGATGCTCGACCGGTTGGCCGCCCAGACCCGCCAGGCCGCGGCCGGCGGCGCGCGCCTGGTCGTCTGGCCGGAGGCCGCCCTGGCCGTCGATCCCGCCATCAACTACCGCAGCGAGCTGGCAAGCCTGGCGCGCGCCACCGGCACCACGCTGGTGGTGGCGTATGCGATGCGCACGCCGACGGGGCTCCGCAACGAAGCCGTGACGGTCGAGCCGGACGGCACGTTCGTCGGACGGTACGGCAAGGACCACCCGGTCGGCTTTCTGGGCGGCACCAGCGTCTCGCGCGGAACGTATCCAACGGTGGCGGCCCACCTCGGTGGCGCCGAAACGACGCTGGCCACCATGATCTGCGCCGACGGTGACTTCACCGACACCGGCCGCAAGCTGGCCCACAACGGCGCCAAGGTCATCGCGCTGCCCTCCGCCGACTGGCCGGCGATCGCCTCCAAGCACTACACGCTGTCGATCTTCCGGGCCCTCGAGACCGGCGCCGCCCTCGTCAAGTCCGAGTACAAGCTCGACTCGGTGATCGTCGATGGTTATGGCCGCATCGTCGCCAGCGCGGTCACGCCGGCCGGCTCACCGGCCGTGTTGGTCGCCGACGTGCCGTTGCGGGCAGGCCAACCGCTCGCCGTGCGCCTCGGCGATTGGGTTGGGTGGCTCTGCGTGGCGGGACTGATCGTTCGTGCGCTCTGGTCGTTGCGAAGGGCACGGCAGGCAGCTCCGGTCGAATCCACGTCGATGGCCGCAGAGCCGACCTAGCCTGCGTCAGACCTGGTAGTCGGGCGCCTTCACCCGGCCGTAGTCGATCTTGTTCCACGCCCGCTCGTGGCCGAAGTAGACGAACAGCTTGATGGCGGTGTCGATGACGCCGATCTCGGCGGCGAAGGTCAACCTGCGGGTCAAGGCGAAGGCGACGCTGGACGTGATGATCAGGGCGAGCAAACGCCAGGAGAGTGACTTGACGACGCTGCGACGGGCCGTTTCGAAGGCGGCAGCGCCTCCCATCACACGCGGCCCACGGTGCGGGCCAGCTCGGTGAACACGGGGTTCCCCGCGTACCGCTCGCCTCCGTCGGGCAGGATCACAACGATTCGCTTTCCCTCGCTGTCGGGACGCTGGGCGATGGTCAGAGCCGCCGACAGGGCCGCCCCGCTGGACATCCCGGCGGCGATGCCTTCCCGGTGGGCGAGGGCGATCTGCACCCGCACCGCCTGCTCCTCCGTCACCGGGATGACCTCGTCGATGACCGCGCGGTTCAGGATCTCGGGGATGAACCCGGCGCCCAGACCGGGCAGATGGTGCGCCCCGGCCTGACGGCCCGAGAGCACGGCGGCCGTGGCGGGCTCGACCGCGACGACGCGACAGGAGGGCCGGCGTGCCTTCAGCACCTCGCCCACGCCGGTGATGGTGCCGCCCGTACCGACGCCGGAGACGAACACGTCGACCTCGCCGCCGGTATCGCTCCAGATTTCCTCAGCGGTGGTCCGGCGATGCACCTCGGGGTTCGCCGGATTCTTGAACTGCTGCAACATGACCGAGCCGGGACTCTCGGCCTGCAGTTGCTCCGCCTTCTTGACCGCCTCGCGCATGAGGGCGCCGGGCGTGAACACGATCTCGGCGCCCAGCATGCGCAGGAAGGCCACCCGCTCCTGCGAGATGTGTTCGGGCATGGTCAGCTTCAGCTTGTAGCCCTTCGCCGCCGCCGCGAAGGCCAGCGCGATGCCGGTGTTGCCGCTGGTCGGCTCGATCAGCGTCGCCCCGGGGCGCAAGAGGCCGCGCCCCTCGGCGTCCGCGATCAGCGCGATGCCGACGCGGTCCTTCACGCTGCCGCAGGGGTTGCGCGACTCCATCTTCACCAGGATGCGCGCGCCCTTGGTGTCCATACGCCGCAGCTCGATCAGCGGTGTGCGGCCGGTCGACTGGGTGACGTCGGTGAAGATCATGTCAGAGCAGTCCCACGGAACCGCCCACCCCCGCGCTGCCCGCGGCACCACCGCCACCCTGGCCGGCCGTGCCTCCGGCGCCGGACACGCCGCCCGCACCGTTGCCTCCGGCGCCCCCGGCGGAGCCGCCCGCCCCGCCGGCGCCGCTGCCCGGCGTGGGTCCGCCGAAGGCCACGCACTCGTTCGTGCCGCCGGCCGAGGCGGGCGAGAAGCCCTGAAAGCACTCGTTGCCGTTGTAAGGGTCGCAGTAGGGCGCCGACGGGGCGCAGTCCGCGTCCGTGATGCAGGCGCCGCGCGTGCTGACCCGTTCCACACAAACAGCGTTGACGCAGCGGAAGGCGTCGAGGCACGGCGTGGCGGCGTCACAAGCGGCGCCGCCTGGCATCTTGTTCGTGCAGATCTGCTGCGGATAGATCCCGGCGCAATACTGCGTCGCCGGGCAGGTCTCACCCGGATTGTTGCAGCGCGCGCTGGCCGCCACCGTGACGGGGGTCGCGCACACGGTTCGGTCGCAGATCAACCCCGTGTCGCAGTCCGACGTGGCGGCGCAGGCGGGGTCGGTCGGCTTGCCCTTGTTCGTCCCCGAGAACACCCGCGCGCATGCGTCGTCGGCAGCGGCCCGCAGCGCCGGCGTGATGATCGGCTGCGAGTAAGCAGCGTCGGTCTTGCTGAGGCAGTTCGAGATGGCGTCGGCCCGCAACGGGTGCGCCAGGCTCTGCTCGGTCGCGATCGCGGTGCAGGCCGCCGCGCGCATCATGGTGCACACGCTGACCACCGCGCCGCAATCATGGGCCACACCCTTGTCCTTCGTACCGCACTCCTTCTCGGCCTTCTGCGCGCAGAACGACGCGATGGTAGGGGGCGAATCGCTCTTGCCGCAACCGGTCCCCAGCGCCCCGAACCCGACCAGCCCGATGATGATGAAAGCTCTCGTTGGTACGGTCTTGGGTGCGGTCTTCGATACGGTCTTGCGCAAGGTCTTGAGTGTCATGGACCGACAGTCTGGTCCGGCCGAGCCGAACCAGTCAAGCACGCCACAAGCCGGCGCCACGAGCGATCCGCCCTGGCGTGCGGCAGGTTTGGATGCCGCACGCCCGCGGTCTGCCAATGACCGCCCGTGGTACAGTACGCCGCGATGACAGGGGCACCTTCCGTCCGCGCTGGCGCACACGCCCTGCGTTCGGGGGGAGCCGCCCGGGTGGCGCTGGTGTTGGGCCTCGCGGCCGCGCCCTTCGGCTGTGACCATTCGAAGGGTCCCCTGGGTCCGGCAGACTCCTACGTCGTGTACGAGCCCGCGCCAGGCGTCACCACCGCCGATACGCAGATGCGCGCGCTACGCCCGGTAGCGGTCGACGATCCTCGCGCCGTCCCCATCCATCGCGCGGCCATGGACGGCTTCGTCGGCGAGATGTTGCGGACGGATTACCTGGCCAAGGAGCTGCTGCGCGCCGGCCTGGCGGGGCAGCCATTCTCACCGGCCGCCCAGGCGCGGGCCGGCGAGCCCACCGTGCTGGTGCTGGCGGGACCGCGCGCGGTGCGCAGCGAACAGGCAGCCCTGGGTGTGGGTGTCGAGCTGCCCGGGTCCTTCGGACGCAAGCGGGTCGATCCCAACCCGATGTGGATCGAGGTGGGCGATGATCCCGTCTCGGATCCCGCCTTCGTGCAAACGGCCGCCGGGCGCATCGGCCGCCTGGTCGGCGAGCGCGTGGCCGGCTGCATGGGCGCCGCGGCCGCCGAGCTGCCGCGGGCGCTGATCGATGGCTATGCGCTGGCCATGGAGGTGATCGGCCGCGAGTGGCGCGTAGGGGAGGGGCCCATGGGGCGCGTCGCTCCCGACGCCGGCACCGGCACGCAGCGCGAGCGTTTCGCGGCCGTGCGCCAGAACTCCTACGTCTTCAAACCCGATACGCAGACGCTTCGCCCGGCCGCGGAGATCGTCAACGACCCGGGGGTGATCGCGGCCTTGATCTACCGGATGGCGCAGGCGAAGGGCGTGGGGCGAAAGGTCGCGTCGAACGACGTGTATGCCCCGTTCGTGAAGGACCGCGTGCCCCCGGGCGTCAGCCCCGCCGCCGTGCTGGGCCCCGTGCGCAACTTTCAGGTCAAGCTGTTGACGGCCTGGGCGCGCGCCGTCGCCGCCGGCCACCCGCCACGAGACCTGGTCGACCTGGTCACCGCGTACGGCGCGGCGCTGCCCGGCGAACGCGCCGAGGCGACGCGGCTGTTCGTGGTCACGACTTTCGGCGCAACCGTGAAGGCGGGCGGCGTCTCGGCCGCGCCCGCCGACGCCACCACGTCACTGGCCGAGTTGACCGCGCTGGCAGCCGAGGTGGCCGCCGGGCGCAAGCCGATTCGAGAGGGAATGTACCCGTGAACGAAAACAGCCCGACGACGCCCCCCACCGGCGTTTCACCTTCTGGCGCCTTCTGGAAAGGAAAGCAGGTCGTCGTCACCGGCGGCGCCGGCTTCCTGGGCAGCTTCGTCGTCGACCGCCTGAACGTCCTGGGCGCCCGCGCGATCGTGCCCCGCAGCGCCGACGTCGACCTGGTCGACCGCGCTGCCGTCCGCCGCCTGCTGGCCGAGACCCGCCCCGAGCTGGTCATTCACCTGGCGGCGCGCGTGGGTGGCATCGGCGCCAACCGCGACAACCCGGGCCGCTTCCTGTTCGAGAACCTCATGATGGGCGCCCACGTCTTCGAGGAATGCCGGCTGGCCGGCGTCCCCAAGCTGGTGGCGGCGGGGACCATCTGCGCCTACCCGAAGTTCGCGCCCATTCCCTTCCGCGAAGACGACATGTGGAACGGGTACCCCGAAGAGACCAACGCGCCCTACGGCATCGCCAAGAAGGTCCTGTCGGTGATGTCCGAGTCCTACCGGGCGCAGTACGGCATGAACAGCGCGGTCGTCTATCCCGTGAACCTGTACGGGCCGCGCGATAACTTCGATCTGCACTCGTCGCACGTGATCCCGGCGCTGATTCGCAAGTGTGTGGCGGCGCGCGCGGC
>Ga0070658_10000168_pt1 | contig 57161 bp, 43 predicted proteins | sample KBSC13metaG_FD_64664 | JGI IMG/M metagenome (GOLD analysis project Ga0070658, IMG submission 64664) | Corn rhizosphere microbial communities from Kellogg Biological Station, Michigan, USA - KBS C1-3 metaG | ecosystem: Host-associated > Plants > Roots > Rhizosphere > Soil ...
TTCGAGCAGGTAGTCGGTCAGGTCCTCGGCCATCTTCTTGGTCAGCGTGGTCACCAGCACGCGCTCGTCGCGCTCGGCCCGCGTGCGGATCTCCCCGATCAGGTCGTCGATCTGCCCCTTGGTCGGGCGCACCACGATCTCCGGATCGATCAGGCCGGTGGGGCGGATGATCTGCTCCACGATCTGCTCGGAGTGCTCGCGCTCATAGGGGCCAGGCGTGGCGGAGACGAAGATCGTCTGGCCTATCCGCTCCTCATACTCCGCCCACTTCAGCGGTCGATTGTCGGCAGCCGAAGGCAGACGGAAACCGTACTGGATCAGCGTCTCTTTGCGTGCCCGGTCTCCATTGTACATCCCGCGGACCTGCGGCAGAGTCTGATGGCTCTCGTCCACGATCATCAGGAAGTCTTTCGGGAAGTAGTCGAGCAGGGTGTGCGGCGCGGTGCCGGGAGCGCGGCCATCCATAAACCGCGAGTAGTTTTCGATTCCGGAGCAGTAGCCCAACTCCTTCATCATCTCAATGTCGAAACGTGTGCGCTGTTCGATGCGCTGGGCCTCGATCAGTTCGTTGCGCGCGGTAAAATAGGCGACGCGCTCCTCCATCTCCGCTTCGATCGCGCCGATCGCCGCTTTGAGGCGCTCCTCTCCCGCGATAAAGTGAGAGGCGGGAAAGACCGTGATCTGATCGCGCGCCGAGATGATCTCCCCGGTCAACGGATCGACGAGCGTGATCTTCTCCACGTCGTCCCCGAAGAACTCGATCCGGATGATGATCTCCTCGTCGGCAGGCTGGATTTCGAGTACATCGCCCCGCACCCGGAAGGTGCCGCGGGTCAGTTCCATGTTGTTGCGTGTGAACTGCATCTGGATCAGACGCTGCAGGGCGTCTTCGCGATCGTAACTCTCCCCGCGCTGGAGATGCAGAATGATCCGCTGATACTCTTCCGGCGATCCCAGTCCATAGATACACGAGACCGACGCGACCACGATCACATCCCGGCGCTCCAGAATCGCCTGCGTGGAGGCGTGGCGCAGACGGTTGATCTCGTCGTTGATCTGGCTGTCTTTCTCGATAAAGGTGTCGGTGGAGGGGATATAGGCTTCCGGCTGATAGTAGTCGTAGTAAGAGACGAAATACTCCACGGCGTTGTGTGGAAAGAAGTCCCGAAACTCCGAACAGAGTTGCGCGGCGAGCGTCTTGTTGTGCGCCATCACGAGCGCGGGCCGCTGCACCTCCTGAATAACGTTGGCGATCGAATAGGTCTTTCCGGTGCCGGTCGCGCCCAGGAGGGTCTGAAACCGTTTGCCGTCTCGCAGCCCCTGCACCATCTCTCGAATGGCCTGGGGCTGATCGCCGCCCGGCCTATAGTCGGAAACTAGTTTGAACTCACCCATCCGTTCCCTCCCGCGCGTATAGTAGACAAATTATACCTTATTCCTCTCCGTAATCCGCATTGACATCCCTATCTGTTCGAGGTTTTCGGGTCTGAAGCTGTCTGTGTCTCCAACGTCTTCGCACGGCTATCTTCCAGACGCGCCTCTTTGGCCCTACCCCGTAGACGCAGCACATTTGCCAGGGCCGTGTGATAGTAAGGCTCGGCCAGGTCGAGTTGCGCCGCGCGCCGGTAGTCGGTCTCCGCCAGCGCAAACTCTCTTCGATCTCTGTCGATAGCCCCCATGTGCCCAAAGTAGTCGCCCTTCTTGCCGTCCAATCGAATCGCTTCCAGAATCTCTGCACGTGCCTCCGGAAGTTGATGGAGATGGTAGAGGCTCGAACTCAAGGAGTCGTGGGAGGCAGCGCTATCCGGTTCGAGGCGAACGGCGGTGTGGGCTTCCGCCACCGCATCCGCATAGCGCTTCCCATGCTTATAGAAGTTCGCGAGGTACCGGTGATATCGCCCCTCGTCCGGCGCATAGCGGAAGGCATTCTTATAGGTCGCCGGAACCTGCGCGTCCTTCTCCGGCTTCTTCTGCCGAATCAGAACCACGGCAAGCTGGGCATAGAGTTCGGCATCGTCCGATTTGCGTTTGATCGCCTCCCGCATCGCCGATTCCGCCTCTGCGTACTGATGGGTATCGGTGAGTGCGTGACTGAGATAGGTGGGGTAGTTTGTATCCTCCGTGTCCAGTCGCACGGCCTCGCGATACTCCACGATCGCCTCCTTCATTTTATGGTCTGCTTCGAGCGAAGCGCCCAGGTAGTTATGATGGTAGGCATTGGTGGGTTCAAGGTGAACGGCGGTACGGTAGGCGACAGCGGCCTGGAGGAACTTGTCCTCATCATAGAGGATGTCGCCCAGGCGGGACTGATAGGAGGCATCGTCCGGCTTGAGACGGACCGCCTCTCGCAACTCTTTCTCTGCAGCAGCGTACTCCTTACGCTTGTATTGATCCGTTCCACGATGGAAATGGCGCATCGCTTGGACAGATTTCATCTCCCTTGTCCCGATCCCAATGCCGACGATCAACACAACAGTCAGGACCGCACCGATAAGTGCGATAACAATCGTCTTTTGAACGCGCAGATCCGCATCGGCTGCGCCGTTCGGCGTGTCGGGAATGGATTGGTTCTCCTGGGGTGGCCGTCCGGAGAGAGGGTTATACGGATTCACGGTGGTCTTCCTCCTGTCGCTTCCGAAGACGATTATAGCAAACACCCGCCGATCCCGCAAGTCCGGGCACAAGTGCGGGAACATTCGCTCGGTTCATTCGACAGTTATTTCGGTACAGAAGGATTTTGCTGCAATCGTGCAGAGCAACCGTCTCCGTCGGTCGTAATAAGGGATAATTCGCTCTTTCAATCGTTCCCTGCCGTCTCATTGCAACAAACGGTCACCGGGGAAGCCGAGCCGAAATTAGCAAGTTTATGCGAAAGAGGTTGAAAATACCAGCATGGAATCGCCGTCGTCGACTGAGTCGACTCCTCAATCGAATCGAGATGGAAAGCAGGCCGCTACTGCCGGAACCACGCCGCGGCCTGCCGCTGCCAACGGCTCTCCCACTCCACCGGCGCAAGGCGCACCGCAGGGCAATCCTCCGGCCGCACCGAACGCCGCGCCTGCCAACGGCGGCGTCCCGACCGATGGGAAAGACGCGGGCAAAAAGCAGGCGTCGTGGGTCAAGCCCGTTATGCTCACGGTCGTCGTAGCGCTCGTGGTGATCGGCGCGATCTGGGGTTTCAATGCCTGGGCGTTCAACTCCACGCACGCTTCGACGGACGACGCCTACCTCGTCTCCGACATCGTTCAGATCACGCCCCAGGTGGCCGGCAGCCTCGTAGAGATTCCGGTCAGAGAGAACCAGCATGTCCAGAAGGGCGACCTGTTGGCGCGCCTGGACGACGCCACCTATCAGGCGGATCTGGAGCAGGCGAAAGCCAATCTGGCCAGTGCGCAGGCGACCGTAGCCTCTTCCAACCTGAACGTTGGGCTGACCGAGGCGACGGGCACCGCGCAGATCCAGCAGGCGCAGGGCGGCGTCGGTCAGGCCGAGAGCGCCATTGCGGGCGCGCAGGCCGACGTGAAGCGTGTCGCCGCCGCAATTCAGACCGCGCAGGCGCAGCAGAACAGTGCGCAGTCCAATATCCGGAGTGCGCAGGCCGCCGTGGATGCCGCCGTTGCGGCGAGGAAACGGGCGGTCTCGGCGGTCTCCGGCGCCCACGCGCAGGCCGCTACCGCAGAGTCGGCCGTGCGTACGGCCGAGGCCGGTGTTCGCAACGCCGAGGCCGGGGTCCGTACCGCGGAGGCCAATCTGGCGCAGGCGCAGGCCAACTACGACAAGGCCAATAAGGACGCGCTGCGCTATGCGACCCTGTATGAGCAGGACGCTATCAGCGCCCAGGCGATGGACGCCGCCAATGCGGCGGTGCGAGCGGCGCGCGCGCAGGTCGAAAGCCTTCAGCGACAGGTGGAACAGGCGCAGTCCACGGTGGAAGCGCGCCGCTCCGATGTCATGGCGCGCCAGTCCGATGTCGCCGCGCGACGCGCGGATGTCGCCGCCGCACAGGATCAGGTGACCGCGGCAGATGCCACGATCCAGCAGTACCGGGCGAATGTTACCGCCGCGCGCGATACGGCAGCGGCCGCCGCGGCGACGGTCAATCAGAACCGCGCCCAGCTGCAGAGCGGCAGAGAGGCTGTCAATCAGCAGATCGCGAAGCGCGCACAGGCGCAGGGAGTCCTGAGCCAGGCCCGGACTGCCCCGAAGCAGGTCGCGGTGAGTCAGGCGGCTGTCAGCACCAACCGCACGCGCATCGCGCAGGCCCAGGCGGCGCTTCGAACCGCGCAGATCAACCTGAATCGCACGCGCATGGTCGCTCCCTTTGACGGAACCGTCAGTAAGAAGGCAGGGGAGATCGGGCAGCAGGTCGCGGTCGGGCAGCAGATCATGGCGCTCGTGCCGGACAACGACATCTGGGTGGTGGCTAACTTCAAGGAGACGCAGTTGAAGACGATGCGCGTCGGGCAGGAAGTGGAAGTCGAAGTCGATGCGCTCGGCGGCCAGAAGTTCCATGGCCATGTGGACTCGCTCTCGGCGGGCACCGGATCGACCTTCGCCCTGCTGCCGACCGACAACGCCACCGGCAACTTCACGAAGGTGGTGCAGCGCGTTCCTGTCAAGATCCAGCTCGATCCCGGTCAGAAAGGGCTGGAGCAGTTGCGCGCCGGCCTCTCCGTCGTTGCGACGGTCGCGACCGGCAAGTAGTCAGGTGCATCCCTCCCGACAGCGGCACGGCCATGTCGTCCCTGCTGCAACCGGGTCTACGCGGGGTCCCCTCCCCCGTATTGGAGAAAAGGTTTTGAAACCAACAGTCGGAATTGTCTCTTCGCTCGGCCTGTCTCTGCTCTTCGGGGCAGCGCAGGCGCCCCTCCAGGCGCAGCAGGCCCACCCGCCCGCAGACCAGACCCACGTGGTCAAGCCGCCCCCGGTGCCTACCGGCGTGATCCCGCTGCCGCAGGGACCGCCCCCGACCGGCCTGCAGGCTCCGCTTCCGGATCCAGCGCTGCCCGTGCCGAGCGGGAAAGACCCCCTCAGGGAGTCGCCCGATCAGGCCGCGCTGGCCCGCCTCCTGAACGGGCGCAGCGTGACCATCAACGACGCCGTCGCGATCGCGCTGGCTGTCAATCGTCCGCTGGCCACTGCGGTCTCCGGTCTCTATCGCGCTCAAGGGCGCACCGAAGAGGCGCGCGCCGCCCTGAACCCGACGTTCGGTATCGGAGCGAATATCGTGCAGTTCGATGCTCCCACAACCGCGTCGTTCGGCAGCACGTCGCTCACGATTCAGAACGCGTTCAATGCGACGATCGGCCCTCGGGCGACGCTGCCGATCGACATCTTCGGCTCTCTGCGCGCCGCCGTCAGCCAGTCGCAGTTCCAGGAGATCGCCGCGAAGATCGAGATCAACCGGGTGCGCAATCAGATCGTCCTGGATGTCAAGTCCGCCTTCTACAACGTTCTGCGGGCGCAGGCACAGGCCGCGGTCGCGCAGGACGGTCTGGCGAACGCGCTGGCCCGTCTCAATTCGGCGCAGAAGAACTACGCGGCCGGCACCTCTCCCCGATTCGATGTCATCACCGCGCAGCGCGATGTCGCCGATGCGCAGCAGGCGCTGATCCAGGCGAAGAGTCAGGTCAGCCTGTCGCTGGCGCTGCTTAAGAGCAACATGGGCGTCGCGATCCGAACGCCGCTCAAGATCACGGATGCCGGCGCGGTCGAGACTCCGCCCGACACGACGCCGACGGCGGTCCCGCCGACGACGCCGACCACGACACCGAAAATCGGCCCCGGTGACGCCGCGCCCCCCGCACCGCAGCAGGAGACGTCGAATCCCCAGAAGGCCCAGCCCATCGGCCCGGATCTTACCCGACCGACCGATCCGACCGGCAGACCTTTGACCGACACGCCCCTGACAGGAGATGTCGAAGATCCGATCAACTTCGGGCCGGACTTCGACAGGATCAATCAGGAGGCGCTGCGCACTCGCCCGGAGATCCTGCAGGCGGAGGCCAATATCGCCGCTGCGCGCCGCGGCATTCAGATCGCCCGCCGCACCTCCCAGCCGACGATCTCGGCTACCGCAGGATACGACTACACGCCGACAGCCGCCGGCTTTACGCGTGCCAACCAGGCATCGATCGGCCTCAACCTCAACGTGCCGATCTTCGACGGCGGTCTTGCGCGTGCCCGCGTTCATGAGGCAGAAGGCGACATCGCGGTCGCCGAGACCAACCGCAGACAGGCCGTAGACCAGATCCAGGTCGAAGTCCAGCAGGCGTACCTGACCCTGCTCCAGGCGCGGGATCGAGTCGCCGTCGCCAACGTCGGCCTCGCCCAGGCCCGCGAAGCCGCGCGTCTGGCCCAGGTACGCTACAATGCCGGTGTCTCCCAGGCCGTCGGCGTCTCCCCGATCCTGGAACTCAGCACCGCCCAGACCTCCCTGACCCAGGCGGAGAGCAACCTCGTCAACGCCCTGTACGACTACAACACCGCCCGCGCCCAGGTGGATCGCGCTGTCGGCCGCTACTCCTACGCCAAAACCGCGCCCGGCTACACCGCGCCCCCGACCATCAAATAGATTCCCCATTCGTTCAGTCGAGGTTTCATTCACCTCGACTGAGCGGTTACTTCGAAAGTCGTTTCAACTTCCATCGCTCTCTTTTCACGTCTCACTAACTACAACAGGTATACTGCCAAATGCGCTTGACATTCCGCTTTTTCCAGGTCGTATGGGAGAAAGGGAAGAGAAGGATGGAGAGACGGAGGCAGAAGCATGGTCCATAATGTAGTGCGCCAAATGCGGAATGGCACCTTAAGACAACCGAAAGTGTCGCGGGTCCGCACACATCCGACGCGACTGGAAGCAGTGACGCTGCTGGAGGGTGGCAGGGTCGCACGGTGGATGCTGACGGATCCGCCTAAGATCGTGGCGGAGGTCCAGACAGGATTCGCGGAACTTAAAGATCTGGCTGTCTCGCCGGACGGTTCGTTTGTGGTGGTCATCGCGGAGCATCACGAGGGAGAAGACAAAAGACAGATGCAGATCCGTGCCTGGGACGATCTGGCGCTCCTCGCAATGGACACCTTCTATGCCGACCTGATCTCGGTCTCTGCCGATGGACGCTGGATCACTGGAACCGGTGGCAGCCCTGAGGCATATGACCGAGAGACGGGCGAGAGATCCAGTTTGGGCGAGTTGGAGTTCGCTGACGGACACGGTCTCTATTTCGCACCGTCAGCACCTCTGGTCGGCGTCGACGCCTCCTCCAGTTACGGTTCGGGATCGGTCGGCCTGGGGCGCCTGAATTCCGACGGAACGTGTACTCTGCTCTATCAGGCGGGTCTCGGTCCGGACGGGAACGATCTCTCCTGGACACTGGCGTTCAGTGCGGATTCGCACTGGATGGCAGTCACTTCGACGGTCGATATTCCTGATCCATGGCAGGTCCAACTCACCGTCTATGACGTGGAAGACGGCTCGATGGAGTGGTACACTTCGATCTCAGCGAAGACCGCCGGTACCCGCCCCTGGGACTTTCCGATCGATGGAGGCAGTTTCTACGACAAGGCGATCGAAGTCATCTTTCGTGGGGATGAAGAGGTTCTGTTCGGAACTCCGGAAGGCCGCCTGCTCGGTTTCAGTCGCGCGACCGGCGCACTGATCCGCAATGTGCCTCTGCCGCGTGGCGTCTCCACCACACAACGAAATGCAAAGGACATCCTTTCGATCGCATTGCAGGCGGATGGGACGAAAGTCTGGGCGGCACTGAGGGACGGAACCTTGTGCGGCATTCCGTTGGAACCGCTGCCGGCAACTGCCGTCGCCCCACCTCTCGACCCGCTGCCGCGTGTTCCCGCTTCTCGTAAGATCCAGCGCGATCGCCCCATGCTGACCGCTCTCTCCCCACATGGGGATCAGGCGTTCGTCCTGCTGGAAGAGGGATGGTCGGCGGCGCACGCTGCGCAGTTTGCAGAAGGGGCGGTGCAGATCGTAGACTGCCGCACCGGCGAAATGATCCGGGCCTTTCCGGAATTGGGCAAGGCTGAGGATCTGCGGAGTGCTCTCTACTCTCCGAATGGCCGTTGGATTGCTCTCGCTTTTAGCGAGCAGTTTGCGATTTATGAGGTGCATTCCGGTGCGGAAGCCCATATACTCTCACGCCGAAAACCACGCTTGCCTTCATTCTACGCATTTACCGCCGATAGCCGTCACTTCTTGACGAGCGGCGAACGCGGCACCGTTTGCCTTTGGGAGATCGAGAGCGGGCAGAAGGTATTGGAGTTCGGTGCGCGTATCCAGGCTGCGGCTTTCGCACAAGAGAAAGCACAACTTGTCACGGTCAGCGAATCGATGGCGATCACGCTCTGGAATACCGACACCGGTCAAATAATCCGACAACTCAGCGCTCCAGAACGGAAAGGGCCTGTGGTTGAGGTGACTTTCCTTGATCAGGATCGCTGGGTTCTCATCCTGAACCTCAAAACAGGGCAGGCACGCATCCTGGACGTCGAGACCGGCAACTCGGTACAGGAGTTCAAAGCGCCGATTCAGAATGCGGATGGTATCGCCTTCTCTCCGGATGGCCGCCTGCTGGTTTTTGGAGGCAGGGAGCCTGTGATCTGGGACTGTGAGACAGGACGGCCCTGCTGCCGCCTGCGAGGACATCACTCCGCGATCGAAGCGATCTCCTTCTCCGCCGATGGAGCGACTCTCGCAACCCTGGAAGTCTTCCACGCGCAACTATGGGATATCGCGACTCTCCCGCTGCCGGAGGAATGACCTTCCCTGTCCCATGACGGTTCGGTCGCTCCTCATGTCCATGGGAACGCTCACACGATCATTTACGGATACGATCATCGCAGGCTTCTGCCTCCAGGATGCCAACCTGCCTGTACCCGTCTCGGCAGTTGCCGCTTCGCCTGCGTCACACCTCTGCCCTCACCGACTGCCCCCTCTCCTGCCGCATCTCCGCCGCGATCAGCGTGATCACGCCCCTGAATCGCGGCCAATCGCAGCGCTCCCTCCTGCGCGCTACCCAGAAATCCCCACCCGATCCCATCGCCGCCGTGGCATGTAACAACATTCTATGTCTAAGTATCGTCTAATTCGTGAGCGCTCAGAATCTCGGCGAAGCGGGCTTATGTTGCATGACAAGGCGTGTATCTTATACACTACTTAGACAAAACCATTGACAACACACTCCTGAGAGGCTATAATGATAGACACAAACCAAAGCACGCGACCTTTCAGGCAGATCGTCGGCTCACTGTTGCACGGTGATCGCCTGATGAGAAATTGCAGGAATCTATGAAATCACGAATGGAAGAGATCTACGCAGCCCTCCTGGAGGAAGTCGGGGAGGATCCGGACAGGGAAGGGCTGTTGAAAACGCCGCATCGCGCCGCGCAGGCCATGCGTTTTGTGACCGAAGGCTATAAGCAGAACCTTGACGAGATCGTCAACGGCGCGATCTTTCATGAGAGTTCCGACGATATGGTTCTCACGCGTGGCATCGAGTTCTACTCGCTATGTGAACACCATCTGTTTCCTTTCTTCGGCCAGGTCAGCATCGCCTATATTCCGGACGGCAGGATTATCGGCCTTTCAAAGCTTGCGCGCATCACCGATATGTTCGCGAGACGACTGCAGGTTCAGGAACGCATGACGATCGAGATCGCCAACGCCATCGGCACGGTGCTCCAGCCGAAGGGAGTCGCGGTCGTCGTGGAGGGCAAGCACCTCTGTATGATGGCGCGCGGAGTCGAGAAGCAGGCCAGCGACATGGTGACCAGCCATTTCCTGGGGGCCTTCCGCACGGATCGCACCGCCCGCGCCGAATGCATGGCGATGCTTGCCAGGAGTCGGTGACCTACCCTCCCCATGCGCAAACCGATCCCAACCACTGCGAACAATGGAGTGCCGCAAGGGCAGTTCGATTTTACGTTTATGGTTCGCGCTCCCCGTTCGGCGGTCGCAGATCTGCATCGCGATACGCACGCGCTGCAGTGGCTTACACCGCCGCCGATTCGCGTGCGGATCCACTCTGTCGAGCCGCTGGCCGAGGGATCGGTCTCCGATTTCACGCTCTGGTTCGGCTTTCTGCCGATCCACTGGATCGCGCGCCACAGCAATGTCGATTCGCAACATGGGTTCACCGATACGCACGTCCGCGGCCCCATGAAGCGCTGGGTGCATACCCATACGTTTTCCGAAGAGGGCGCGGAGCTCACGCGCATCACGGAACATATCGAGTACGAACACTTCTCCGGAGCGCGGGGCCTGCTCTCCAGGCTGCTCTTTACGCGGATCGGCTTGCAGTTGACCTTCTGCTACCGGCGTATGGCGACACGTCGTCGTCTGGAGAAGTAAAAGCAAATGCCATTCATTGAGGAGCAGATCATGTTTAACGGAGTGGCCGTCATTACCGGCGGCAGCAGCGGTATCGGACTGGCGCTGGCAGAGCGTCTGCTGCGGCACGGCGCGCGCGTCGCCATCTGCGGCCGCTCGGCAGAGCGTCTGCAAGCCGCGTCCCTTGCGCTCGATCCTTTTGCCGACCGCCTGTTGACGATGCAGGCCGACGTGACCGATCGGGAGCAGGTCCACGCTCTGGTCACCCGTACGATCGAGAGGTTCGGTCAATTAGACTTACTCGTCAACAGCGCGGGAGCCGGTCACCTGGGACCGCTCGGAGGCAATAATTTGATTTGAACGAGTAAATACGGTACACTTGATTCCTGACTTACATCGGATTTCGTGCGCGGCACCGAGAAGGCCGCGCTGCCAATAACTAGCCAAGGAACAACTCTGTGAACTCCCGCTTACCTGAGTGGTTGAAAAAGCGTGTCCCAAGCCCTTTGACCGTGAATCTGGTCAACGACATGATGCGCGAATCGAAACTGAATACCGTGTGCGAAAGCGCCCGCTGCCCGAATATCGGCGAGTGCTGGTCGAAAAAGACCGCGACGTTTATGATTCTGGGCGACATCTGCACGCGCAACTGCGGGTTCTGCGCGATCAAGGTGGGCCGCCCGGAGGCTCTGGATAAGGACGAACCGCGCCGTGTCGCCGAGGCCGCCAAAGAGATGGGGCTGAAGCATGTGGTCGTCACGTCCGTGGCAAGGGATGAGATGGCCGATGAGGGCTCCGGCCACTTTGCAGACACCATTCGCGCGCTGCGCGCCGCCATCCCCGGAGTCATCGTCGAGGTGCTGACGCCCGACTTCAAGGGCAAGCGCTGGTGTATCCGCCGCGTCGTCGAGGCGCATCCCGACATCTACAACCACAACATCGAGACCGTCGAGCGCCTCTCCCCCGTCGTGCGCCCGCAGGCCAAATATGAGCGCACTCTCGATCTGCTCCGCGCCGTCACCAATATGGACCCGACCATTCACACCAAGTCGGGTATCATGTTGGGGCTGGGAGAGACCCATGAAGAGGTGCTTCAGACCCTGCGCGATCTGCGCGAGGTCGGAGTCAGCGCTGTCACGATTGGGCAGTATCTGCGTCCTACTACCGATAAGCATCTCCCTGTCGTCGAGTATGTCCATCCGGACCAGTTCGCGGAGTACGAGCGCATCGGCGACGAAATGGGCTTTCTCTTTGTAGCGTCCGGGCCGTTCGTGCGCTCGTCGTACAACGCGCAGGACTTCTCCGAGAAGCTGCTCTCGGATCGCCTCGCCCGCGTCGGCGTCGCCTGATCTCCGCAATCTCTAAAGTGAAGTAGCCCATGCGACCACTGCGTCTCTGGATCAATGCGCTGCTGTTTTTGCTCCCGATCTGTGTGCTGAGCGTCGGGGCCTATCGTTTTGTGCAGCGCCTATTCAACTTTCTCAATACCGACGCCCGGCTCGCGGGCACCGCTTCCGCCGAAGCGACCCGCGCGCTCGGGCGTCGTGTCGTGATCGGGGATGTCAAACTCAGCGCCAATCCGTTCGGCCTGATCGGCTCCAGCCGGATCCTCCTGAAGAACATCTTCGTCGCCAACAGCCCGACCGACGACCGGACCGCGTTTGTGCAGGCCGACAGCGTCAGCATCTCCTACAATCTGCACCAGATACTCTATGGCGGCGTGCAGACCCCGCTCGTCGAGGAGATCCGCGTCGTCCATCCGCAGGCGATGCTGACCCGCGATGTCCAGGGCCGCTGGAACTTCAACCAGCTCATCAAGCCACGGACCACCGGCGGAAGACCCTTCCTGGATCGGATCGCGTTCGTCGATGGCGACGTCGTCTACTACGATCAGGCCTTTCCCCACCCTCCGAAAGTGGCGTCGCGGCCGCTCCGTACCCGCGTGAACCATCTCTCCGGCATCGTCATGATCCGCCCGGACAAGAGCGCGGCCTTCGATATCGTGGGAGCCGCCACGCCCGACATCGTGAAGGAGTTCCACGCGACCGGCCTCTTCGATCCGCCGACGCTGCGCTCCACGGTCCATATCGCCGCCCACGATTTCAATCTGACCTTTCTCAGCGATCGGTTCCTCGTCCCCAGCCAGGGGCGGATCCACACCGGGATGGCCAACCTCGACATCACCGCGCTCTACAACCCGGTCAACACCATGCCGCCGAACACCCTCGACCCCAATGCGCTGGACGCCTTCGGCGGGGTGATGTTCACCAACGTTTCGGCCAGTGTGCCCCAGGTCGCTGCGCCTCTGGACGGCCTGAACGGAGTCGTCTCGCTCGCCGGGCAGTCGGCGCTTACCGATCTGACCGGGCGCTTCGGGGGAACGCCGTTTCATGTCAATGGAACGGCGCTCAATCTGCTTCGCCGGACGCGCCGTAACAACAAGCTGATCTGGGAGGTGGGCAGACCGACGCTCGCTCTCCGCGGATCGTTCAAGAACGCCGATTTCGTACGCCTCGCCCATCTGGTGCACTACGAGCGCTATATTCCCCACCTCGATCCGGAAGTCCCTGCGATCCTCGGCAAAAGCAGCGCGGTCGGAGACGCCGATTTCCAGGTCGTCGGCCCGCTGGACGATCCGACCGCGACCGTGACGACGCACCTTCCTCTCGTGCGGTACGCGACCTATCGGGCCGAGAACGTCCAGGCGCAGGCGCTCTATGCGAATCACCGCCTGGACACCGACGTCCGCGCCCTGGTCGCCGGCGGGGAGGCCATCCTGCGTGGTCGCGTCCAACTGGACAAGACCGACGCCTTCCAGGTAGAAGGACACGTCAAAAACTTAGACTTGGCGAAAACCGGCCTTCAGATCAAGCAGAAGGTCACCGGCACCGTCCGCGCGGACTTCACCATGCGCGGGCAGAGAGGACAGACCCCCAACATCACCGCACAGGCGGACGTCCTGAACGCGGGCCTGAACGACCAGACGGTCCACTCCATCTATCTGCGCGCCGAAACCGTGGGGCGCAAACTGGTGCTGCGCACCCTGCGCGCGGAGGACACCAAAGGATTCGCGCTCGCCAGCGGCACCGTCGATCTCACGACCCAGCAGCTCAACATCAATGTCGAAGCGGACGAGCTGGATATCGGAGCCTTCGCACAGGCGTTTCCCCTGCCCGCCATGCAGATCCCCGGACATCCCCCGCCCGCACTGGACGCCAAACCGCAGCCGCTGTCAATCGACGGCATCGGCTATCTGCGGGCCACTGTCGGTGGCACGGTCAAAGCGCCGGAACTGACCGGCAAGCTCAGCGCCTACGCGCTCCAGACCGACAGGAAAGACGCGAATAGCCTGCTTGCCAATAAAGCGGAGGCCGACTTCACCGTCAACCGTAATGCCCTCCATATCACGCAGGGTAGAGTGGAGCGCTATCCGGGCCTGATCACCTTCTTTGGTGATGTGAACGCGCCGTTCGACGGCAACCCGTATATCCGGATGACCGTGCGCACCGACGACAAGAACCGCCTGAGCGTCTCCGATGTGCTGCAGATCGCGAAGATCGACACGCCGAACTTCCTCGTCACCGGGACGATCGTCACCGACGACCTGGTCGTGGAGGGCACTCCCAGTGCCCTCCATGTCGATGCGCCGTTCACCGCCCGCATCGAGGATGCCAGGGTCAACGGCGCGCGCCTCAGCAACGTCTTCGTGACCGCCACCTACGATGGCACCGATCTGCACATCTTGAAGGCGGGAGCCGGAGTCGCGCAGGGCACGCTCGCCGCCTCCGGCACGGTGACGAAAGCCGGGGATCTCAACCTGGACGTCTCCGGCAGCCATATCGTCCTGGACCGCCTGAAACAGATCCTGCCGGACGTCGCTCTCGACAACGTGACCGGAATCGCGAATGTGCAGGCGCACATCAGCGGCACCGCCGCCGACCCGATCGCGGAGGCGCGCCAGGTCGAAGTGCAGGGCTTGACCTACAACGGCTATGTCGCCGGAGATATCCGCGGCACGGTGCGCTATGCCGATGGCGCCGTCTTCGCGCAGAACTTCACTCTGACCGATTCCACCATCAACAAGGCCGTGCTCGTGGTGCCGGACCTGACCTATCATCTGGCGTCGCAGAGTATTCAGACCGACCAGCCGATCCGTCTGGAAGGCATGCCCATCTCACGCGTGCGCGACCTGATTCGCAGCCTGCCCGCTCCGCAGAACGAACCAGGCTCCACCCTGCCCGGCACCTTCGGACAGACCGAACTGGGGCTTGCCGCCACCGAGTATATGAACAGACTGGACGGCGCGCTCTCCGGTACTGTAAGCGTCACCGGAACCCTCGAAGATCCGCGTGCGGACGTCAGAGTGAACTCGTCCGATATCCGGCTCAACGACTACCTGATCACCGAACTGAGCGGGCAGGCGACGGTAACCCTGAAGTCGGCCACGGGGTCGGGAGCGAAGATCGTCTTGAAGCCGATCCTGCCTCGACCAGGCGCCAACCCGGATGCTCCGGACGCGACCATCTCTCTCGCCCGCTTCTCGGTCAACTATAAGGGCGACATCGACGCAGATCTCTCCGCCTACAATCTGGACGCCGACCTGCTCAAGGGCTTCCTGCCGGCAGAAAGACGTATCGACGTCAACGGCACGGTAGACTATCTGAACGTGGTCGCATCCGGCAAGACCGTCTCCCCGAATCTGGAGGTGTCGCTCAACCTCCGGAATATCAACTACCGCGGCCAGACCCTGGATCGCGTCGATATCTCGCGCGCCGAAGTGCATGGCGCGACGCTGGAGAACGGTAAGGTCATCGAGCCGGGCTATATTCGCGCGAACGATATTCAGTTGGAGAAGCGTGACCGCAGTACCGCCGAGATCCGCAAATATACCGCCCGTGCCGGAGGCTCCATCACCGGCTTCCAGTGGCAGGCGCCCTTTATTCCGGACGATGCCAAACTGGACCTGAACGCCAACTTTGCGCCGCAGGATGCCGCCGACAACAACCTGCGTATCGTCTCCCTGTTTGCCCCGAATGTCCTGCCGCCCACCGTGGTCGGGACACTGAGTCTGAACGCCGCAGTGAAGGGCACCCGCGCCGCGCCGCTCCTGACCGGAGGGCTGACCGTCACCGCTCCCAAGTTCCAGTTCGGACAGTTCGCGACCGGCTTGAAAGACCTCCGCGCGGTGCTCACCTTCCATAACGATCGGGTCGAAGTGTCGGAGTTCAGCGGGCACACCCAGGTCTACGATGTGAAGGGCAACGAGGTCAAGAAGGGCGGGACAGGCTCGAATATCACCCTCACCGGCAGCCTGCCGCTGGGCGTGAATGGCGCTCTGGACCCCACCGGTCTCCATCTCGTCGTCGATCAGGCGATCTTCGACGAGACGTCGCTGCCCGGCCTGAAAGGCGCGAAAGCCAAAGGAGTCGCCGCGATCAACCTCGACGTGACAGGATCGTTCCTCGATCCCACTCTGGGAGGAACGATTCGGGTGCACGACACGCAGGCCAGTCTGCCCACGGAGTTCGGGGGATTGGCAGGCGGCGGCCCGGCACTGCCGATCGCTCCACGATTCAATCTTACCGTGCTGCTCGATGAGAAGTCGGTTCGCCTGGTCAATCCGCTATTGAACGTGCGCACGGGCGGTTTCGTCACGATCAAAGGCAGCCTGCCGAAAGCGGAGCCGGTCGTGCCAGGCAGGACGCCTCCGGTACGTGTGGCTCCGTCGACGCCGGCGGACAGCCTGAGTATCACGGGTCGGATTTCGCTGCCGGAGGGCACCCTGACCCTTCCGGGCGCCCGCTTCAAGATCGTGCCTCCGGCCCTCATCACCCTGAACTATCCCGTCTTTGACGCCGGACAACCGACCTTCAGCCTGAACGTAGAGACTCTGAAAGCACAGTCGATCCAGGGAATAACCGCGACCTCGTTGAGCGGCGTACGCAAACGCTATAAGGTGACCGTAAACATCTCCGGCCCGCTGACAGGCAGCAGCAGTCGCCTCGCGACGAACCAGGGATTGAAACTGACGTTCGCAACCGATCCCGACGATCTCGCGATAAGCCAGTCCGAACTGACGCAGCGTCTGGCCGGCGCGCTGATCGGCGTGGACAACATCAATCAGTTCGGCCAGAATCCCGGTCAGGCGTTCGCTTCTACGCTGACGAACGTCCTGACAAGTTCCTTCCTTCCCGGCGCGTTCGATCGCCTCGCCACCGACCTGGGTTTCGAAGAGTTCATGATCAACTACGATCCGGTCCAGCGCCTGACGCTCTCCCTGACCCGGCATCTCTTCGGTCCGCTCTACGTCAGTTATTTCCGCACGCTGGAGGGCGCCCAGGAGAAGTACGACCTCAAACTGAGTTTCCGGTTTAAGGACCGTTACCAGTTTTCGTACGATCTCGACGAACAGCACACATCGCGCTATCTGTTGGAAGGAGTCTGGCGCTTCTAGGGCGAATGTGACCGGGAGGACGACTTCATGTCGGCGACAGTCGGCAGTAGGTCCTTTTTTATCGCCGCGCTGCGGCGACGGTGTAACAATTCCTCCCGGCGTGCGTCCTATTAGCAGCAGAACGCATTCGCCTGCCATCGGCCTCTACCGAAACCGTTCGGTACCGAAGGAGCGCTGTGCGTCACCGCTCAGGGGGATCAGGTATGTCGTCTATTCAGGCCGATACCGCCGGGATATTTCCGGGGTTGCTTGCAGGCGGAGCCGCGAATCGGGAGACCGAGGCGAACTCCGTCGCGCAGGGTGTCGCATCGAGCGACCGGCATGACCACAGCCACTCCGCGCCCAGCCAGGACAGAGACCGGGTCATGAATGCAATCCCGCCGGAAGATGCCGATAGAAACCTTGACTTCGATGCACTTTTCGACAAGTACAATAAGAAGATCTTCAATATCATCTATCGGTTCATTGGCGACTACGAAGAAGCGCACGATCTGACCCAGGAGACCTTCATGAGCGCCTATCGTCACTTCGATAATTTTCGAGGCGATTCGAAGGTGTTCACCTGGCTCTATCAGATCGCCCGCAACCTCTGCATCAACCGAATTCGACAGCGCGACCGGCAACGCAGTCTGCGAATGGAATCCCTGGATCAGCCTCGGGATGCTAACGACGAAGATAGTCTTACCCGAGAGATTGCCGACCTCACCCAGTCCCCACATCTGAAACTGGAACAAAAAGAGCTGAGTCAACGCGTACTGGCGGCGATTGAGTCCCTGCCGCCGGACTATAAAGAGGTTATCCTGCTGCGCGAATTTCAAGAGCTGTCCTATAACGAGATCGTGGAGGTGACCGGCCTGACGTTGGAAAATGTCAAGACCCGTCTCTCCCGCGCCCGTGGGATGTTGCGTCGTAAACTCGAGCCCTACTACCGCATGTAGCTTTGTTTCTGTTTTAGGGTACTATAGACAGGTATTTTCCACCTGTTGACCGATACGCAATGCCTCGCGCCGCGCACTATCTGCTCTGTCCGTACGGTTGGAATCCCGCGTCGTCGCCAGTCACGGACACGCGCATTGGAGGATCGTTCTTTTCCATGAAAACACACAAAACCAGGGGGCGGTGTTTTGCGCCGTCTCTTCTGCTTATCTCCCTTCCCCTCGCCGGAATCAATCTTGCCACCGTCGTCCCGGCCGCTGCGCAAGCGCAGCAACAGGTACCCGCCGGAACGCAGACGATCGGTGAGTTCATCATCACCGGCAACAAGACGTTCTCCAAAGACGCCATCATCGCCCTCAGTCGTCACAAGGTCGGAGATCCCTGCACCGATGCCGTGCTTCAGGAGATCAAGACCAACCTGAGTCAGACCGGATACTTTGGAACCCAGCGCAACCTGGACAATCCGGAGGACTGGGTCCGCGTTCAGTCCGAAGATGACAACTCGGGCACCGGCAAATGCAAGATCGTGATTCGGGTGGATGAGAACGATCCGATCAAGGACTTCTCCATCACAGGCTCCGGCCCGATCAAGATCGAAGAGATTCAAAACCTCGTGCATGCCAAGAAGGGCGGCGTCTATAACTATATCCAGTTCCAGCGGGATGCCGAAGACATCATGCGCCTCTACAACAGCAAAGGCTATGTCGCCACGCTGGGCGAAGGCGCGGGGATGGACGACAAAGGCGTCCTGACCGTTCCGATCACGGTCGTGCGCGTCGCGGAGATCCGCCTGGTCAAGAACAAAAAGACACAGCGCAGAGTCATCCTGCGGGAGCTGAAGACCAAAGTCGGCGGGTTCTATAACCGTGACACCTGGCAGCAGGATCGCATTCGCCTGCTGAACCTGGATCTGTTTGAAGAGGTCATCCCCGGCGAAGAGATCATCGCGCCCGGCGAGATCCGGCTGACCTTCAGCGTCCCCGAGAAGCGCACCGGCAGCATCTCCGTCGGCGCCGGCTACAGCAGCCGCCAGCAGTTGATCGGACGCGCCGAAATCTCCGAGACCAACTTCCGAGGGCGCGGCGAGGCGGTCAACCTGCTCTGGGAGACCGGCAGCGTGACGGGTAAAAGCAGCATCGAACTGGGCTTCACCGAGCCCTATCTCGATCGCCATCACACCTCCCTCTCCGTTCAGGTCTACGACAAAACGATCTATCGCTTCGCGAACTCCCTGACCAACACGGTGGTTTCAGGCGGAGGCACCACCACCGACGACACGCGCTACAACGAACAGCGTATCGGAGCCACCGTCGCGATCGGGCGTCCGATCGGGAATCAAACACGCGCAACAGCGAATATCCGTGGCGAGAATGTCCAGACCGATCCGCTCGATCTGACCGGCATCAACGCGTCGATCATTCAGGATGGACCGATCTACTCGATCGGCGGCAGTCTGCTTCACGACACCCGCGACCTGATCCTCGATCCTGTCAAGGGCGGATACCAGACCTTCACGCTCATGGTGGGACATGCGGACCTCAAGCCACCGAGTTCTTTGAGCGGCCAGACCGTTCCCGGCGGCATCTACGGCAGCCATGCCTTCGCCAAATCCTCCATCGAAGCGCGCCAGTTCATCAATCTGCAGAAACCACGCCGCCGCGATAAGCCGGACGAGGAGCGAACCTCTCTGGCGCTGCGCGGCCTCCTGGGAGCCTCCAACGGCACGCTGCCCTTCTTCGAGCAGTACTTCGTGGGCGGCGCAGAGACCCTGCGCGGATATCGCGAAGATCGCTTCTGGGGCAAGTATCTGATGCTCGGCTCCATCGAACTGCGCCAACCGCTCGCGCGCGGCCTGAAAGGCGTCCTCTTCTCCGATATCGGCGATGCCTGGGGCGGCGCCTATCAGGACGTGAATATTCAGGGATTCAACCAGAGCGGTTTCCATCCCCACGCGAGTATCGGCCTCGGGATTCGCGTACGCACCCCCCTCGGGCCGATTCGTCTCGATTACGGAGTCGGGGATGAAGGCGGACGCACCCACTTCAGTATCGGAAACGTCTTCTGATCTCCCGAGGTCCGGGGCCGCATCCCCCTTGCATCGGTCTGCCCTCAGGCGTATGCACAGATGCAGCCTGCCCTCCGTCTCCTCCGGACCTCCGGAGGAGACCGGGCAGACTTCTTGCGTTCATGGCGTCTTTCTGCTATAATACGACGCCTGTAAACCCGTGAAAGGACTCTTTCCAATGTCACCATTAACCCCCAGCCTTCGGCTGGTTGTCATTACTCTCGTTGTGGGTTGTGTGGTCGCCTCGTTGACCGGCGCGACCGCAAAAGAGCGCGCCCCCGCCGATAACGGACTCAAAATCGCGGTCGTCAATCCCGCCCGCCTTATCCTCGATACCAAATTCTACAAATCCGAAACCGATAAGCTGGAAGAGAAGCGCAAGGGCGCTCAGGAGAAGATCCGGGCGTGGGACCAGAATCGCCTCCTCACCAAAGACGAACAGCAGAAGCTGGGCGATCTGGCCGTGGAGGCGATCGGCAAAGCCGGCCTGGATGCGGCTAAGAAGGCGGAGCAGACGAGACTGCTGGCGAAGAACAACGATCTGCGCAACGAACAACTCGCCTTGCAGACCAAACAGAACGCCAACCAGGTGGACCTGGATCGTCTGACCGTGCTCATCCGCCTGGATCAGGAGACCCAGAAACGCGAGGCCGACGAAGCGCAGAGGGTCAAAGATGAGATCGACAAGCGCCTCGCCGACATCCGGCAGGTGACCGATACCGCAGCGCGGGAGAGTCTGAACAAAATCGCGAAAAAAGATGGCTTCAACATGGTCTTCTCCAGCGAAGTCCTCCTCTACGCGGACAACGACATTACCGACAAGGTCATCTCCGACATTAACTCGAAAGACCTCAAATAGGAGCAGCGGACAAGTCCGGTGCAGGGTGAACGCAATGTTGCCCGCAAAACTGGGCGGGGCGCCGGCGCGCAGTGCGCCGCTCCTCGCCCTCCTTACTACGATCGCGTGGATGCCGCTGGGGTGTCGTCGGGAGACGCCCTCCCTGCCCGCCACGCACCAGTATGTGCGTATGGAGGCGCTGCTTCCGCTTCATCCCGCGTGGGCGCAGGTGCAGGCGCTGGACGCCTCCCAGAGGATTTTCCCTGCCGCGAAGGCCCAGGCCTCCACACTCAAATATCCACAGAATCCTTTACCTGAAGTCTTTACCCCGCCTGTTACCGTTCCACCCAGTCTGGCCACGGAACGAGAGAGACGGGTGCAGGAAGACGCCCTGCACTTTGTTCAACAGACCGAACAGTCGCTGACATCCAAAAATGTCGATATTATGCGCAGGTTTGAACGCATCGAAAAACGGCAGACGGAAGCCCGCTATAGCAAGGCGCTCGCGGATCGCGAACTCCAATTGAATGCAATGAAAGAGCAGGAAGCCGACCGTCTGCAAGCGCGTATCAATACGCTTGGCTTCCGGCAAGTGGCGCTCCGCACGCAGATCGAATCCTACACAAATCGCCTGAATCAAGATCCGCGTAACCCGGTCGTCCAGGATGTTGTGCGTCAAGAGGCGCTGGTTTCAGAACAGATGAATGCCCTGGAAGATCAGCGCAAAGCCGTTCTGAAGCGTGATGTGCGCGCGCTTGCCGTGCAGCAGCTCTCCGCCCAGCGTAAGCAGTGGCAGGATGAGAGCGCCGCGCGCCTGCAGGCCCGCAAAATGGAGTTGGCCGACAGCGTTCGGCAGCAGGTAGAGCAGGCCCGTGCCCGCCTGAAAAACGATATCAAGCCGATCCCACCGCTGGCAAGCGCTCCCTTACCCCCGGCGGAGCCGCAGGCGACTCCCCTGCCCTTACCGCTGGCTCCGGATGCGGCGGAAGCGGTCCGCAAAGCGCAGAGCCAGGTAGACGCCGCGATGGGGCAGCACCGACAGGCATTGCAGGCGCAGAGAGAGGCTCTGCTCACGGCTATTCGCGCGGACACCACACAGGCGGTGGCGCAAATCGCGCGTCGAGAAGGCTGGAACATGGTGGCAGCGGGCCGCAGCGGCAGCGATGTGACAGCGCAGGCCGCCGGCGCCCTACGAGATCAGTGGCAGCAGAACGCCGGATCGGCGCGTTAAATGGACTGCCCCATGCAAAACGTCTAACATGTGCCGCAAATCCTAGACTTGACAGGACGTAACTTTTGAAATCACTCGCTCAATCCCAATGGACTCTCGCCGAAATCGCCGCGATGCTCGAAGGCGTCGTAATCGGCGATCCACAGACCGTCATCACCGGAGTGGCCGGGGTGAACGAGGCCGGGGCGGGCGATCTGGTTTTCGCCGAGTCCTCGGCCTTTCTGGCGAAAGCGCTCGTTTCGGCGGCGACGGCCGTCCTGGCTGCAGAGTGTCCGAACCCTGCGCCCACGAAGCCGATCCTCCTGGTGGAGGCTCCCCGTCTGGCATTCGTTCAGTTTCTAGAAGCGCTCGCGCCCCCGATCGCCGCTCCGGAAGGAGTTCATCCCACGGTGCAGATGGGACGCAACGTCTCCCTCGGGACCGATGTAGGGATCGGCGCACATGTCGTTCTGGGGGACGATGTGACCCTGGAAGACGGTGTCCGTCTGTTTCCGGGAGTCTATATCGGCGATGGCTGCGTCGTCGGGAAAGACACTGTGCTCTGTCCGAATGTGGTTCTCTATCGTGGTGTGCGTGTCGGCAAGGGATGCCTGATCCATGCAGGCACGGTCCTGGGATCGGATGGTTTCGGCTTTATGCCGGTCGGAGGCCGCCTCCGCAAAGTCCCCCACCTCGGCGGTGTCGAGGTCGGAGACGATGTCGAAATCGGCGCGAACACCTGTATCGACCGGGCCAAAACAGGTATGACGACCATCGGCTCCGGAACCAAGATCGACAATCTGGTGCATATCGCCCACAATGTACAGGTCGGCCCGTCCTGCGTTCTTGCTGGTCAGATCGGTATTGCGGGCAGCACCACGCTCGGCGCAGGGGTCATGTTAGGCGGACAGGTCGGCATTAAGGACCATCTCCAGGTGGCAGATGGCGTCCAGATGGGTGCGCAGAGCGGATTGATGAAAAGCGCCACCGATGCCGGCCAGATCCTATTCGGGTCCCCCGCTATACCCGTACAGACCAAACTGAAAGAGATGGCCGCCGCCGCGAAGATGCCCGACGCTCTGAGAAAGATCAATGCGATGGAGAGGCGTCTGGCAGAGTTGGAACGCCGCTTAGCGGCGACTGCGGCGACGGAAGACAAATAGAATGCATCGGATGGAACAGCAGACAGTTGCCGGTTCGTTTACACTGGAGGGAGTCGGCATCCATACGGGCAAGCAGGGTCGTGTCACCGTCCACCCCGCCGACGTCGATGCCGGCCGAAGTTTTCAGGTCGGTGGCGTCACCATTCCCGCGCGCGCCGATTTTGTCACAGACACCTCCCGCAGCACGCGACTCGGGCGCGATGGCGCGACGGTCAGCACGGTCGAGCATCTGCTCTCAGCGCTCCATGCCTGGGGCGTCGATAACGCCCGCATCGTTGTGGAAGGGCCGGAGATACCGATACTGGACGGCAGCGCCGCTCCCTTTGCAGAAGCGGTGCAGCGGGTCGGAGTACGCGGTCAGGGTAAGGCCGCGCGGACGCTCACGCTTCAAAAGCCTATCCTCATCGAGCAGGGAGGTGTACGTTTTGTCGCAGAACCTGCACAGGGATTACATCTGAGCGTTCGTACGGAGTTTGACGACTGGCTGGAAGGCAGTGCCGTCTGCCGGGCCGAAGTTTGTGCGGACACGGCAGCGACGTACCAGGCGAGCATCGCTCCTGCCCGCACCTTCGCGTTTCGGGCGGAGGTGGAGCAACTGCTGAAGGCAGGTCTGGCGCTGGGCGGCTCCCTGGCCAATGCCCTCATCATCACGCCGCCGGACGGATTTTCCACCCCTCTGCGCGTGCCGCAAGAGTGGTGTGAACATAAGATGCTGGACCTCATCGGTGACCTCGCATTGGCGAATGCTCGACTGGAGCTTCAGGTCGATGCCCTGCGCCCTGGCCATCGCGCGAATGTCGCGTTCGTGATGGCGCTGCTGGAATCGAACCGGACAGAGAGAACAGGAGAAATGGATGGACTGTTTGCTGGATAGTGAGGACTTACGCGCGCTGCTGCCGCATCGCTACCCGATGCTGCTCGTAGACAAGATCCTCGAATTGACGCCGGGTCAGCGGGTCGTCGGGCTGAAGAACGTCACAATCAATGAGCCGTTTTTCGCCGGTCATTTCCCCTCTCAGGCGATTATGCCGGGAGTCTTGATCGTGGAATCCATGGCGCAGATCGCGGGCCTGATGATCCTTTCGCTCGCGGAACATCAGGGCAAGATCCCTTTTCTCGCCGGGATAGATAAAGTCAAGTTCCGCAAACCCGTCGTGCCCGGCGATGCCCTCATCACCGAAGCGACGGTCATCAAGGTGCGCGGCGTGATCGGTAAAGTGCGCATGATCGCCCGTGTCGATGGCGTGGTGGTGACGGAGTGCGACATGACGTTTGCATTGAAAGAGGCGGTCCATCATACTCCGGCGGATGTGCTGGAGAAACTCCGAAAACTGCACGCAGGTCCAGCCGCTTCCACCGAGCAAGAGCGCACCGATGCGCAGAGGTCCGATGAGGGAGACAGCAATCGTGTCTAAGTGGCGCATACATCCAACGGCGATCCTCGATTCGTCCGCCGAAATCGAACCCGATGTTGAAATAGGTCCTTACTGTGTGATCGGCGAAAACGTGAAGATCGGGGCAGGTTCGATCCTGCATCCGCACGTTGTGATCGAAGAGAATACGGTGCTGGGACGGGGCTGCAAGGTCTTCAGCGGCGCGATCATCGGCGGCCCTCCCCAGGACCATAAATATCAGAACGAATCGACCAGCGTCGTTGTCGGAGACAACACGACCCTGCGCGAATGCGTCACCATCCATCGGGCGACGGGCGAAGGCTCCGTCACCCGCATCGGCAGCGACAACATGATCATGGCCTATGCTCATGTCGGGCACAACTGTGTGATCGGCAATCACTGCACGCTCGCCTCCTACGTCGGGATCAGCGGGCATGTCATGCTGGAAGACTTCGTCAATATCGGCGGCCTTACCGGAGTGCATCAGGGCTGCCGGATCGGGACGCTGACCATGCTGGGCGGCTTCTCCAAGATCACCCAGAACATTCCGCCCTACATGCTGGCCGACGGCAATCCCGCTAAAGTCTACGACATCAATAAGATCGGTCTGCGCCGCGGCAATATCGCGCCCAAGGTCCGGAACGAACTGCGACAGAGCTACAAACTGCTCTATCGCTCCAACCTGAACATGTCGCAGGCCCTGGAGACGATCGAGGAGGAGATCGACAAGAGTCCGGAACTGGAGATTCTGCTGAAGTTCATCCGGAGTTCCCGGAACGGCAAGGATTTCCGCGGCAACGCTCCTACCGAATAACCCGCTATGAATATCGCGATTCTGTCCGGAGAGATATCCGGCGACCTTATCGGCGGAGCGTTGGCGGAAGCGCTCAAGCAACAGTGCCCCGATGTGACGCTATGGGGACTGGGCAGTGATGCCATGCGTCAGGCCGGAGTCGAACTGCTCTACAACAGCGGCGACTGGGGCGTCATCAGCCTCACGCAGGCGCTGCTGAAATATCCTTATCTGCGTTTCAACGTCTATCCCAACACCATCAAAGCGCTGAAGCAGCGTCGGCCGGACGTGCTGGTGCTGATCGACTTCGGCGCGTTCAATGTCAAGGTCGCGCGGTTCGCCAAAGCGGCCGGAATTCCGGTCTGCTACTACTTTCCGCCGGGCGCGTGGCGGCGAGATGGGGACAGAGGCGCGGAGTTGGCGCGGATCACGGACCTGCTGGCGGTGCCGTTCGAATGGTCGGCGGAGCGCTTTCGGCGTCTCGGCGCGAACGCCGTCAATGTGGGCCATCCCCTGGTCGAGCGGGCCAAGCCCAGCATGACGCGGGCGGAGTTCGCAGCCGAGTTCGACATGGACCCATCGCGCCCGATCATCGGCCTGCTGCCCGGCAGTCGTCTGCACGAAATCGAGCATATCCTCCCTACCCTGCTCGATGCCGCCCGGCTGATTCACCAGGAGGTGCGGGACGCCCAGTTCGTCATCGGGGTCGCTCCGAACCTCTCTCCAGAGATCGTCGCGCGCTACCTGAGCGGCCAACCGGAACTATTGGAGCGTTTAAGCGAGTACTGGTATGAGTTCGCCCAGGATGCCGGGACGCAGATGCGCAAGCAGGTCTCACGAACAGCGAACGCCCTTGCGCCGCACGTTCAACGCCAACTCGTGACCGTTGAGGGTCTCATCGTTCCCGAACAGACCCTGACCGACGAGATGGAGAAGCGGGACCGCATCGACCGCCAGCGTGAGAAGCCACTGCTGCCGCCTACCGTGCTCGCCAAAGGACTGACCTACGACGTGATGGCGCATAGCGACGTGCTGATCACCTGCTCCGGAACGGCGACGCTGGAAGCGACGGTCTTTACGACCCCGATGGTCATTCTCTATCGACTCTCCAAAGTAATGGAGACCGAAGCGCGCCTGCGCGGACTGCACAAAAAGATAAAATTCATCGGCATGCCCAATATTCTCGCGGATCGCGCGATCGTGCCGGAACTGCTCCAGGATGCGGCGACACCGGAGGCTCTGGCCTCCGCCACGCTGCGGCTCCTGAATGACCTCACTGCCCGTGCAGCCGCCCGGCAGGAACTCGAAGCCGTGCGCGCCATGCTCGGCGGCCCGGGAGCCAGCGAGCGCACCGCCGAACTGGTTCTGGAACTAGCGAAAACCAAATGAAAAACTTCCCCCCGGATACCCAGAAACGCCTGCTCTCCTACATCAAACCCCACCGGCGTATCCTTGCGCTCGGCCTGATCTGCGCGGCAGCCGTCTCCGGGATCACTGCGAGTATCGCCTGGTTCATCCGGGATACGATCAACTCGATGGTCGATGGCGAAACCGATCACCTGAATTTAATGTGCGCCTCGGTTCTGCTCGTTTTTATGGTGAAAGGCATCTTCTCCTTCGGCCAGAGCTACTATCTCTCGCTGACGGCGAACCGCCTGGCTACCCAGCTTCGCGACGACATCTATGCGCACCTGCACTCCCTCTCGCTCTCCTTCTTCAATCGCCGTCGTACCGGGGCGATCATGTCGATTCTGACGAACGATGTGCCCGTGCTGCAGAACGCCGCGATGAGCCTGCGCGATACCGTCTCTGCGCCGATCACGATCATCGTCAGCCTGACGGCCCTGTTCGTCGTCAGCCCAAAACTGGCGTTTCTCTCGCTGTTCTTCATTCCCTGTATCGCCACCGTCATTTCGCGCATCAGTCGCAAGATGCGCCGCATCTCCGGATCGGTACAGGACAAACTTTCGGATGTGACGACAATCGTGGAGGAGACGGTCGCCGGCGTACGCATCATCAAGTCGTTCGCAGCGGAAGACCACGAGGTCTCACGTTTCTCGAAAGAGAATCACCATACGCTCCATACGATGATGCGGGGGGTGCGCAAAACCGCGCAACTGCGACCAATCGTCGATTTCATCGGAGCCTTCGGCATCGCCCTGATTCTCTATGTCGGCGGCAACGATGTCGCCTATACCAGCAAGATCCAGAACCAGGAGCAGCAGCAGTGGATCCTGGCGCATCCCGGTCAAAAGGCGATGGCGCGGGAGAAGTTCGACAAACACGGCGGTATGGACCAGGGGCAACTGATCATGTTCGTCGTCCTCCTGAATTCGGTGGCGCAGGCCGCGAGCGGGGTCGGCGCGATCGCCACCACCCGCGCCCAGGCTCTCGCCTCCGCCCAGCGTATTTTTGAAGAGGTGCTGGATGTCGAGGCGGAAATCCGGGACAAACCGAATGCCGTTCCGCTGCCGCATGTCGATGGGAATATCGTGTTTGAAAACGTCTCGTTCCGTTACTCTCCCGATAGCCCGGACGTACTGCGGAACGTCTCATTCGAGGTCAAACCCGGTGAGATCGTAGCGCTCGTCGGACGCAGCGGCGCCGGTAAGAGCACGCTGGTAGACCTGATCCCGCGCTTCTACGACCCGACCGAAGGCCGGATTTTGATCGATGGGCACGACGTTCGGGATGTGATCACGGCCTCATTGCGCCGCCAGATCGGAATCGTGCCGCAGGAGACCTGGCTGTTCGCCGGGCCACTGCGGGACAATATCGCCTATGGCAATCGCGATGCCTCGGACGAGGAGATCAAGAGCGCAGCCTATGCCGCCAACGCCTACTTTATCGAAGGCATGGAGCAGAAGTTCGACACCATCGTCGGTGAGCGCGGGATCCGGCTCTCCGGCGGTGAACGCCAGCGCATCGCCATCGCCCGCGCAATCTTGATGAATCCGCGCGTGCTGATCCTGGACGAGGCGACCTCCTCCCTAGACGCCTCCTCGGAAGCGCTGGTGCAGGAGGCGCTGGATACGCTGATGAAGGGGCGCACTACCCTGGTGATCGCGCACCGACTCTCCACCATCATCAACGCCGATCGGATCCTGGCCATGCGGGACGGGCAGGTCATCGAAGCAGGGACGCATCGGGAACTTGTGGCCGCCGGTGGCTACTACGCGCAGCTCTACGAGACCCAACTGCGCGGCTTCGACTAACAGAGGATTCATGCCCACTTCGCCTGCTTCCGCCCCGGAACCTACCGAATCCGATCCGCTTGCCGCCGCCTCTGATCCCCGTGTGGCCCGCCGCGCCCGCTGGCTCGGCAGGGCCATCTACGTCGTTGCCCGTCTGCTCTACTCCACCCTGCGTATCAAGTTCGAAAACCAGGACCGATTGCAGCCGCCTGCCGGGGCCATCTATGTGACCTGGCATGGCCGCACGATCGTTCCGGCGATCTACATGGGTGGGCGTGGCTATAGCGCCTTGATCTCCCTCTCGCGAGACGGCGAGATGCAGAATAACTTCTTTCAGCTTCTGGGCTATAAGACGGCGCGGGGTTCCACAGGCCGTGGCGGAATCCGTGGCGCTCTTCAGGTCGCGCGGCGCGTTAAAGAGGGCGGGGTCCTGGTGATGACGCCGGATGGCCCCCGCGGACCGACGCATAAGGTACAATTAGGCGTTATCCTGATGGCGGAAAAGGCGGGAGCGCCCATCATTCCGGTCGGCGTGAGCGCCCATCGGCGCTGGCTGATGAAGAGTTGGGATTCCTATATGGTGCCCCAGCCGTACTCCAGGGTACAGTTTCTGGTCGGGGAGCCGATCCTGATTCCGCCCAAGTTGACGGAGGAAGAACGCCAGCGTTATGCTGCGATCGTCGAAGTCGCGATCAATCGCCTGGAGCGAGAGGCCGAACGCCGCGCAGGCTACCCCGACTATCCCAGCGCATGGCCGACTTAATCAATAGGAGTTTCGTTATCGTACACTACGCGCTGTACAATCTGGGGGCGTTGACCATCGGGTCGCCGTTTATCGCGGCGTATCTGGCGCAGCGCTACGTCTCCGGAAAGTCGCGTCCGGGCTGGCGGGAGCGGTGGGGAAATCTGCCGGAAGCGCTGCATCGCCGCGCCGACACCAGGCGTCGGTTGTGGGTTCACGCGGTTTCAGCGGGAGAAGTCGTGGCCGCCGTGCCGATCCTGCGCGAACTCCGTGAACGCCTGCCCAATGACGAGATCCTGCTCTCGACGATCACGCCTGCCGGACACGAGATGGCGGAACAGCAGGCGCTGAAGTATGTCGATGGGCTGTTCTACTTTCCGTTCGATCTGCCCTGGGTCGCGCGCAAGGTCGTCCGTCTGATCCGACCCACCGTCTTCGTCAGTCTGGAGAGCGAGATGTGGCCGAACCTGCTCCACGAGCTGAAGCGCCAGGGCGCGACGACGGTCCTGGTGAACGGTCGAATCTCGGAGAAGAATTTTCAGCGCGTGCAGGGGCGTGTCGGCGGCTGGCTCTATCGGTGGATGTTGTCGAACATGGATCGTCTCCTGATGCAGTCGAAGAAGGATGCTGAGCGGATCGGCGCGTTGGGGGCCGGGCAGGACGTCGCCGTGCTTGGAAACTCGAAATTCGATCAGGAGATCGCGCGCCTTGATCCGGAGCAGGTACGCACATTGCGCCAGGAGCTGAAACTGCCCGACACCGCGCCGGTCTTCATCGCAGGCAGCACCCGCAGCCCGGAAGAAGAGGTTCAGGTCATCGAGGCGTACAAGCTCATGCGCGCGCAGATCCCCGATCTCGCCCTGCTGATCGCGCCCCGTCAGATCGACCGTGCCGAGGAGCTTTCGGAGGCGATGCGGGCGGCGGGCCTCCAGCCCGTGCGTCGCACGCAACTTGCGGAGGCTTCCGCACCGGTGACGCATCTGATCCTCGACACGATCGGCGAGTTGGCGAAAGTCTACGCGGTCGCGACGATCGTCTTTGTCGGCAACAGTTTCGCGCCGGTCAACAAGGGCGGCGGTCAGAATCTGCTGCAGCCTCTGGCGAACGGGAAGCCGGTGATGTTCGGCCCGCTCACCGCCACGATCCGCTCAGAAGTGGCGCTTTCGACGGAGGCCGGCGTTGGATTTGAAGTCGCTGATGGCGCGGCGCTGGCCCAGCGAGGACTGCATCTTTTGCAGGACACGGACCTGCGGTGTGAGATCGAGCAGAAGGCGCTGGCGCTGATCTCCGCCAATCGCGGTGTCTCGGCGCGGTATGCCGAGGCGGTGGTGGCGATGGCGGATCGGTCAGATTCACGCGCGGAGAGCAGGCGATGAACCGTCTGCCGGCGGTATAGCCTCGTGACCGACTCCCTTGAACCCGGCCTGCACGACCGCCAAGCCGGAATTGAGAGCTACCTGCTTGCGGTGGCGCGGGGCCGTCCCGGCCTTGTGCCAACGCTCCTGCGCGGCCTGCTCTCCGCAATGGCCCCTGGCTACTGCATCGGCCTGGAACTCTTTCTGCTGCCCTACCACCTGGGTATCCGCAAGCGCCACCGTCTCCCCTGCCCTGTCCTCTGCATCGGCAATCTCACCACCGGAGGCACCGGCAAAACGCCGATGACACAGGCCGTCTGCCGCCTTCTGCGCGCCACCGGCAGACGCGTCGTCGTCTTGAGTCGAGGCTATGGAGGCGAGAACGAATATGGCTGTGCCGTCGTGTCCGATGGTGAGCGACTGCTGCTGACGGCGCGGGAGTCCGGAGACGAGGCCTCTCTGCTGGCATCGACACTGCCTGGCATTCCCGTAGTCGTCGGCAAAGATCGCCGTGTCACCGGCAGATTAGCCTGGGAACGCTTTCACCCTGATGTGATCGTGCTGGACGACGGGATGCAGTTCTGGCAGCTCCACCGTGACCTGGATATCGTGTTACTCAATGCCTGTGAACCCTTCGATAACGGCTGGACCTTCCCACGGGGCCTCTTGCGCGAGCCGCCCTCCCATCTGCGCCGCGCCGGAGCCGTCGTGCTGACCAACGCCCAGCGCGCCGGAAGCGCCCAGGTCGCTTTAGTGCAAAAACAGGTCGCAAAACTGGCTCCCGGCGTGCCCGTTTTCACCGCAGACCTCACACCGACCGGATTACGCGCTCTGCCGGGTAAAATAGAGTATCCTCTTTCATGGTTGCAGGGACAAAAGGTCGCAGCCCTGTCGGCGCTGGGCAATCCCGCCGCCTTCGAAGCGATGCTGGAGGCGCTCGGCGCGAATCTGCTCACCCGCTTTCGTTTCCGGGACCACAAACAGATTACTGACGAGGAACTGAAGCGTGTCTGCGGCGAAGCGAAGGCAGAACATGTAGAAGCAGTGATCACGACGGAAAAGGACGCTGTCAAGTTGCATCCGGAGATCGCTCCGCTGCCCCTGCTTGCATTGCAGGTCGAGATGCAACTTGAAGGCGAAAAGGCATTCTGGGGCGTCGTAGAGAGTGTCCTGGATTTACAGATCTCTCGGAGTGGAAAGTAACGGGTTTATGGCTTATCAAACGACGCTTGCGCCGGAGACCAAAGGGACTCCGCTGCGGAAGCGGATGGAACGGTCGGCGGGACGGATGGTGATTCGGCTGGTCGTGGGTCCGATGCGCGCGATGCCGCTTTCGACGGCACGGCGGGTCGGCATGGGGCTGGCATGGATCGCGTTTCGTACCGTGGGGCGATACCGGCGGGTGGCACGCAAAAACCTGGCGCTCATCTATCCGGAGAAGCCGGAAGGCGAACGCGAGCAGATGGCGCGCGCGGTCTTCCGTCACTTCGGGTGTATGGCGGGTGAGTTTCTCAAGCTGCCGCGGATCTCTCAGGCGGAGATCGAGCGCATGGTGGTGGTAGAGGGTGAGGAGCATCTCAAGGCTGCGCTGGCGATGGGCAAAGGGGTGCTGCTCATCACGGGCCATTTCGGCAATTGGGAGTTTATGGCACGCTGGCTCTCGTCGCACGGGTATCCGATCAATGTGGTGGCGCGGGATGCCCGCGACCCTGCGGCGACGAAACTCCTGACCGATACGCGCGAAGGCAACGGAGCGCAGGTACTCTATCGGGGCAACTCGGCGCGTGCGGTGTTGGGATGCTTGAAGAAAAACGAGATCGTCGCGCTTCTCCCGGACCAGAATGCCGCCGATGTTTTTGTGCCCTTTATGGGGAAGCGCACCGGCACCGTGGATGGGCCTGCGATCATCCATCTGAAGATGGGCGCTCCGCTGCTGTTCACCTGGTGTATACGCCTGCCGGACAATCGGTTTCAGATCACCTTCGAGCCGCCGGAAGTGGTCGCCTCGACCGGAGACAAAAGCGCTGATGTCGAGCGCACGATGACGCTGATGAATGCCCGTCTGGAGGCGCAGATTCGACGCAATCCGACACAGTGGCTCTGGCTGCACGACCGCTGGAAGGCCTCGCCCGGCGTTTTTTCCGACAGCGACTACCATGCCGCGGAACTGCGCGCGAATACAACGAAGGCACGAGAAGCGCTGCAGCGGCGGAACAGCGATGCGCAAAATACAGAGACTGAGGAGGCGCAGCCTTGATGGCCCTGCAACCACCGGACATGAAGGCCGTTCAGAGGGTCCTGATCATCAAGATGAGCGCGTTGGGCGATATAGTGCATGCGCTCCCGGTCGCGGCCGCGCTGGGAGACGCCTATCCGCATCTGGAGATTTCGTGGTTTGTGGAGGCGCCCCTCGCGCCCCTCCTGACCGGCAATCCGTACCTCAAAGAGGTGATCACCCTGCCGAAATACCGGGGACGTGACCTGCGCAGGATCGATTGTCTGCGGGACGTAGGACGGCATCTGCGCGCCGTGCGCCGCCGAGGCTTCGACCTGACGCTCGACTTGCAGGGGTTGACGAAGAGCGCAACGGTCGCTTACGCCTCTGGAGCGAAGCTGAAATTCGGTTATCACTGGTTGCGCGAGATGGCCCGGATCGTGGAGAAGCCGATTCCACCTCGCACTGAGAGCATCCACATCGTCGATCAGTATCTCGACGTCGCCCGGTTTCTAGGCGCTCCGGTCGAGAAGCCGAGCTTTCCCTTTCATATTCCGGAGGAAGACCGAAAGGTGGTAGAGGGCCTGTTATCTGCCGAGGGGATCGACCCGAATATGCCGTTCGCCGCGTTGAATCCGGCCTCCGCCAGGGCGATCAAGCAGTGGGGAACCGCCCACTATGCCGAGTTGAGCGATGCGCTCTATAGACGCTATGGACTGCCCTCCGTGCTGGTGACGGCGGATATGGCGGTCGCCAATGAGGTGATGGAGGCTGCCAAACGCCCGCCGGTGAGCCTCGCGGGCCGCACGACCTTGAAGCAGTTGGCCTGTGTGCTGGAGCGCAGTGCGGTCCATGTGTGCGGGGATACCGGCTCGGGACATCTTGCAGCAGCGCTGGGGCGTCCGGTCGTCTCGATCATCGGGCCGACGGATCCGGAGCGCGTCTGTCCCTTTGGCCAGCGTGCAAACGCGATCAGTCGGCGTGAGCATTGTGGCGCAGGGTGCGACTGGCGTCATTGCGAGTTTGCGCACCCGCGCTGTCTCGATGCCATCTCGGTTGACGAGGTCGCCGACAAGGTCGGAAGCCTCCTGCCGGTGAACGTATTGAGAGGAGTGTAACGATGTCGGAAACTGAGATCGTCTATGCGATCGAGAAGGCGCCGGAGGCCGCGGAAGTTGCGGAACTCTATCGGCGCGCGGGGCTGATACGCCCGGTAGACGATCTGGAACGGATGGGCAAGATGATCGCCCACGCGAACCTGATCATCTGTGCGAGGGATGGGGAGCGGCTGGTCGGAATCGCCCGGGCATTGACGGATTTCAGCTTTAGCTGCTACCTCTCCGATCTCGCCGTCGACGCGGAGTATCAGCGTCGGGGGATCGGAAAGGAGTTGATCGAGCGGGTGAAGGAGGAGATCGGGGAGGACTCGATGTTACTGCTGCTCTCCGCTCCCAAGGCGATGCCCTACTACCCGCATGTAGGCTTTCAGGCCGTCGAGAACGGCTGGATCATTCCGCGCCGCAGTTGAGAGCAGGAATACGCAACTACTTTGCAGAATCATTCGACCAGCCTTATGGAACAGGCCAGGGTGCGAATATCGGGGGACGGAGTTACGGATGGAGCTGATTCAGGTTGATCTGAACAAAAATAATGTCGAGTATTCCACCTGGTTGTGTCGGCGCCTGGAACAGGGCAATATACTGTTGCTGCCGACCACTCCCTTCCTTCCAACGGAAGAGGAATGCGCTTTTCTGCGCAACCAGAAGCAGACGGATCAAAGCTCGCATAAGAACATCGCCTATAAGCCGCACCTGCAGAAGGTGACCGGCGCCGATACCTCGGATGCGGCGAACGCAGAAAAGATGCGCACGATCCTCGCGCACTACTCCGAAGGCGCGCTCTCCTATCTGAGCCGGCTCTTTCCAGCCTATGCAAGCCAGTGGCGTGTAGACTACGCCAGCTTTCGTCCGGTCGAAGAGCAGGGCCGCAAACTGGCGGTGCGCCACCGCAACGATCTGATGCATCTGGACGCCTTCCCGACACGTCCCACCCACGGCGGCCGCATTCTGCGCGCCTTCACCAATATCCATCCCACGCGCGAACGAGTCTGGGGCACCGCGGATCCTTTCGAAGATCTGGCGCGTCAGTATGCGGTCGATGCGGGTTTGAATAAGGTTGCAAGCCCGATGGCGGCGCTCTGGCGACGCGCCCAGTTGGCGGGACGCCTGGTCGGTCTGCGCGTGCCCAACCGCTCGGCCTACGACGATTTCATGCTGCGCTTTCACCATTATTTGAAGACCAACGAAGAGTTCCAGCGCTCCGGACAGAGGCAGACGGCGGCCTTCCCATCCGGCTCTACCTGGATCTCCTTTACCGATCTGATCGCCCATAAAGCGCTCTCCGGCCAGTACGCCATGGAGCAGACCTGCATCGTCCCCTACCAGGCGATGCTGGAGCCGGAACTGGCTCCGGTCTCGGTGCTGCAACGGATCGCGGGCCGCCCCCTGGTCTCACCGGACGCTCTAAAATCTCTGTCACCGGAGGAGGCGGGCCGCGTTCCCGCCTGAGCCGATGTCCACTCCCACACTGGATCTAAACGGTGTCCAACGCCTGCTGATCATCCGCCTGAGTTCCATTGGCGACGTCACACACGCGCTGCCGCTTTCGGCATCGCTGCACGAGGCGTTTCCGAACCTGGAGATCACCTGGATCGTAGAAGAGATGTCGGCGGAGATTGTGAGCGGCAACCCAACCCTGCAGGAGGTCATTGTCGTCCCGCGTTCCCGTTGGAAGCAGGGCCGATGGCGCTCCACGCAGGTCTGGCGCGAGTATTTCGCCTTTATGAAGGCATTGCGCGCCCGTAATTTTGATGTCACTCTCGATCTTCAGGGTTATGCCAAAAGCGCCTTCATGGCATTGGCGACGGGCGCCAAACACCGCTATGGATGGTGGCGATTGCGGGACGGATCCAATCTGGTTTCGCGCTCCCTGCCACGCCGCCCACAAAGCCTGCACCGCGTAGACTGGTTTCTGGATGTGGGTCGCGCTTTCGGCGCCGATCCGAAGCGCGTCACGTTTCCGCTGCATGTGCCGGAAACTGCACAGAGCAGAGTAGAGGCGCTCCTGACTGCGGGAGGTCTGGATCCTACAAAACCCTACGCGGTTCTGAACTCTGCTGTCGGCGACCAGACACGACGCTGGGGTGCGCAACGGTATGCAGAGTTGGCGCAGGAGTTGGCGAAGCGTTTCGGTCTGCCCTCCGTGCTGATCGGTTCCGCTAAGGATGGGCCGATCTGTGCAGAGGTACGAAGCCTCGCGCTGGCCAACGGCACATGGCCGCCGGAAGTGATGGCTCCGCTCAGTCTCGCCGGACAGACCAATCTCAAAGAGCTGGCCGCCGTGCTGAAAGGCTGTGCCGTTCATATCTGCGGCGATACCGGTTCCGCACATATCGCGGCGGCGGTGGAGTGTCCGGTCGTCGCTCTCTACGGTCCGACGGATCCGGCGATGGCAGGCCCGTGGGGCCAGAGCGACCACGTGCTGTCCCACCGCGAACTCTGCGCCGCAGCCTGCTCGGTGCAGCAGTGTGTCTACACCCGTGCCGGTGGCAGCGTCCCTCCAGAGAGTACGTCCCGGTGTCTCGCCGCAATCACGGTAGCCGAGGTGCTGCAAAAAGTGGAAAGTGTACTCTTATGAGTGACAGCAATAGTAACGCGGATACGGTCGGAACCGAACTCGTCTATAGATCGCGGTCTCGTGCTGCCGATGTCGCCAATACGCCGCAGGCAGAGCGAGCACGGCAGGCGTTGTCTCAGGCGAAGCGGATCGTCATTCTAACCAAGTTTCGCTTCATGGGCGACACCATCGTCGCGGTCCCCTTCTTCGCTCAACTGCGCCGCCACTACCCCAACGCCGATATCACTCTGCTCGCCGCTCCTTCCGTCGTCACCGCTCTCACCAACTGCCCGCATCTCGATCGTATTCTGCCGGTGGATATGCGCGGCCGGAGCCGCTGGCAGCACGGTAAAGAGTTGCATGCGATGCTTCGCGAGGGCGACTACCAGGCCGGATTTCTGCTCAATCGCTCGCTGCACTGTGCGGTCACCTGCTGGGCCGCGCACCTGCCAGTGCGTATCGGGTATATCAATGAGTTCCGGCGCCCCTTCCTCACCGTACCGATCCCCTACTTCTTCGATCGCAACGAGGTGGACTGTCATCTCGACATGCTGCGCGCGCTCGGCCTGCCCGCCCGCGACTCCCTCCCGGACCTCTGGATGACGGACGTCGAGAAGACACGTGCCCAACAGATTCTCCGCGAGCACGGCTGGAACGGTTCGCGTCCCCTTATCGGCGTTCAGCCTGGATCCAACGACGCCCCGATCCGCGAATGGGGCGCGGAACGCTTCGCCTATGTCGCCGAAACGCTCGCAGCCGAAACCGGTGGTCAGGTGGTTCTCATGGGCGGCCCCGATGAACGCGAGACGGCGGATCGCACCGCCCGCGCCCTTCGCACGCCGACGGTCGATGTCGTCGGCAAACTGCCGCTCCGCGAAGCGCTCGCCGCCATCGGCCAGTGCGACCTCTGGCTCAGCAACGATACCGGCCTCCTGCACGCCGCGGTCGCGCAGCGTGTCGCCAGTGTCGGCCTGTTCGGGCCGAATAAAGTCGTCCGGTGGGGCTACGATGCGCCTCGACATCGCTCTCTGGTCGTCTTCCCCGATGTGCCTGCCAAAGACGATGCCGCCGTGCGCCGCTGCCTCGATGCCATCACTGAAGAGAGCGTGCTCGACACGGCCCGCGCCGTGCTGAATCAGCCGAAGGAGGAGAAGACCACCGAAGAGCTTCTCAGCCTGCCCGATGCCGTCCGCACACCGGCTCCCTACTTCGCCGCCCGCCTGACGGCCGCGCAGTTGGTTCCTGCGCCAAGGCGATAACTCTGTCCACGTTTTGAAAGGAAGTATCATGGCAACGGTGTCCATTGACGATATGACGATTGGAGCGGATACCGGGCCGCTAACGCTGATCGCCGGGCCGTGTGTGATCGAGAGCCTGGATCTGTGTCGGCAGGTGGCGGCAGAGGTACAACGGGTCACACGCGAACTGGGGATTTCCTACATCTTCAAGGCGAGCTTCGATAAGGCGAATCGGACCTCCGGCTCTGCGTTCCGTGGAGACGGCATGCAGAAGGGTCTGGAGGTGCTGGCGCAGATCAAGCAGGAGTTCGGCGTGCCGGTCCTGACGGATGTCCATGAGTCGTGGCAGTGCAAACCGGTGGCGGAGGTCTGTGATGTGCTGCAGATCCCGGCGTTCCTGTGCCGACAGACGGATCTGATCCTCGCTGCGGCGGAGACCGGGCGCGTGATCAATGTCAAGAAGGGCCAGTTTCTGGCTCCCTGGGACATGAAGAACATCGTCAGCAAGGTGGAAGCGACGGGAAATCACCGCCTGCTCCTGACGGAGCGGGGCGTCTCCTTCGGCTACAATACGTTGGTAGTGGACATGACGAGTCTGCCGCAGATGAAGGCGCTCGGCTATCCGATCGTTTTTGATGGGACTCATAGCGTGCAGCGCCCCGGCGGTGGAGAGGGCGGCACGACTTCGGGCGGAATGCGGCAGTTCATTCCCCACCTGACTCGCGCGGCGGTCGCGGTCGGCGTCGATGCGCTGTTTCTGGAAGTGCATCCGGAACCTGCGAAGGGTCTTTCCGACGCCGCGACGATGCTGCCGCTCGCCGATCTTCCGGCGCTTTTACGTCAGGTACTCGCCATCGATGCGATTGTGCGCGCCTGATGCAGATTCTGGCATGAATTGTGCGTTAAGAAGAGTGTTCGACACGAGTGTGAACCTTGTGCCGACGATCACGAACCTCTGTGGAGAAGAAACATTACTATGAAAACCGCCTTGATTACCGGTATTACCGGACAGGATGGCTCCTATCTGGCCGAGCTGCTGCTCAGCAAGGGATACCGCGTCGTTGGGGTTGTGCGCCGCGCCAGTACCGAGAGCTTCGAACGCATCGGTCACATCAAAGACCAGTTGACCCTCCTGCAGGCCGATCTCCTCGATCAGTACTCTCTGATCGACGCCGTTAAGATCGCCAATCCGGACGAGGTCTATAACCTGGCCGCGCAGTCCTTCGTTCCCACAAGCTGGAATCAGCCGGTGCTGACCGGTGAGTTCACGGCTCTCGGCGTCACACGGATGCTCGAAGCGATTCGACTGGTCAACCCCAAGATCCGTTTCTATCAGGCCTCCAGCAGCGAGATGTTCGGCAAGGTGCTCGAAACGCCGCAGAGTGAAAATACGCCCTTCTATCCGCGCAGCCCCTATGGTGTCGCCAAGGTCTACGGTCACTATATCACGGTCAACTACCGGGAGAGCTACGATCTGTTCGCCACCTCCGGCATCCTGTTCAACCACGAATCGCCGCGGCGTGGTCTGGAGTTTGTGACCCGCAAAGTCACCAACGCCGCCGCACGAATCAAACTCGGTATCGATAAAGAACTGCGCATGGGCAACCTCGATGCGCGTCGCGACTGGGGATTTGCGGGCGACTATGTCGAGGCGATGTGGCTGATGCTCCAGCAGGACTCGCCCGACGACTATGTGGTAGCAACGGGAGAGACGCAGACGGTCGAGACGCTGGTGCAGGTCGCCTTCGAGCATGTCGGGCTGGAGTGGCAGAAGTATGTGGTGCAGGATCCTGCCTTCTATCGCCCTGCCGAGGTGGATCTCCTGGTCGGAGACCCGAGCAAGGCGGCAGCCAAACTGGGCTGGAAGCCGAAGGTCACGTTCCGACAGTTGGTGGAGATGATGGTCGATTCCGACGTCGCGCGTTGGGAGAAGATGCTGCGGCATCAGGATTAGGAGGGACGGTACGTTGCCGCAGGAACCGATGCGCATTCTCATTACCGGAGCCAACGGCTTTGTAGGGCGGCACCTGATCGCTGCCCTGCAAGCGGCAGAGAGTGCGTCCGCCATCCAGATCTTCGCCGCCACGCACTCCAGCGCCGAAAACAGCGCGCAGATCGATGGCGACGGCCACGTCGAGCAGGTGCCTCTGGACATCCAGGATGCAGGCGCGACGCAGATTCTGCTGGCCGATATCCGCCCGACGCATATCGTCCACCTGGCCGCCCGGTCTTCCGGAGCCGATGCCGACCGACCGATGGTCTTCGCGGTAAATGTGGAGGGCACTCGCCACCTTCTGCATGCGGCTCGATCCCTTGCAGAGCCGCCACGTGTGCTGCTGGTCAGCACCGGCTACGTCTATGGGAATACGGAGGCGCAGCGTCCCGCGCGCGAATCGGATCCACTCGCGGCGCCCGGCAAGTACGGAGCGTATACCGACAGTAAAATCGCGATGGAGGCGGTCGCCGCGGAGTACAGCAATCTGGCGCTCGTCGTGCGGGCTTTCTCGCATACTGGCCCCGGCCAGTCCGCCACCTTTGCGATCCCCGCGTTTGCAAGGCAGTTGGCGCGTATCGAACGGGGTGAACAGCCGCCGGAGATCTCGGTGGGCAATCTGGAGGCGCAGCGCGATCTCCTGGATGTACGGGACGTCGTGGCGGCTTACCGCCTCCTGCTGGAGCATGGCCTGCCCGGCGAGACCTACAATGTCGCTAACGGCATGCCGGTCTCGATGCGTACGATTCTCGACCGTCTGCGCGCGCTCTGCACGACGCCGACAGAGGTGCAGGTAGACCCCAATCGCCTCCGCCCCGCGGACATCTCCTGCTCGACCGGAGACGCGCTCAAAATCCACACCGTGACCGGCTGGCAGCCCCACTACACGCTCGACACTACTCTCGACGACACGCTCGCTTACTGGCGCACCGAAGGACTTGCAGGCTAGAGCGCCACACCACAACCATTGTCCTGGATACCGCATTGGACACGCAACGAGGCACCTGGATGGAAGCAAAAGATCAGATCGAATTTGGCATAGAGACGCTTGCAGTGGCGACAGCCGCGATCGAAGCCGCGTCCGCACATCTGAACGAGTGCTTTGTCCAGGCGCTCGACCTGCTGGACGCCTGCCAGGGAAAAGTGATTACGACGGGCGTCGGTAAGTCCGGAATCGTCGCGCGGAAGCTCGCGGCCACGCTGACGTCTACCGGCTGCCCGGCCGTCTTCCTGCACCCCTCCGAGGCGATGCACGGTGATCTCGGCATCGTACAGAAGCAGGATGTCGTCGTCGCCCTCTCCAACGGGGGAGAGAGCGAAGAACTCCTCGCTATTCTCCCTGCTCTCTTGGCCCGTGAGGTGGCGCTGATCGCCATTGTGGGCAACCTCAAATCGACGCTGGCGCAGAAATCTACCGTTGCCCTGAACGCCACGATCGAGCGCGAAGCCTGCCCCCTCAACCTTGCCCCAACTACCAGCGTCCTGGTCGCCATGGCGCTCGGCGATGCCCTGGCCATGACCCTGCAAAAGCGCCGCGGCTTCCGTGAAGAGGACTACGCCCTCAACCATCCCGGCGGCCGCCTGGGCCGCCGCCTCACCCTCCGCGTCCGCGATGTCATGCCTGTTGGCGCGGACGTCCTGCCTCAAGTTCGCCCTGATGCCTCCTTCATGCAGGTCCTCTCTGAAATTACCGCAAAACATGCAGGTGCCACCTGCGTCACCAGTGCCAGCGGCGAGCTGATTGGGCTGATCACAGAATTCGATTTTCGCCAGGCCGTCCGGCAGCATCAGGCAGAGGTTTTTCACCTTACCGCCGCAGATATGATGAATCCACACCCTGCGCTGGTGCTCAATCCGGATCAGCTTGCTTACGAGGCTCTGCGCTTGATGGAAGAGCGGCCCCGTGCTCTTTCGGTTGCTCCGGTGGTTAACGACTCGGGTGCCTATTTGGGTATGCTTCGCATTCATGACCTGGTGCGTCACGTTTGATGTGCTCGCTTCGCTCGCTTACCTAACCCCCGTCCCCTTCCCGAAACGGGAAGGGGTGCCCTAACAAGCACCGACCTCTTCGCATGTTGCTTTTCTGTCTATATCGCCGCCTATACGCGGTACGATCGGTTTTAGTTTGGAACGCAGAATTACAGGAAAGGAAAGCGGGCAGGCGGAAGTGCTCCTTAAGTTGGATTGCCCCGTGTGTCAAGGAAGTGGAGAGAGCGATGATTGAAAAACGTGGTATTGTGGTCGGGCCAAAAACGGATGTGAAGGAGGAGCGCGCCAAAAGTATGCGGCGGGCGATGACGCCTGCGGAGCGTTGCCTTTGGGAGCAGTTACGCAACAATCGGTGTAGCGGGTTGCATTTTCGACGACAACAGGTTATCGACGGCTTCATCGCGGATTTCTATTGTCATGAGGCGGTGCTGGTGATTGAAGTCGATGGAGACGTTCATCAACAGCAAGTAGACTACGACTTTCAACGCGACCGCATCATCGCAGTTCGCGGCCTGCATATCCTCCGTTTCCCCAATGAGCGCCTCTTCACAGAACTCAATGAAGCACTTCGGGAAATCCAAGATGCCGCTCGTAGAGGTCAATCTTCGGATTAGTTAGTCCTCGTTCAGAAACAGGTTCGGTGCTTCGCAGTGTGCTATACGGCCTAAACACCGAAGTCATTTCTTGAACGAGGACTTAGTTCCGCTCCTCCACACCTACGCGACTTCACATAGACTTAGATCATTGTTGGGACCCAGCAGCCTGTTCGACATAAGACCAAGAATTGATCAAGGATGCGGTCGTTGCTTGTTAGGGCACCCCTTCCCGTTTCGGGAAGGGGACGGGGGTTAGGTACGCGAGCGAAGCGAGCACAGGAAAAGGCCCTTCTGCTCGCACCTACCCCTCGATCTGCTTTTGAAAAAACGCAGCAGCGGCCCGAAGGTTCGCCTTTCTCTCCTCCACGGAATACCTCCCTAGCGACTCATCCTCCAGACACAAGTCACGATCATATCCCGCAGCGCGCAGGGCCTGGAAATAGCGTGAATGATCGATGTCACCCTCATGAATAGGCGAGACGTATTTGCCGTATTCGTAGCCGATCTCGCGCTGGGTCTCCTGGATCTCTTTCGGATAGGCGATATTTTTGATGTGGGTGTGTTTGACGACCGGGGCGAACTGCTCGAAGATCTCGTAGACTTTTGAGAGCGGCCAGCCGCGCCAGTAGAAATTGCCGGAGTCGAGGGTCAGACCGAGGCGTGAGGAGTCGACGAGGGCCAACAAGCCTTCGAGGAAGTCGGGATCGTTGCCCTGGTTGCCGTGGTTTTCGATGCCGAGGTCGATGTCGGTGGTCTCCGTCTCCGCCAGGATCTCCTTGAGGGCGTTGGCGACGAGACGCTGGCGCTCTTCCAGCGGCAGATGCCGTTCCCCGCTCATCGCGGAGTCGATGCGGACGACCGGCGCGTCCAGGGCGGCGGCGGCGCGCACCGTGCGGACGGCCCAGTCGATCTCGAACTGCTTGTCGTCGGCGTTGAAGTTGTTGCCCATGCAGAGCGCGGCGATCCGGATATTGTTGGTCTCGGCCTGGGTTTTCAGGGCCGCGAGATCGTCGGGATCGGTCAGGTTCAGGCGCTCCTTGCCCTCGGTGGGGACGATGGCGGAGACGGTGTCGTCCTGTTTGACGAACAGTTCGATACCGGGGATGTTCAGATCGTGCAGACCTTCTATCAGGGTCGTGTAGCCCGCAGCGAAGACGACATCATCGCGAATGGAAAGATACATTCAATTCTCCTAAATGTAGATTTTGTAGTTCTGGAGATGCTGCAAGGGACCGTAGATGGACCAGAGCGAGCCGACGACATAGTCTCCTAATATCAGCCCCAGGAAGAACGGCACGGCGCTGTTGTGCGCCTTCATCCCTCCGAACCGGATGATGAGGGCTTTCGCCACCCAGGCCACGAAGAAACAGAACCAGAAGTAGTCCATCGCGAACGAGACGGACAGGGCGTAACCGGCAGGATGGAACGGCCACCAGAGGAAGTTGCCTCGCATGAGGCGCATAAACAGCACCAGCAGAAACCCGATCCCGACATAGAGCAACTGCGTCGGATTGACTCGGGAGGGCGTCTGAAGCCAGCCTCCCAGGCGATCGAAACTCTCGTTTCCCACCCACTGTTTGAAGCCGACCGCCTTCGAAGAGGCTCCCTCCGCAAACGTCACATGCAGATTGGCCCAGTAGGCTGCCAGCGTGCCCCAGGCGAACGCGATGACCAGCATCCAGAGAATGGAACTCTGCTTGATCTTCGCCGTCTCCCCCAGTTTCATCGCTTCCAGTTGGTTGGGCATCGGGTGGCAGCGATAGCCCCGGTTGAACCAGTACATCACCGACATAGCGGTAAGAGCCTGCGGCCCGATAGCGGCGCTGCCGAACAGCGTCACCAAAATCAGGCGCGGGTTGACGAAGTAGATCTCGTGGGGAGTGCCGAGTTCGGCGCGTACGCGGGTCAGGGTGATGGCCAGCAGGAAGTAGATCCCGAAGAACAGCGCTGCGAACCAGGGCGTCAGACCGATCCGCCAGGAGAACCAGGCCAGGATGAGCGCTCCGATCCCCAATCCGATAAATGCGCCTCGATACTGTCGTGCGAGCGAGCGCTGCTCCGGTCCGACCAGCGGCTCTTTGCCGAAGGCCATCTGCCAGCAGCGCCGGATCTGCCCGCGCAGCGCCCAGGCGATCGTCAGGCCCCAGGCGAGCCAGGCGCCGCTGGCCTGCTGCTCGAAGTAGGGAAAGCCCTGACTGCCCGGCCCATCCAGACCGCTGACGGCTCCGAACACCTGAAACATCTTGCGCGCGACGAAAAAGAACCAGCACGAGAACGAGAGGTCGAGCGGCACGAAGAACGCCAACCCGATCGCGAACGGATACATCGAGATATTGGTCCCCCCCATCGCGCTCCAGGGTCGCGAGGTGATGAACTGCCCGATATCGTACTGCTTGACCATCGAGAGGTAGGGCAGCGAGGGATAGATATAGTGCATCCCGTTCAGCAGATCGACCGCCCCGGCCAGCGCGAAGCCGATCCACATCATCTTGCTGCGGAACAACCCTCCGGCTACCAGGCCCTTCCCATCCTCCTCCGTCATCGCGACCGGCAGTTGGACGATGGGAAAGGCGAGCCGTTCGTGGTCGCTCCACTGGGTGCGCAGCAGGATATTGATACAGAGGCAGATGCCGATCAGCGTCGCGATAAACAGCGTCCACCAGGCGAGCGGCCCGACGAACGCGCCCCAGTAATGAGGATCGTAGGGATTGACGTTGCCGAGGTAGTAGGCTTTCAGGACATCCGGGTCCCGCACCAGCCAGAAGGAGGGCAGAAAGGGAAAGAAGAGGGCCTTCCATTTGTTCTCGGGGGTCGCGAATCGGTCCGCGTGGCCTATCGCCCCGAACAGGTTCTGGAACATATCGTGTCCGGCGACCAGCGTTCCGACCACCAGGACCATATAGACCGTCAACAGTTCGGCCTGATTCAAAGTCAGGCGAGGCGCGAGACGCGGCAGCATCTTGCGCACGGCGATATTCAGCATCGCCAGCCAGAACAGAAAGAAGATCGGAGTGATAAAGAGCGGCAGACTGGTTCCGTCCAGAGTGTACCAGCGCACCTCGACCACGGTGATCCAGTAGGCGTTCGGGACGACCAGCAGCAGCCCGACCAGGAGGGATCGCCAGGTGATACCGCGCAGCTTTGCGCTCTCTTCCACCATATCGGAGTTCTCGGAGGGCGCGGTTCGTTGCGCCGAAGACATCATCGGTTTCATGACCCTATCTTATCACGTTCCCGCTCTCCTTGCAAGCCGCTTCCGCAGAAGGACCGGTTTTTGACGGCGCGCTCTTCTCCCGTTACAGAGTCGCTCCTCGACAAGGCCATTTATGGCGTTCTCTGGCTTTTCAACACCTGAATCCGCTTCTCCATCGCCTCTGCCTTTTTGACTTTCGCATTGTACGTCTTCACATCGACGTCATACTGACGACCCTTCTTTTGGAGAGCGTCGATACGCGCATTATAGGCCCGCACGGCAGACCGACTGTAGCGGTTGACTCTCTTTTTATCGCTCTTTAACTGTTTCGCAGCACTATCCAGATCAGAACGCCGCTGGTCGAGGCTCTTCTGCAGACGGTAGATCTCCATATTCAGAGGAGTCAACTCGCCTTCCAACTCTACCTGTTCGGGACTGACCACTTTGTTATTCGCTTGATAAGACGAAGAATCACCGTTCGTTCCTGTCGCGTATCGGGACCCGTATCGGGAATAGTCCGAACTGTTGCCGGCGCTCGGCGAATTCCCGGCAGCGATGATGGCATATCCCAACAGGAGCGTCGCCAGAACGATCGAGACGAAGATATGGGTTTTGTTGCCTCTGGTGAGCGGCGCGCTGGCGCGAAAGTACCAGCCACCGCCGGGAGCGTCCTTGACCAGATAGCGTCGTATCGGGAAGATGGGAATAAAGAGTAAGACGAAGTAGTAGGTCGTCAGGTACCATTCCGGATCCCCGGCGAAGGGAGTGCGGCCGTAGACCATGCATCCTATCCCATTGATCGTCGATAACCCCGGATTGTCCTGGATCGGCGAGAAGTCGCGCCAGACCTCCTCCTGCTCCGCCTTCAGATGATTGTGGAGGCGTCCGGAGGCCGACTCCAGTTCTTGCTTCAGATCCTCGGGAAGCGGAAACGCCTGGAGATGCAGCAGGATCTGAAGCGCAAAGGGTCCGTCCCTCAGTATGCTCGCTACATCGAGCGCCTGATCGCGCATCGCACCGACGACCTGCCGCACACGATCTTCCACCACTTGCAGCCAGCCCTGCGCTGCCGGCACGTGCCCCTTCAAGGCGACGGCAGCCTGGTGCAGTTTCGCGACCTCCGCCGGCTGGAGAGGCGGCTGCGTCGCATTCCAGCCCTGGAAACTCTGCGTGAGGGATCGAATTCGGGCCGCCTCCTGTTCCCCACAGGTGACAAGATCCACGAGGATATTATCGAAAACATCCTTTTCGAACCCTGCCTCGGAGAGCAGCCGCACCAGATCGGTCACGGCCCCGATCGCGCCGCTCTCCCACCACTGCGCTGCCTGACGCCGAAACACCATCAACAGCCGATCTAACGCCACGGCAGGGGCATGGTTGGCGATATGCTTTGCCTGCTCTGCACTCACTCCCTCCTTGAGGAGGAGCTGCTCCAAAAGCTCATAGAACGCGTCCACTTTGCAGAGATTATCGAAGGAGTCCAGCGCCTCCTGGACTCTCTGCGCGGAGGGCTGAAGGATATATTTGATCCAGGCGATGACAAAGCGCAACTGCAAGATGCGGAAATCGGGATCCGCCTCCAGCGAGTCGGATTGCAAGAGGTCGGCAAGCGTTCCCTTGAAATTCGGTTGACGCTGATAGTCGAAGGGCCAGAAGAGCCGATAGATCGTACGCTCCATCGGATCGGCTCCCAGCGCCTGGACTCTCTCCAAGCATTGAGATATCAGCCCGGCTCCGAACACCTGCATCAGTCCGGATGTCGGAGGGATCCCGATCTTCGCGGACGTGTCGCCAAACTCCGCGGCCTGCTGTAGTTCGGACTGCAGCGTCGCGGAGCCGATGCCAAGCAGGCGAAACGGATTGTCGTTGATATAGGGTGCTGGCGGCATGTCATTTTCCTCTCGATGCGTCACTATCCCGGACAGAAGTCGTACGTCTTGATGCTGATAAATCGGCCATGGTTGAGGAAGAGCGAGAGCAGACTCCAGAACGCCCCCGTGCTGTACTCGCCCAGAATAATCCCGAACATAAACGGCATCACCTGACGATTCAACCGATAGCCGCCATAACGCAGGACGCAGTATTTGATGATGCTCGCGATCAGCAGACAGGACCAGTAGTACTCCCCGCCGAAGGTGAGCGAGATCGCATAGCCGGCCGGGTGGAAGGGCCACCACAGAAATCGCTGCCGCATCCACATCATGCCCAGAGCGGCCAGCGCGCCGATCCCGACCCAGATCTGTCCCCAGAAGTCCGGACGCACGGGCGAATCGTTCCAGGACTTCAACTGCTGAAACTGGCCCCAGTTATGCGCGGTCATCATATTGATTCCCGCGCCATATTGAAGATGCAGCGCCGCCCAGAAACTTGCAAATCCACCCGCCACCAGAGCGACCATCATCGCAAAACCCATCCCTCGCATATTTACGCGCCCGGCCTGCCCCATCTTCATGGCTTCCAGTTGGCAGGGCATCACGTTCGTACGATAGCCCCGGCCACTGAACCACCAGAACATGCTCATCATCGTCAGGTTCGGCATCCCTACCCCGCGCGTACCCCCAAAGAGGGTCAGGAGGAAGGAGCCGTTCATGTTGCCGGCCATCTCATGCGCAGGCGGACCCAGTTCGGCCCGAATGCGGGTGATGCCGACCGAGAGCAGAAAGAAGAAGCCGAAGTAGAGCAGGATGATGCCGAGCGACATGCCCGCCGCCAGACAGAACCAGGTCAGGAAGAGCAGTCCGGCCAGGATCCCGATCAGGGCAGCGCGATAAGACATCGGCTCCGCGCGATCGTCCAGAATCGTGCTGTCGGGGTGCAGGGCTTTCTCCCAGACCTTCTTGAAGTGATGTCGCGCCACCCACAGGGCGGCTGCGACGATCGTCAGCCAGGCTCCGTACGACTGTTGAGTCAGATAGGGAAACGTGCTCAGTTGACCCGGCTCGACGCCTAGAACGGCGGAGAGCACCAGCAGCCCCTTCTTGAAGAGGAAGAAGAACCAGAGCGAGAAGGAGAGATCGAGCGGCAGGAAGTAGCCCAGGGCGATAATAAACGGATAGAGCGGCAGGGGCATATCGCCCATCGCGTTCAGCGGATACGACTGAAAAAACTGGCCGAGGTTGTGCGGTCCATAGTCGTGACGCACCGGAATGAGCGGCAGCGTGGGATAGAGTGTCGCCAGCCCGTTCCAGAGGTCCAGAGAGGATCCGGCGACGATCCCGATCCAGAAGGGCTTGTTGCGAAAGAACTCCAGCGAGCCGCCGTCCTTCGTCATCGCAATCGGCAACTGCACCAGCGGATAGGAGAGCTTCTCATTCTCCATCCACTGTTTGCGCAGGATGACGTTCATGCAGATCATCACGGAGCCGAGCGCCAGAATGAAGCAGCACCACAGAAACACCGGCCCTGCCCAGGCCATCAGGTGCGGTCTGGTATAGAGGATACTCGATCCCGTTCCCTCATAGAGCGGCTTGAGGATATTGAGGTCTTTGACCATCGCCCAGTCGGGGAAATGGACATTGAACTTATCCCAGCCGAGCGAGGTCTGCTGGCTCTGAAACCAGATCGGGAAGCCTTCGACCGCCGGAATGCCGAGCTGCAGCGAGTCGTGGCCCGCCAGCGCGGAGGCGATATTCATCATCGCGTAACAGGTGATCAGTTCTCCCTGCGAAAACGCCCACCGTGGGACATACTTTTTCAAGGCAAAGATGTTGAGGAGTACCAGCAACAGGAGAAAGAACGTGGTGTTCCAGAAGAGCGACATCGCCGTGGCGTGATTGGAGTGCCAGATCCCCTCCACCTCGATCACCCAGTAACAGTTGACGAAGATCAGCACGATGCCGATCAACAGGATTCGGAACGTAACGCTGCGCTGAGGTGCAGGCGCGGACGTCTCCGATTTATCGGGATGAGTGAGAGGCGGCGCAGCCCAGTTGTCGGCATCGACACTGGACTTGCGTGGCGCGGGTTCCGGCATGATGGACATCGATGTTCCTCCAGCGGCATTTGATCGCTTATTGTCTGTCTATGATGTCGATTCCTGCCGGAGAGAATCACAGAATCATCCCGGCGACACATCATCAGGAGAATATATCAGCACGCGCACATACAAAATATGCCGTTTCGCAGAGGTGTTTTCTATGCCGAAATGTATATAATGAAAGTGCTCGTGTGACTATGTATTGGCGAGATCTGCTCTGTATCGGGCGCTCGCAAATCGAAAGGAATGAACGATCGTATGTCCCACTATTATAGAAATGCTTTCCGGGACAATGTACGACTCTGCTTCCTGATGTTCCGCTTCCTGCCAACGAAAATTGTTTACCTCAGCAGTGTTCTTCTGTGCCTCGGCGCGACAACTATTCATGACGCTGCTAGCGCGCAAGCCCTCTGGACCTATTCCGGCGTAAATCCTTATACTACCCTTACCAATACCAATGTGGCCGCCTCCGCCGTGTTCACTGTGACAGGTGTCGGGGCCGTAACCATCAATCTTAAAAACACCTATTCGGGTATTTCAGCCTCCAATACCGATGTCCTGGAAGGCGTGCTTTTTGACCTGACAGGATTTACCACAGATCCAACTTCTTCTCTCGCCTTAGCCCAAGTCGCGCCGGGCAGCAACCTCTTAAACGCTGCCGGAGGCGTCGTCGGCACCGCCGGCACCGACCTCACCACGGCAGGTAACTGGAAGTTCAAGGTCCTTGGTTCTGCTGTCGTCCCGCTCTATGACAATACGGTACATAACTACGGCATTAGCGATACCGGCGCTTTCGGCATCGCCACCGGTGCAGGGAAAGGGGGTATCGTCTCCGCGGCGACCTATCCGAGTGGCCCCGGATCCCCCAAGGTGGGCTCCGCGAACAAAACTCCCTGGACAGACAATGAAGCCGTCTTCAAACTGTCCGGAGTCACTGGTCTTGTGAATGTCAATCAGATTACAAACGTCTATTTTATCTTCAATTCGGCCGGGACAATCAACGCCAAGGCGCAGTTGACCGGCACACCGGAGCCGGAAGCTTACGCCCTCTTTGGAACGGCGATGGTCACTGGCGCAATATGGATCCGGAAGCGTAAACGCAAACGTTCCTAGGTTTCGGAATTATGCTGTCTACTATCTCTTCCCTCCAGGCGTAGCGCACCGCGCTCTCAGCCACCTCGGATGCATCAGGGGCCAAGAGCCGAAACAGCGTACGACCGATGGCCCTATCTCTTCGAGGTGAGTGTCTATATGTTCTACAGCACACAAGATAGTTGGCGATGGGCTATAGGCGAAACAGTCGTTGGACTGATCGCCTTTTTGTTGATCTTCACTCCGCTCTATCGCCTGATCGTTCGCTCTATTCGTCGTTGGCGGCTCTGGCAAACACCTGCCGAGCATTTCGACTCCGAGGCAGAACCGATCGTGGACCCACGCAAACTTCCCCTGTCCCTCTGGGAATGGATGGTGTTCCCTCTTGTCGCGATCTGCTTCTTCTCCTGGTGGCAGAGCATACCGCTCATGCGAACGATGTACTACACGAACCGTGCCGACCTCTGGAGATCTCGTAAAGAGGGGCGAATGGCGGTGAACCTCTACCGTCACGCACTCGCCATTATGCCGGAATTCGGCCTTGCTCACGACGGCCTGGGGCAGACGTTTGAAGTGCTCGGACGACGGGATGAGGCGCTGCGTGAATATGACCTGGCCTGTCGCTACTCCCCGGAGGTGCCTTCCTACCATCGCAACTATGCCGTTTTTCTCGTAGCCTCAGGCTACCGGGATCAGGGAATTCAAGAATACTACCGATGTGTCGCCCTCAATGTTCAGGACTATGTCAGCCATAATGCGCTGGCAAATGAGTTGGTTCGTGCGGATCGTCCCAAAGAGGCCATCGTTCAGTATCGTCTCGCCATTCAGTTCAATCCCGGCTATCCTGAGCCGCATCTGAACCTCGCCTCCGTACTTCAGCTCCAGGGCCGCTATGCCGAGGCGATCGAGGAGTACCGAAAGGTCCTGTTGGACCAGCAGGATGACCCGCAGGTCCACAACAACATGGGGCGCCTCCTCTACAGTATGGGGAAGACCTCTGAGGCGATCAAGGAGTTGAAGCGCGCCACGGTGGTCGCCCCTCGCTTTGCCCTTCCCTACTACAATCTGGCGAAGATCATGCAGGAGACGGGCAAACGCCAGGAGGCGATCTCCGCTCTCCATTCCTTCCTGGATCGAGCAGGCAGCTTCTCCAACTATGCCATCTATATCGTCGATGCGCAGGCGCGGCTCCGTCTGCTCCGGAAGCCGGGTGCGGATTTCATGCATTTGAAAGAGCACAGCTTGCATCCTACCGCACTGCCCCTGTCGTAAAATCCGGATGGGATGGGTACAATCTACCAGGAGGAGCGTATGATACCGATTGTAGACACCCATCAGCATCTGTGGGACCTGACACGGTTCCACCTGCCCTGGCTGGACGGTGGCGGCCCGCTCGCGATGAGCCACACGCCGGAAGTCTATGCGCGCGCAACCGCAGGGTTGAACGTGGTCAAGACCGTCTACATGGAGGTGGATGTCGAGGCGTCTCAACGCGTGGCGGAAGCCGAATACGTCCTGGGGTTATGTGCCGATCCCAAGAACCCTATGGCCGGCGCGGTCATCGGCGGCAACCCGGCGGACGACGGTTTTATCGCGTATATACAGCGTTTCGTAAGCAACCCGCACCTGAAAGGCGTCCGGCAGGTGCTGCATGGCAGTATGCCTCCCGGAACCTGTCTCCAGCCCCTCTTCCGACGTCACATGGACTATCTCGCCGAAGTCGGCCTTCGTTTCGATCTCTGCCTGCGCTCCACGGAACTCCGGGATGGCGCGCAACTGGCAGTAGAGTGCCCCGATACCCCGTTTGTCCTGGACCACTGCGGCAATGCTGACCCGAAAGCGACGGATCGCTCTCAATGGGAGCAGGACATCGCTGCCGTCGCGCAGCGGCCGAACGTCGTCTGCAAGATCTCCGGGATCATCGCAAGCGCGCGGCCCGGCACCTGGACCGCCGACGATCTCGCCCCGATCATTCTGCACTGCGCCGAGGTATTCGGTCGGGACCGGATTATGTTCGCCAGCGACTGGCCCGTCTGCACGCTCACGGCGACCTTCCGCCAGTGGGTGGAAGCGCTGCAATCCATCGTCGCCGACTGGAGCGAAAGCGACCGCCGCAAACTCTTCCACGACAACGCCGTGCGTTTCTACCAGTTAGAGGCTTAGTAGCCTCGTTCCGGATCGTAGAGGTTCTGAAGGGACTGGTTGTTGAGGTAACGGTGGAGGTTATCGGCGAAAAGTGCGGCAAAGCGAGAGAAATAGTGCGGAGTCACGCCGGCAGTGTGCGGGGTGAGGATGACGTTCTCCATCTTCCAGAGCGGGCTATCGGCGGGAAGCGGCTCTGTCTCGAATACATCGAGGCCGGCTCCAGCGATAGTTCCGGCGCGCAGAGCCTCGATCAAGGCGCTTTCGTCCACGATCTTGCCGCGTCCGATGTTGTAGAGATAGGCGGTCGGTTTCATCTGGGCCAGGAGGCCGGCATTGAATAGGTGGTGCGTTTCCGGGGTGTAGGGCAGCGCAATGCAGACATGGTCGGATTCGGCCAGCAGGCGCGGCAGCTCCTCCGGAGGATAGATCGCGTCGGGAATGACGGCTGCCTCGTAACGCGCATTGGGATCGCGTTTGGTGGCGATTACACGCATCTCGCAGCCTTTTGCCCGCACCGCCAGTGCCTCTCCAATGCGCCCCAGTCCGACAATCCCCAGCGTCTGTCCGGCAAGTTCGTTTGCGCCGAGCCGTTGGGAGTTCCCGTTGCGGTTCCAGACTCCGGCGACCTGATTGCGCATGTGCAGATGCAGTTCGCGTGTGAACATCAGCATGAAACCCATCACATGCTCGGCGATGTTCGGACCGTGGACACCGCTGGCATTGGTCAGCATGAGGTTGCGCGCGGTCATCGCCTCGGTCACTTTGCCGTCCATGCCCGCGCTCCAGAAGGCGATCCAACGTAGATGGGGCGCGGCCTCCAGAAGTTCCTGTGACACGTGGCCGCTGACGACGATCTCCGCTGCGCCGATGGCCGCCTTCGCCTCGTCGCCCCGCCCGAACCGGAGTTCCACCCGATCCCGCAGTTCCGCGTCCGCTTCGATCGCGTCGTGAAACGCTCTCGCATCCTTATCGCCCGTCGGCAACATCACCAGCACGACCGTCTTGCTCACCGTGTACGCTCCTCATTCCGAATCTTCTCCGACTATTTCGCTTCCGAGGCCGCCGGTTCCTGCGCAACCCCCAGGAACGCGGCCGTTTGTCTCACAATCGACAGCATCCATTCTCGCAAATATATCTTCGGCTTCCTGCATAGGCAACAAGACTCTTGACATACATTGGCATTCGATGTATAATGCAATCCAATGTAGTGTGGTGGAGTGCAAGCGTACAAAGACTTGAGCCGATTTCGTACAATCTATCTGTCGCATTGTAGGAGGCCAACGGGATGGACAACCGATTTGAAACGCAAGAAAATAGCGCCCCTACAAGTCCGCAAGCGAGTTGCCTACTGAACGACTACCTGCAACGGACGTGTGCCTCTGGGGATTCTCTCCTCTCCGTGCAGGAGCAGGATGAACTGCGTGAGGAGATGTCCGAGCACATTCTGGCGCTGGCAGCGGCGTACCAGGAGTTGGGTTCCAATGCGGAAGAAGCGATGCGGGCAGCCTTGAAACAGTTCGGTGATGCGGAGGAGATCCATCGAGCCGTCGTCCGTGAGATTGGCAAACGACCCTCCATGCTTGGGTCGGCCCTTACTGTCAGCATGATCGGCGGCGTAATCGCCAACTGGGTAACCTTCAGCGGCGCAAATCTTCTGCTGGCGCATGCGGAGATCGATGTCATCAGCCCGGAAGCCCGTATCGTTGGGCTTGCTATGGGATGTATCACCGGCGCTGTTCTCTGGAAGCGAGGTAAATCCATTCGTCAAGCGGCTGCTTGGAACACGGGTTTTTATGTCGGAACCGTCGCAACGGCGATTGTCGGTCTTTTCTTGTTTACCGGTACCCTCGCCAAATTGTTGTCTCCGGAATGGCTGCGACTGGCGGCCCCGTTACTGCTGCAGTGGCTCGTGGTTGCGGGCATGGCAGGCGCCTCGGGCGGTGCACTTACCGGCTTGTGGTGCCGTTGTACACGCCGACTGCTCCTGAACGCAGGGGGCACTGTTTCCGCCCCAAACTAAAAATCTCCCTCTCTTGAACTGTGTGCAGTTCAAGAGAGGGAGATACAACCCGACGAGTCTACTCCTCGTCTTCTTCCTCAAGTTCCGCGACGGGCACGACCGGGGTATCGGACGCTTCGTTGCGGATTTTGGCTTCGATCTCGTCCATCAGCGGCTCGTTGTCTTCCAGGAAGGCGCGCGCATTTTCGCGGCCCTGTCCCAGTCGGATCTCGCCGTAGGAGAAGTAGGCGCCGCTCTTGTGGATGATCCCGATGTCCACGCCCATATCGAGCATGGAGCCGGAGCGGGAGATGCCTTTGCCGAACATGATGTCGAACTCCGCCTGCCGGAAAGGCGGCGCGACCTTGTTCTTGACGATCTTCACCTTCACACGCGCGCCGACGGCATCGGTGCCGCTCTTGACGGTCTCGGTGCGGCGGACCTCCATACGGACACTGGCGTAGTATTTCAGGGCCAGACCGCCGGACGTGGTCTCCGGGTTGCCGAACATGACGCCGATCTTCTGGCGGATCTGGTTGATGAAGATGGCGGCGGTGTTGGTGCGGTTGATGCTACCGGCGACTTTGCGCAGCGCCTGCGACATCAGGCGGGCATGCAGGCCGACATGCGAATCGCCCATGTCCCCTTCCAACTCAGCCTTCGGCACCAGCGCCGCTACCGAGTCCAGAACCACCACATCGATTGCACTGGAGCGGATCAGCGCATCCATGATATCGAGGGCCTCTTCCCCGGTTGTCGGTTGCGAGATGTAGAGGTTATCGACATCGACGCCCAGTTTGCGCGCATACTCCGGGTCAATGGCATGCTCGACATCGACATAGGCGCACGTCCCGCCCTTCTTCTGCGCCTGGGCGACACACTGGAGCGCAATGGTGGTCTTACCGGAAGACTCCGTCCCATAGATCTCCGTGATACGTCCCCGCGGAATACCGCCGACGCCCAGCGCCATATCGAGCGCAATAGATCCCGTCGAAATCGAATCTACCTGCAAGCGCATCGACTGTCCCAGGCGGACGACGCTGCCTTTGCCAAACTGCTTTTCGATATTGCTGAGCGCCATATCGAGGGCTTTGCCCTTTTTCGGGTCGATGGTACGTTCGGGTGCGGCCTTTTCGGTTGCCATAGTGGGTTGTCTCATCCTTTCGTGCGCCCGCAGGCGCGTCTCCAGTAGGACGCAGCGGCGTCTCCGCCCACCGCCGCCCATTCGGCTGCCTGAAGTTTTGCAGCGAACAGACGACGCGCGGGTTTGCCGTAAAGAATTCGGCAGGAGCGCGAGTGGCCTCTGGCGTGTCTCCATCCCCGGCTCCCGGAGTTAACAGGAGCGGACCCGGCTCACAGTTCCTCTTCGGAATGGAATGGGGGAGGGTCACATCGGCATCAGGAAAGGCAGAATTCAGTCTGCCTCCTTACTGAAAAGTATATCACATCTACACACCTTCTGTCTACAAGAATGCAAAAAATGCAAATGCGGAGCAGAAATACAGAAAGGAAGAAATACAGAAAGCAGAGGGAAAATCCAAGGGAATTCTTGGTCGCCCCACGATCTCATCCGATTCAAATCAACAAGGGTGTCCTCTCTGCATTTCTTCTGCATCACTTTTGCATTTTTTCTGTATTTCTTCCTTTCTGTATTTCTGCCCTGCATCTGCATTTTTTCTTCCTGCTCTCTTACTACGCCTACCCTCAGGAAACCGGAAAGCCCCACAGAAAATTTCTTTTATTCCTGCCGGAGGGCGCGCAGGCGCAGCATGTTCAGGACGTTTTGGGAGGCGCGGCTGCGGACGACGGCGCGCGAACCGATGAAGTTGCCTCGATCCACTTCGCAGCCGCCGGGATAGGCGACCGCGAAATAGACGAGGCCGACCGGTTTCTCGGGCGTGCCGCCATCCGGGCCGGCGACGCCGGTGACGCCGATGCCGTAGTCGGAACCGAAGCGATTGCGGGCGCCTTCGGCGAGCGCTCTGGCGACTTCGGGGCTGACCGCGCCGAACTCCGCGATCATCTCGGCAGGCACGGCGACCAGATCGGTCTTGGCAGCGTTGCTATAGGCGACGACGCCGCCCAGAAAGACCGCGGAGCTGCCAGCGACGTCGGTGATGCGCTGTGCCACCAGTCCGCCGGTGCAGCTCTCTGCAGTGCTGACGGTCTTGCCGCGCTCCTTGAGAAGTGTGACCACCGCTTTCTCCAGCGGATCGTCGTTTTCGCCGTAGATAGCGACGCCGAGGCGTTCGCGCACCAGGTTCGCGCGTTCGGCGATCAGCGCTTCTGCTTGTTCGGCAGTCTCGGCTTTGGCTGTGACACGGAGGTGGACTTCGCCGACTTTGGCGTAGGGTGCGACGGAGGGGTTGGCGTCCATCATCAGGTCTTTGATCAGGTCTTCCGCCGCGCTCTCCCCTACCCCGGCGACACGCAGGACCAGAGAGCGGATCGTGCCGATGTTGCCGGTCTTCTGACGCAGGTACGGCAGGACATGGTTATCGGTCATGGGAATAAACTCGTTCGGGGGTCCGGGGAGGGCGATACCGATTTTCCCGTCCTTC